>Ga0316604_10001028_pt1 | contig 27160 bp, 25 predicted proteins | sample OWC_soil_day20_C_FD_207650 | JGI IMG/M metagenome (GOLD analysis project Ga0316604, IMG submission 207650) | Wetland soil microbial communities from Old Woman Creek delta, Ohio, United States - OWC_soil_day20_CT | ecosystem: Environmental > Terrestrial > Soil > Wetlands | place: USA: Ohio...
ATTATTTTTGAAGTCATCGTAAGTGAATTCGCGTAGAATTTCGAGTCGGTCATCCAGTCTGCGAACAACGATAGCTGGCATCTGCAGGCCGTTGAACCAGTTTTTCTTTACCATCGTGTAACCGGCCGCATCCGCGAAGCGTATTTCATCACCGATTTTGAGCTGCTCTTCAAAATTGAACGTGCCAAAAACATCGCCTGCCAAACAGGAACGTCCAGTAACCATATATTTGTGCCTGGCGTCGGGTAGAGACTCTATTTTGGCCGATAGTCGATAAATCAGCAGATCAAGCATGTGAGGCTCCACTGATGCGTCAACAATTGCGACGTCCATCTCATTATGCACGACATCCACTACACTCGTTACGAGCTCTGCGCAACCGGTGATGGCGCTTTCACCGGGTTCAAGATAAACTTGAACATCGAACTCCGCCGCAAATTCAGCTAATTTCCGACTGAATTTTTCAACGGGGTAGTTTGGTTTGGTAAAGTACAGGCCGCCGCCCAGGCTGACCCATTCCAGCTGACGCAGCGCGTCGCCATAACGGTCGCCAATATCGTCGAGCTGCTGGGCGAAAGCCGAAAATTCGTCGTTTTCACAGTTGAAATGAAACATGAGTCCGCTGATACGAGGAAGCTGCCGGGTGAGTTCTTCCGGATCCGAGACACCCAGCCTTGAATGTTTGCGAGCCGGATCAGCCAGGTCAAAATGTGAATAACTGATGCCGGGGTTGACCCGTAGGCCCAAAGCGATTGATTTTGTTTGGTCATAATATTCATCGAGCTGGGACGCAGAGTTGAAGATGATTTTGTCAGCAAATTGGGCGATGGATTCAATATCTGAGGAAGAATAGCCGACACAATAGGCGTGCGTTTCCTTGCCGAATTTTTCGAATCCCAGCCGCGCTTCGTAGAGGGAGCTGGAAGTGGTTCCGTCCATGTATTTCCGCATGAGATCAAAGACGCCCCACGTAGAAAAACATTTCAACGCAAGCAGTGACCGCGCACCAGAAAGCTGGCGAACTCTTTGTATAATTTCCATATTACGCTGTAGTTTTTTTTCATCGATAAGATAGTAAGGGGTGGCAATCCGCATTCTTTAGTTCTCCTGTTGTTTCCTGACGAATTCGAAAAAAATCATCAAAACTTATCATATCAATAATTAAATGATTTGTCGAATAGGTATTCAAAATTGCGGGGATGGTTACCCGTCCGTTTACCGATTTACGCTTAAAAGGACTGTTTTAAATACAGACAGGGCCATGTCGGTCGGCGAGAATGTGCAATCATTCACGCATTTGCGCAATACTGTTGCCATGCATGTCGATGATCCAGACCATGTTTTGGATGAACTGTTGCCCAAACATTGGCAGATTGCCATGAAGAATGAAAGAAAATTTCACTCCCAAAGCTCGAATACTATCGAGCTATTTTGATTTAACAGAATTATTTGCTTTTTGCAGGGAAAATTGGAATAAGTGTTGAAAACACTATTATTCACTAAATATATTGGATAGATAGCGATGGAAGGGAGAGGGTTGCCGCAAACGATCAAAAGATTAGAGACGAGAAAGTTTTTATGAGCGATCAGAATGCGTTAGACGCCGCGCAGAAACTTTTTAATGATTTGTTTGAATATGCTCCGGTCGGATACATCGTTCTAAATTCAGAGGGACAGATCGGCCAAATTAATCCTTCGGGAGCTGCCTTGCTTGGAGAAAAGCAGGAGGAAATGGTTGGTCAGTTCTTTGGTGGATTTGTGGCTGACGCGGATCATGGGAATTTTATTGACTTTTTGCAGAGAACTTTTCAAAGTGATTCTCGGGAATCGTGTGAGCTGGGTATCAACAACAAACGGGAGAGACTGTTGTTCGTTCACATGGAAGGAATAGCGGCGGCTAACAAGGAAGAATGCCGCGTTATTTTGAGAGATGTCACAGAATCCAGAATAGTGAAGGAGTCCATGTCGTTCAATGAAGCCAAGTATCGGGCCCTCTTTGAAAATCTTAGTGTTGCCTTCACCTATCAGCAGATAGTGACGGATTCCAATGGGCAGGTCTGCGATTCGATTATCTTGGAAGCAAACCCCTTGTATTGTGGGATGCTTGGCAAGACCCTGCCCGAATTGATCGGCAAGAAGAAAAGCGAAGTCGGTCTTTTCAGCCTAAGTTCGGATTTTGACTGGAAAACTCTCTATCATCGGGGGTTAGAGACCGGTCAGCCGGTAACCTTTGAATATTATGCCGAAACGTTGAAACGCTGGTTTTTGATCATAGCCTTCGTTCCATCTACCCAGCACATTGCTTTCATTTACCTGGATACTACAGAGACAAAAGAAAAAGAACAGCTCGTAATAGAAAGTGAAAAACGTTACCGCTCCCTAGTGCGCGAAGCAAACGCCATTATAATGATTTTAAATAACGACGGCGAAATTTCATTTATGAATGAGTTCGGGTTGGCTTTCTTTGGCTATCGCAATGAAGATTTGATCGGGAAATGCGTTTTTGGGACTATTGTTTGCCCTGAGAATTTAAAAGACAGGGATCCACGGCAGCTTTTCAAGAAATTTAAAGCTAAGATCAATCGGCATCATCGTGGGATGATTGAGAGTGTCACGGTTTCGGGTCAAAGAGTGCTGGTGGACTGGACGGTGCAGGAGTGCCGGAATTTTATCGGCGAAGAGGCCAATTATGTTGCGGTCGGGATCGATGCTATTGATGCGAAAAGATCCCAACGAGAGCTGGGTAAGCTGAACGAGCGCAATCGACGCAAAAATTTATTTAATGATGGGATTAATCGTCGAATTTCTCAGTCGGAGCTCGTTGGGGCTGCCAGGCAGTTGGGAATTATGTTGGTTCCGCCGTATTTGTTCGTGCTGATAGATATTGGAAGACAGAACAAGTCCGAGCATCAGGGAAAAGTGGAAAACTTTATCGAATTACTGCATCCGTGGGATACGGGTGCAGCATGGATGACCAGTGAAGGCATCGCAGTCGTGAAATCATTGCAGGACCCTTCGGGAAAAGACGCGTTGAAAGTGGTTCGCGCCACTGCGGATGAAATATTGAATAAAGCGCCACAATACGGGTTTTCAAACAAAGATATCCATGTAGGCTGCGCCCATTCAACTCACCCGATGCAGTCTATTGCCGAGTTGTATGATCAGGCCTATGCAGCGCTTTCCTACGGGCCGGTTATCCATGCCGGACGTTTGCTGCATCATTGGGATGATTTGGGGTTCTATCAATTTATTGTTAAGGATCTGAGAACCGGGATGGCGCAGCAATTTGTGCAGGATCAACTGGGGCCTCTGATGCAGATGAATCGGACTGGCGCCAGAGACGAGCTGTTGGAGACGTTGCGGGAAATTGTTTCAGGCACCTCAGCCCAACTGATTTCGGAGCGGCTTCATATCCACAGGCAAACCTTGGTTTTCCGTAAAAAAGGATTGGAAAAAATTTTGGGCGTCGATCTGGATTCTGCAGAAGTTATTCTAAACATAGCAATCGCGATTAAAATGATGTCAATGACGGAACAAGAGCAGAAACCGATAGTAACTCGTTATCCATAAAGAATAAAATTGCCTTGCTTTTTGAAGAAAATTTTATTACAGGGTACGAAGGGGAGATATCGCCCATTGAGGAAAACTATCCATAAGAGGGATGGAAGGGGCCTTTGATTGGAAGCTTTTTGATAGGGGAGGGGCTATGGATGATTGAGGTCACGGCGTCACGGGATGGTGAAATAAGGGAAATTGCGATCCGAGTCGGGGATGTTGTGTTGAAAAACCAAGAACTTATGTTGATTGGGTCTCCAGAATTAAGCACTTTAATTTTGGCAGTTGCAAATGGAACAATTGAAAACATTGTTGTTAAAGTAGGGGATAAGGTCAAGTCCGGCCAAGTTCTGGTCAGGATTGACGACCAACCGTGATGCAGGGGCTGCCTCTAGCAATGAAAACCTTTTCGCGATCTGATGGAATGGTGAGGAGGGCGTCCTGATGAACGGAGAGTTGCGTGTTCCCGATTCAGGTGTTTTTTTATCTCATGAAAAAATGCAGTTGTCCCGAGCGGAGTTAGTTGAAGGCTTGGAAAAGTATTCTGAAGTTTTTGGCTGTTATCTGATTCTCAACTGCGCTGGAGTTATTCAATACATAAACCTCAAGGGCATTGATATTCTTGATTCGGAAAGTTTACGCCAACATGGATGGCGGTTAGAGTGTTTCCTTTCGGAAAACGACCGCGACGTTTTCAACAAATTTTTGATGCGGGTTTTCAACAATCAGACTCAAGAACACTGTGAAGTTCTGCTGCAGTCCTCAGTTGGCAGCAAACTTTGGGTTCGGATGGAGGGCAAAGCATCTAATGATGGAAACACCTGCCATGTTGTACTGATTGACATTACTGATCACAAGCAGATGGAGGTGTCATTGTCTGCTAGTGAATTCAAATATCGGGCTCTTTTTGCCAATATGAGTACAGCCTTTAGCTATCATAAATTCATCCGTGATAAACACGGGAATACTTACGAGCCCATACTAATCCAGGCAAATGACGCGTACGGAACGATGCTGGGAAGGCCGGTCTGTGAAATTATCGGTAAAAAATGCAGTGAAATCAATGAAGCGGGGACTGCGCCGTTATTGGACTGGGAGCGGCTTTGTACAGACGTGGTGATCAAAAGCCAGCCAGCTTGTTTCGATTATTATGATACATCTCTAAAACGCTGGCTTTCAGTCATTGCCTACAGTCCAGCACCTGAACATATGGCGCTTGTTTATGTCGATATTACCAAGACAAAAATTGCCGAAAAGCAGGTTGCGGAGAGTGAAAAGCGGTACCGTAATCTCGTCCAGGGAACGGATGTTTTGATTATGATCATCAACGAGCGCTCTGAAATCAATTTTATCAATGAATATGGGCTCGCTTTTTTGGGTTTCAGTGCGGAAGAGTTGATTGGGAAATCGGTGTTCGACACGATAGTCCCAGTATTTGATACACCGGGAAGTTCTATACAGGATGTGTTCAATCGATTTAAAGCCCGGCCGGGACAAAAGCACCGGCATACTTTGGAAAACATTACCGGATCAGGCGGTCGGGTTTGGATTGACTGGACAAGTCATTCCTTGAACGATCCCAAAACAGGAGAACATATCCTTATCTGTGTTGGAGTCGACGTAACTGAAAGTAAGCGATCAGAACAGGAGTCCCTGCGCAGGATGGCGCAACAGCGGCAAAGAGATTTCTTTAACGACTCCATCAAACGGGGGATAGGTGTTGGAGAATGGTTGTCCGCTGCGAAGCTTATGGGTATTGAAATCCAACCACCCTTTATCCTGTCTTTGGTTGAAATTCCTCCGCAGCTTGTAGCACCCGGGGTATCGGAACAGGTCCGTATTGAATGTCAGCATGCGATCGACAGCCTGATCGAGACACTCCAATATGTTGGGGCAGGGGTGACTTGGCATGCTGCTGATGGGATTGCCATTTTGCGGCCGGTTTCCAGTCAAATTGAGTGTAGCCCTTCGGAACGATCACGGACTATTGCTGCAGACATAGTGAAAATAGCATCGCGGTATTGGAATGGCTTGCCTTTGCGAATGGGGATTTCTCGGTTTTCCCAAGATCAGAGCATCGCAGAAATGTATACGCAGGCGCAGGCAGCAATAACTTACGGGCCAATCCTTCATCCGGACCAATCAATTCATTGTTGGCACGACCTGGGTTGTTATCAGTTCATCCTGAACGATCTGGAATCGGAACAATCGCGGCGCTTCGTTAAGGATGCCTTGGGGCCCCTGATGATTGAAAATTTCACGGAAGATCCCGGTGAGCTTCTGCTTACGCTGGGCGCTTTATTGACAGGAGATTCAGCACAGGTAGTTGCAAAAAAACTGCATATTCATCCTCAAACCGTAGCTTTTCGCAAGAAAAAAATTGAAAAATGTCTAAACGTTGATTTAAATTGTATGGAAACCCGTCTCAAGCTCACGATTGCGACGAGATTATTGTCTTTTATGGAAAAAAATGTTCGAATGGCCCATCTTGTAGGTTGACTCGCAAAAAAGCAGGACCTGTTTTATCGTATTACGATAAAACAGGTCCTGCTTTTTTGCCAAATACTATCATGATTATCGAAGAAAAGTGCGATGAGATATGGGAAAATGATAATGAGGTTTTTTGTTACGAGCTAGTCCCAATAGACCAGATACGAAGGAAGTGAGACTAAATGTGCGTAGTTAAGGATTATCATCAACTTGCAGAAGCAATGCGTCAGGAAACGCGGGAAGTATTGGTCGTTGGGGAGTTGGCGAAAGATCTCAGAGTCGCCCTGACGGAGGCGACTGGAAACTCTTGCAAGAACGGACTTGTGCAAGGTTTTTTGAAACAAATTCAAATTTATTATACGAACAATTACCGAAAGGCTTCTCGTCTTGTTCCCCTCATGTTGCATCAAAACGGCAGAGGTTACGCAAAAATGGAAAAGGGTGAAGGCTGTGGCTGCTAACATAACGAAGCGCTTGCCGCGGAATGGTAATAATGCCAAGAAAGCGCCTGTGAAAGTGCGTTCAAACCAAGAGCATTGTCAAAACATTCTTGCGCACCTCAATGCCTATATTTATAGTGTTGAATACTACAAAGGACTGATCAGGTCAATTTATCACAGTCCCCAATGTCTGCAGATTACCGGATATAGCGCGGAGGATTATTATCGTAACGATGAACTATGGCTTCGCATGATTCATAAGGAAGATTGCCCAATGATTCTGGAGTTTTTGCGGGATGTATGGGGTGATAAAAAAAGACTCCCGATTGAACACCGGATCGTCCACAAGGATGGCACGGAGCGTTGGGTGCTGAACAATTGCGCGGCGCAACGCGACAGGAAAGGCAAAGTGCTTCGACTGGACGGATCAATTCTCGATATCACCGATCTGAAGACTACGGAAGAAAAGACTGCGTTTCTTACCCATTATGATCCCCTTACCAAACTGCCCAATCGGAATATGCTCAATAACCGGCTGGATAAAGCGATTAATGTGGCCCGGCGCGAAAAGAAGGGCTTGGCATTGCTGTTTCTGGACCTGGATAATTTTAAATTCGTCAATGACTCACTGGGGCATGACGTCGGAGATAAAATGTTGATTGAGATCAGCAAAAAATTGAATACCCTTGTTCGAGGCGGTGATACGGTAGCTCGCCTCGGCGGCGACGAATTTGTCATTGTCCTATGGGACTGTGGAGTAGATGGAGCAGCTCTCGTTGCTGAAAAATTGACTGCCTCCCACGTAACAATTGACGGTGCGGATTTTGCCGTCAGCATCAGCATCGGGATCAGTGTGTTCCCAGAAGATGGACAAGACCGGCAATCGCTGATCAAGCATGCCGATATGGCGATGTATCACGCAAAGAGAGCCAGTCGCGGGAGCTATCAGTTTTTCACATCGGAAATGAACCGACGGGTCAAGGAACGATTTCAGCTTGGGATGGAAATTCAGCGTGGTCTTGAGCATGATGAGTTTGAACTATTTTATCAACCTGTTGTCAGAATGCGTACAGGCAGAATATGCGGGATGAAAGCATTGGTTCGATGGATTCATCCGCTACGGGGTGTTATTCTGCCGGGAGAATTCATTTCTGTTGCCGAGGAAAGCGGACTGATCGCGCGGCTCAGTGAATGGGCTGTTATCAAAGCCTGTGAACAAATCAAGTTGTGGCAACCACATGGCGGTAAGCTCTCAGTCGCTGTGAAATTGTTTGATGACTGTTTTCAGGGTAGCGGATTTGCTGAGGTTGTAAGGAATGTGTTGGATATAACCCAAATTAAACCTTCGTGCCTGGAACTTGAGTTTACCGAAAATGCTATTATGCAGGATCCTCAAAAGGCTTTTGAGAACTTGACGAAAATGAAAGCAATGGGCTTGAGGCTGTCGATTGATGATTTTGGAACTGGCTATTCAAGCCTGATTTTTCTCAAAAAATTGCCGGTGGATAAGCTGCGGATCGATAGCTCATTTGTGCGCGAGATGGCGGAAGGCTTGGACGAGATGGCCTTGGTGCGGGCAATTTTGGGAATTGGGCACAGCATGAATGCAGTAGTGGTGGCCGAAGGCGTCGAAACCGCTTCCCAGTTCCATTTTCTTCGTGCAGAAGGCTGCGACGAGGGTATGGGATACTATTTCTGCCGCCCGATGCCCGCCAATGATGTTACGCCAATTTTGGAAAATGGTGTTGTATTTTCGTAGTCGGGTATCCGCCGTTTTGATTGACACGCTCCAAGAATATGTACTAAAATAAATATCATATATGAAAGCGTTAAAAGTGTTAATAGAAGCGGGGCGCTAACTTATAGATAGCGGTCACTGCTTTTTTTATTTATGACGTTGGGCTCATTGAAAGGGGAAAAATATGAAATTGCACGGAACCATGCAGGTAAATACTGCAGGACATCTGGAAATCGGTGGTTGTGACACTACAGAATTAGTGAAAGAGTTCAGTTCACCCCTGTATGTAATGGATGAGTCATTAATTCGGCAAAATTGTCGCAGCTATGTTGGTTCGTTCCGAGCTGTTTATCCTGATTCAGAAGTGATTTATGCCAGCAAGGTCTTTTCCACGCGTGCCATTTGCCGCCTGATGCAGGAAGAAGACATGGGTTTGGATGTCGTATCGGCCGGTGAACTATATACGGCTCTCAGCGTCAATTTTCCCGTGAACCGAATCTATTTCCACGGGAATAACAAGTCACCTCAAGAGTTGCAAATGGCGATTGAAGCAGGAGTACACAGAATCGTTGCTGACAGTTTTTATGAGCTTGAACTCATAAACTCCATTGCTTCTGGACTGGGGAAAAAAACCGATATCCTGCTTCGGCTGTCCCCCGGCATTGATGCGCATACCCACCACTACATCAAAACAGGCACGATTGATTCGAAGTTCGGTTTTTGTATTGCAAACGGGCAGGCGATGGAAGCCGTATTGGCAGCTGAGGCATATCCTGCGTTGGATTTGTGGGGAGTTCACTGCCATATAGGATCGCAGATATTTGATCTGGAATCCTATGCTGAGGCCGCCCGGACAATGATGATATTCGTTCGCGACATGTCGGTCGCGACTGGCAAGCCCGTTCGGGAGCTTGATCTGGGTGGCGGCCTGGGAATCTATTATTCTACAGGAGACTCTCCACAACAGGTGGAATTATATGCGGCCTGTGTTGCTGACACTGTGAAGGCCTGCTGCTCGGAGTTCGGACTCACGCAGCCGAAGATCATCGTAGAACCGGGTCGGTCGATCGTTGGCGAGGCTGGGGTGACGCTTTATACGATCGGGGCGATCAAAGACATTCCCGGCGTACGAAAATATGTGGCTGTTGATGGCGGTATGACTGATAATCCGCGTCCAGCTCTTTATCAGGCAAAATATGAGGCGGCGCTGGCAAACCGCATGAATGAAACAGCTGCGGAAAAAGTATCCATAGCGGGAAAGTGCTGTGAGTCCGGTGATATGTTGATCTGGGACATTGATTTACCTGCCGCGCGCTCCGGCGATATTCTCGCGGTCAGTTCCACCGGCGCTTATAACTACAGCATGTCCAGCAATTATAACCGCAACCTCAAACCGGCTGTAGTGTTCGTTAATGAAGGTAGGGCCAAAGTGGTTGTCAAAAGGGAAACCTTCGAAGATCTTGTGCGTAATGATGTGCTGCCCGAATAATGCAGCATGGCTAAGACCTGCCGCTGCAGGTCTTTTCTTTTGCGTTCGGCAAAGTTTCCGGGTATAATTAACGATGAGTATTGCCGCTATGGCGGCACAGCAAAGGAGGAACCCAGTGTTCGGTTTCGACATAGACATGGTATATCGGATACCCGCTTTAATCGCGGCAATGACTATTCACGAATATTCCCATGCCCGGGCTGCTGTGGCGATGGGCGATCCCACACCAAGATTCATGGGACGCCTGACATTGAACCCTATCCCCCATATTGATCCTATAGGGTTGTTACTACTATTTGTTGCTGGGTTTGGCTGGGCCAAACCGGTACAAATCAACCCCCGTAATTTTCGGGACGGTCGCAAAGGAACTTTCATCGTTTCTCTGGCTGGGGCCGGTTCCAATATTGCGTTGGGTTTCTTGGCGTGGTTTTTTTTGATGCTGCTTAGCCAGTTGAATTTGATCGGCGAAGTCTGGCAAAAAACTCTCTGGCAACTGTATCGCTACAATCTGATGTTTGCGGTGTTCAACCTGATACCGATTCCGCCGCTGGACGGTTCAAAAGTTCTGATGAGCCTGTTGCCGGGTCATTTGGCCTATCAGTATCAGAAGATAGAACCCTATGGGAATTATATCCTGATTGCGCTGGTGTTGATTCCTGGTCTTCTCAGCGTGATTGTGACACCTTTTTTCCGAGTAGTTGAATTGTTAATCAGAGGAACAACGAGCCTTATATTGGGAATTGTACTGTAAGAGGAGCGGGTAAAATGGTTAAAGGTCGTATTTTCAGCGGGATGCAGCCATCGGGTAATTTTCATCTGGGGAATTATCTTGGCGCACTGTCTAACTGGGTTAAATTGCAGCATGAATATGAATGCTTCTTCTGTATCGTGGATTGGCACGCACTCACTTCGTCTTTTGAAGACCCGTCCCGGTTGCCGGAGTACACTCATAATATGGCGCTGGATTGGCTGAGTGCGGGTCTGGATCCAGAGAAAAATCGGATATTTATTCAGTCCCATGTCAAGGAGCACGCGGAATTACATTTGCTGTTATCAATGATGACGCCGCTGTCCTGGCTGGAGAGGGTGCCGACATATAAAGACAAACTGCTGCAATTGGGCGACCAGGGAAAAGATATCAATACTTATGGGTTCCTCGGTTATCCAGTCCTGATGACGGCTGACATCATCCTTTACAAGGCGGATACCGTGCCAGTCGGTGAAGATCAGCTGCCGCACCTGGAATTGGCGCGCGAAATGGTCCGCCGCTTCAACTTCATCTATAAGCAGGATGTGTTTCCAGAGCCGAAGGGATACATCGGCGCAGCGCCGGTAGTCCCGGGCATCGATGGACGCAAGATGAGCAAATCTTATGGAAACGAGATCGCGTTTGCAGCGAGCCCGGACGAACTGCGATCACGAGTTCGCATGATGATCACCGATCCACTGCGGATCAAACGAACTGATCCAGGCCGTCCGGAGGTCTGTCCCGTATTTACCTTCCATAAACTCTACAGTGCGGATGAACTGGGAGAAATTGAGAACCAATGCCGTTCGGCCGGCATTGGTTGCGTTGATTGCAAAAAACGACTGGCCGAGCATATGGTGGAGGCTCTCGCTGATATTCACCACCGCCGACAGGACTGGGCAGGGCGGCCCAATGACGTGAAAGATATCCTGAAAGATGGTGCTGACAGGGCTCGTGAAACCGCCCGGGCGACGATGGAACAGGTTCGTTCCGTCCTGCATATGGGATGAGTACCGAAGATTACAATATAAAGCTGGAAGCGTTTGAAGGGCCGATGGCCCTTCTGCTCCATCTGATCGAAAAGAACCGCATCGACATCTATGATATTCCAGTTGCGGCGGTTGCTGAACAGTATCTCGCTTATTTGCGGGCCTGGACAGAATTCAATATTGAAGTGGCGACAGAATTTCTCACTATGGCTTCGACGCTGCTGCTGATCAAATCGCGGATGCTGTTGCCGAAACCAGTGAAGCTGGAAGAGAAGGATGCGGCTGAAGAGGAAGACCCACGCGCCGCACTGGTTGAAAAGCTGATCGAGTACCGGCGGTATCGGGAAGCGGGGGATTCCCTGCAACAGCTGTTGCGCCTTCGCCGTCAATATATTCACCGGATGCCACAGGTGTTTACATTGGAAAGAGCATTGCCCCAAGGGCTGACGATTGAAGATTTGTTGGCGGCATTTTCGGCCCTGTGGGAGACCGTGGCGGAAGAATTCCGGACAATCGCGCGCGAAGAAGTCACCGTTCAAGACAAGATGACAGATATTTTGGGCCTTCTGGAGTCTTTCCAGGGACAGATGGAGTTTCGCCAGGCTCTGAAGCGGGCGGGCTCTAAAACTGAAATGGTCAGCACGTTTTTGGCTATTCTGGAACTGATTCGCCTGCGCCGAATCCGGGTCCGGCAGGCAGAAGCCTTTGGCCCGATATTCCTGACAAGGAGGGAATGAAGAAATGTTTTATCAGCACCTGAAAGGACCAATGGAAGCGATTCTCTTTGCTGCCGGCGATCCGATGAAACCGGAGCGGCTTTCGGAGCTGTTGGATATACCTCTAGAACATGTCTCGGAGATGCTGCAGGAGCTGCAGGCGGATATGGACCGGCCCGAACGCGGACTGTGCCTGTTGCAGGTAGCCGGCGGTTTTCAGATGTGCGCCAAACCAGAGTTGGCGTCAGTAGTAGAAAAATTGGCTCTGCATCAGGATGCCCGTCTGTCGCCGGCTGCCATGGAAACATTATCGATCATTGCCTTCAAACAACCGGTAACCCGGCAGGAAGTTGAGTATATCCGTGGAGTGCAGTCAGATGGTGTCATCAATACCTTGGTAGAACGCAGATTGGTTAAAGAGGTTGGACGCAAGGACACCATCGGGCGGCCGATTTTGTTCGGGACTACAGAGGAGTTTTTGTGTTGCTTTGGACTTAACAGCCTGGATGAACTGCCGACTTTGCCGGAGGCAGAAATCCTGCCTGAAACGTCGGGGCTCGACGAAGTATGAGTACAGAGCGACTGCAGAAAATCATTAGCGCGGCAGGACTCACGTCTCGCCGTCAGGCGGAAGAATGGATCGTTGCCGGACGGGTATCGGTCAATGGGCAGGTGGTCCATGAACTGGGCACGAAAGCAGACTGGGAAACCGACCGGATCGAAGTGGACGGACAGCCTGTTACTCGCGTGACGGCAAAGTATATTTTGTTGAACAAACCATACGGAGTTATTACTTCGCTGCATGACCCGGAGGGACGCAAAACTGTTGCTGATATTGTTGCCGCTGCAGGAATCACTGACCGTGTTTATCCGGTTGGCCGTCTTGATTACGACACCGAGGGCCTTTTGCTCCTGACAAACGACGGCAAGTTGACCCAGAGACTGTCACATCCCAGCTTTGAAGTTGACAAGGAATATGCGGCCGACGTGGAAGACTGTCCGACGCCACAAATGTTGAAGTCATTGGCTCAGGGCATTCTGCTGGCTGAGGGCATGACCGCTCCGGCGCAAGTTTCCCCACCTGTAATTGCAGAAAATGGTTTCTGGCGTTTGCGTATTACCATCCATGAAGGCCGGAACCGTCAGGTACGTCGAATGCTGGAAGCTGTCGGGCTGCGTGTCAGGCGCCTTGGACGTGTAAGGTATGCGTTTTTGACGTTGGACGACTTGGCTATAGGCACTTGTCGGCAACTGTCTGACAAAGAGATCGCCGAACTAAAAAAGCTGGCGCTCGGCGGCGTGCAAACCGCGAAAATCCAGTGCGAAAGGATGGAGTCAGTATGACAGGAAGCAAGAAAGTAGGACCTGCTGTTGCCATAGCGGGTAGTGTTGAGGTTCCTGGCGACAAGTCACTGTCACATCGCAGCCTAATGCTGGCCGGACTGGCTGATACACCGGTCATCGTCAAGCATTTTCTTCCCTCTGAAGACTGTCTCTCAACCAAGTCCTGCATGGAGGCGCTGGGCGTAAAAGTGGAAACTGGCCTGGATGGAGAACTCCTGGTGCAAGGCAGGGGTCTCTTTGGGCTAAAGGAACCGGAGAATGTTCTGGACGCCGGAAATTCAGGAACTACTATCAGGTTGTTATGCGGCATTCTTGTCGGTCAACCCTTCTTTTCGGTGCTAACAGGCGATCAGTCTTTGCGCCGCAGACCTATGGCCAGAATCATTGCCCCACTGACCCAAATGGGAGGCCGTATCATCGGGCGTGAAAACAATCGCTGTGCTCCCATCGCTATCGAAGCTGCCGCCAGCCTGCATGGAATCGAATACGCCATGCCGGTTGCAAGCGCTCAAGTCAAATCAGCACTGATGTTTGCCGCTCTTTACGCAGATTCACCGACCACCATTTCCGAACCGTATGCTTCCCGGGATCACACGGAGCGGATGTTCGCCCAGTTTGGCGTTGATATCGTCCGCGATGGGCTGATGGTGACTGTCAGGCCGGCAAGCGCACTCAATGCGCCTCCATCGATTGACATACCCGGTGATTTCAGCTCGGCGGCATTTTTGCTGGTCGCCGCTACCATCATGCCCGGAAGCGACGTTCTTCTGACCAATGTGGGTATCAATCCCACCCGTACAGGGCTCTTGGATGCGCTGCTGCAAATGGGGGCGAACATTGAAGTCGTCAATCGTCGCCTCAGCGGCGAAGAACCGGTTGCGGATCTGCGTGTCCGTTCCGCCGCTCTGAAGGGAATCGAGATCAATTCGGAAATGATTCCCCGTCTGATTGATGAAATCCCGATTCTGGCGGTTGCCGCTTTATTTGCGGAAGGACAAACGCTCATCCAGGGCGCGGAGGAACTTCGCGTCAAGGAAACGGACAGGTTAAGGGCTATGGCTTGTGAACTGGTGCGCATGGGGGGCAAAGTGACGGAACGACCGGATGGATTGCTGATAGAGGGTAGCGGATGTTTGCATGCTGCTGATTGTCTGACTTACGCAGATCATCGGGTGGCCATGTCGCTTGCGGTCGCAGGGATGGCCGCCAAAGGCGTAACCCTTGACGATCCGCTCTGCGTGAATATTTCTTTTCCGGGATTTTTTGAAACGATGGAAAGAATTAGCCGATGAAACAGAATGTGATCGCAATCGATGGACCGTCCGGAGCTGGCAAGAGCACTGTGGCAAAAAAAGTTGCTGCAGCGTTGAACTTTGTTTACATTGATACCGGGGCTATGTACAGGGCCGTGACGAGCCGTGTTCTCGCCTTGGGAATAGAAGAGACCGACACAGTTGAAATCATCAAACTGGCTGGCACAGTTAACATTCGTTTAAGGCAGGAAGCTGGTGGACTGAGAGTCTTGGCGGATGGAGCGGATGTAACGGAAGAAATCCGAACTCCTGCTGTGACTGCAGCCGTTGCGGCGATATCGCAAGTGCCGGCCGTTAGGCAAGCCCTGGTGAGACTCCAACTGGAAATGGCTGAGGCGGGAAAAGTTGTGCTGGATGGGCGTGATATTGGGACTGTTGTGATCCCGGAGGCGTGCGCAAAAATTTTTCTCACGGCATCACCGGCGGAACGAGCCAGGCGTCGATGGATGGAACTTAGGCAAAAGGGGTACGAACCAGATTTGCAGTCGTTGCAGACAGAAATGGAAGAGCGGGACCGAAAAGACGTCGAACGCGAGCTTGCGCCGCTGCAGAAGGCGGATGATGCTGTTCTCGTGGATACGACAGGCCTTTCCATTGATGCTGTAGTGGAGCGAATTCTCGAAATCTATCGCGCTCGGTGCAAAAATGTATAAATTCATTTTTGGCACTGTCGGATTAGTTCTTTTCCTTTTATTTCGATTCGTTTTTCGCTGGCGCGTCTCGGGTTTGGAGAACATTCCTTCTGGCGGAGCGGTCCTGGCTGCCAATCATCAGAGTTTTTGGGATATTCCTCTGATTGCCCTGTCAGTGCACCGGCGCGTTCATTTCATGGCCAAGGAAGAACTTTTTCAGATTCCTGTATTTGGCTCGGTGATTCGTTCTGTTTTGGCATTTCCGGTTAAAAGAGGTGCTCCTGACCGTGCAGCTATCCGTCACGCGATTGAAAAATTGCAGGAGGGCGACTTAGTAGTGATTTTCCCTGAAGGAACGCGAAGTAAGACCGGAAAGATGGGAAAGTTCGAACCTGGCGCTGCATTAATTGCGATGAAGGCTGGCGTGCCTATGGTTCCGACTGGAATTATCGGAACCGACCGGATCTTACGCAAGGGCAGTTTTTTTTCGCGTATAGAAATACATTTTGGTCAACCGGTTCCAACGGGTCCGGCAGAAAATGTCGAAGGCAAGAAAACGCTTGAGGAAATTGGGCTGGCGGTACGCTCATCGCTCGAAAAAATTCTGAATAGGATATCATAAAAAAAATTTCAGAATATAACAGGACTTTGCCTTGAGTTGACGAATATACAAACTATACAAGTCATTTGTTCTTGTGGAGAATACTTCACAAGCCGAATGAGAGAAGAAAATTAGAAGAGGGGGGAACAAAAAGAACACAGTTCCAGGGCGACGGGGGGTCGCCAAATCTATGAAACAGGGGTGAAATAATGAATTCAGTCTATCTATTGATCACAGCAACCTGTGCCTTTGTTCTAGCCTATCGGTATTATTCAGCTTTCATTGCCGCCAAAGTTCTAATGCTCAGCGACTTGAACGAAACTCCTGCTTACCGTTGCAACGACGGTCGTGAGTTTATCCCCATGAACAAGTGGGTATTGTTCGGTCACCATTTTGCCGCGATTGCCGGCGCCGGCCCTCTGGTCGGACCCGTTTTGGCAGCACAATGGGGTTGGGGACCTGGTTTCATGTGGATTATGCTCGGTTCCATCTTTGCTGGCGCCGTACATGATTTCATCATCCTGTTTGCCTCTGTCCGTCACAACGGACAAGGCCTGGCGATCATCGCCCGTCGCGAAGTCGGACCTGTCACAGGTGTTACCACTTCATTGGCGATCCTGTTCATTATCGTTATCGCCATGGCCGGTTTGGCCATCGTCGTTGTCAACGCGATGTTCCAAAATCCATGGGGCACCTTTACTTTGTCTATGACCATTCCTGTGGCGATTGTTATCGGTCTATGGATGTTTAAAATCTCCCCGGGCGCCATCCGATCAGGTTCCATCGCTGGTTTCCTGATGGTTCTCGGTTGCGTGGCAACCGGCGCCTGGCTGATGCCTGGTGGAATGTGGGAAGGCTTGGCTCCAATTTTCACCCTTACTAAACAGCAACTTGCTATCGCCTTGCCGACCTACGGTTTCTGCGCAGCTGTGCTGCCTGTATGGCTTCTGCTGGCACCGCGTGACTATTTGAGTTCTTACATGAAGATCGGCACGATCGGATTGTTGGCCTTCGGTATCCTCGTGGTTATGCCGTCGATTCAGTTCCCAATGGCCAGCCGTTATGTTGCTGGCGGCGGCCCGATCATTCCCGGACCTGTGTGGCCGTATATGTTCATTACGATCGCCTGCGGCGCGATTTCCGGCTTCCACTCCCTGATCAGTTCAGGGACAACGCCGAAAATGCTGCAAAAAGAATCTGAAGCTACCATGATTGGCTACGGCAGCATGTTGGTCGAAGGTTTTGTTGCGGTCATGGCGTTGATTTCAGCTGTTGTGCTCGCACCTGGCGACTATTTCATCATCAACACACCGGCTGCGGTATGGGCGAAAGTCGCACCTTTCTTCCCGACTGTTGAAGTTCAGCAACTGTCTCAACTGGTACAGATGGACGTTCGGCATCGCCCGGGCGGCGCGGTTTCCCTCGCCGTTGGCATGGCGCACATTTTCTCCAGTATCGGCGGCATGAAACACATGATGGCGTACTGGTATCAGTTCGCTATTATGTTCGAAGCCCTATTCATCCTGACCACGATCGACGCCGGTACCCGTGTTGGTCGTTATATCCTGCAGGACGTAGTCGGAACTTACTTCTGGCCCAAATTTAAGGAAACAAGCTGGGTTCCCGGCTCGCTGCTCGCAGCTTTTATCGTCAGCTTCTCTTGGGGTTACCTACTCTATAGCGGCGACGTTGCTACTATTTGGCCGCTGTTCGGCGCTGCCAATCAATTGCTGGCTGTTATTGCGCTAGCTCTCAGTGTGACTGTCGTTCTGAAGATTGCCAAACCGGAAAAACGCATTGCTTATGCGATGGTTCCCGGAGCACCATTGGCATTCCTGACAGTAACTGTTATTGCAGCGGCTTCAATGAACGTTAAATTGTTCTTTGGACTGGGCACCACGTTAGGCATGATTAATGCCGTGGTCAGTATCATTCTGCTCGCACTGGTAGTCATCACTTTGTTTGATTGTATCCGTGGCTGGATGAGCATCTGCTCCAACCCGAAGATCGAAGGCATGAATACAGAAATTCAGCATGTCTGTGTCTACGGCGAGACTGAAAAAATGCCGGATGTTACTCCGTAATCAGCCCAAGTGAGCCAAAAAGAAATACAAGAAGGCGCATGCGCCTTCTTGTATTTTTTTAGTAGGACTTTTCAGGTATAATAAAAAGCATAGAAAACGTTTGGAAAGGACAGGTTCCCATGCTAACAGTGACTGAAAAGGCGTTGGAACATATCCAGTCGCGCGGACAAGCAATTTTTCTTGAGATGCCCATTGTTATTCAGGGGGATATCACAATCTGTGAAAGCCCGGCTGTGCGATGGGGTCTGCCGAAAAATCCGCAATATTACCAGCAGTTGATGATCAATGGAATTGAAGTCTATATTCCGCATGATTTGCCGAAAATTCCCCTGCGAATCACCGTAAGCCGTTTTCTGTGGATCAAATGGCTGGCTGTTGAAGGCTGGGCGCTGGCATGACAATTATAAAATCTGGTTGGTGGTAAAAAATGAAGCAATTTCACTATGACTTCGCTATGACAGAGACAGAAAAAATCGTGCATAAGGCATTGGTCAATATGCATGATAATGATTTGATCGCCAATGGAGCGATGTATCTGACGGATGAACGGTTGGTCTTTGTTGGCTACGTGCCCAATGAAAGAACGCGGGTGTTCTGTGAAATATCACTGTATCACATCAAAGAGGTCAAACCGGAAAAGACTTTTTTTGTATTTAACAACATCATCCGGATCATCGATATTCGCGATGAACAGTATAAGTTTATTGTGGACGATCAAAAAGTGTGGCTGGAGAAGATCGACCTTCAGCTCAAGGCGCTTGCGTAGCAAAGGCTGCACGTGTTTTTTTTGACCATAGACAGAAGAGCACAGCGCCATGAGTCACGATGATAAAAGCGCCGTCAGCATTACTGATGGCCAGGAATGTCAGGATGCCGAGCAAACTGCCGATGCAACAAAGGGCAATTCCCAGGAGACGGGCCCACCGTTTCATCCGCAATAAGCCGACAGCTGGAATGATGTAGAGTAAAAATGCAAAGATGCGAAGGGGTACGGCTTGCATATCTGCATCAACCAGAGCCGTGTAAGCGGAGAATAAATTCGTCAGGGCCACGAGAAAAAGAAAAATACTGCTGGCGATCAGTCCAACTGACAAACGGGGATTCAATTTGCTAAACAGGCGAGTAAACAATGAGGATCGGGTCTCTGACATACTTATCAATTTCCTTCCTTTTTACGTTTCGTTATCATTATAATCATTTATTGCATTAATGACTATCCGTATTTTTGGATGGATGGGACATGGGGGAAGAAAAATTGCAAGTCGGCGGTCAACGAGCTGTGGCTTGAAACGGTCTCTGCATGCCCTGTTTTGAGTATGGTTGTGATATAATAATAAAATATAATTAATGTTTGGAGGCTAGCGGGTGGGTGACATTACCGCTTTATTGTTGGAATGGGGATTATATGGCCTGATAGTAGCAACGTTCACAGAGGCTTTTATTTCTCCCATATTACCAGATATTATTTTAATCCCGTTGATGTTGGCAGCACCCAAGGATGCACTTTATCTGGGAGCAGTGGCAACAGTTGTTTCGGTGCTCGGCGGCTTTGTCGGGTATGGAATCGGGCATAAACTGGGTGCACCAGCCGCCCGTAAACTCATCCCTGCCAAATATCTGGATAAAATTGAAGGCTATTTGCAGGATAATGCAAAGTGGGCTATTTTTTTGGCGGCGGTGGCGCCTATCCCTTATAAATTCGTCAGCATTAGCGCTGGCGCCTTTCGGGTTAACCTGACTATTTTTGTGTTGATATCCATAGTCGCCCGTGGCAAACGGTTTTTGCTGCCGGCGATGTTCATTTATTTTTTGGGGCCAAGTGCGCAAGAGTTTTTGTCTAGGTATTCTGACAAAGCGATGTGGGGAAGTATGGTTGCTTTGGCGATTATAGGGGTGGTTTATTATCTATATCGCCGGCAGAAAAGGAATACCCTCTCCAATCTAAGTTGAAATCCGGAAACCGGCAGTATTAATCAGGAACTCACCAAGGGGGGCCAGAATGGAAGTATTTCTAGCTGAACATATGGGGTTTTGCTATGGCGTGCGTCGGGCAGTGGAAATGGCAAAGGCTGAGGCCGACAAAGCTGGATCCACAGTTTTTACACTGGGCCCGTTGATTCATAATCCCCAGATGATTGAGAAATTGAGATCACAGGGAGTTGAGGTGGCAGAGACCCTTGAGTCGACTGCCGGTTCAACGGTATTGATTCGTTCCCACGGTGTCGGACCCGACATTTATCAACAGGCATCCCGCTTGGAGATTTCCTTGGTAGATGCGACTTGCCCGCATGTGAAAAAAGCACAGATGGCTGCAAAGGCTTTTGCCGATAGAGGCCTTCAAGTCGTGGTAGCGGGGGAACGCAATCACCCGGAAGTAAAGAGCATACTGGAATGGGCCGGATCTAAGGCAATCGCGGCTGAAACGGCGTCGGATATTGCGCATGCTTCTCTATCGGAGAAAGTCGGTATTGTATCACAGACGACGCTGGAACGGGGGATTTTTGACGAAATCCTGATGGCAATTCGACGCCGTAATATTGACCCGGAAGTTAATCCCACGATCTGCTGCGCTACAGAAGAGAGACAAAAGGCGGCGATGCGTCTGTCGGAAAAAGTTGAGGCCATGGTTGTCGTGGGCGGTAGAAACAGCGCCAATACCCGGCATCTGGCTGAAATTTGCCGTAAGGCGGGCGTTCGAACCTTTTCCGTGGAAACGGCAGCAGAATTAGAACCTGAATGGCTCTTTGGTATCAAAAAAGCAGGCATTACGGCTGGAGCTTCGACTCCGGACTGGATTATTGAGGAGGTAAAACAAAGGATGGAAAATATGGAACAGGTGAATTTGAACACAGGGGACCGTTTGGAGCAAGGCACTGTTTTGGCAGGAAAAGTAGTCGGGGTCAATGCTGACCTCGTGTTCGTTGATATCGGCCAAAAGGCCGAAGGCACTATTGCCTTATCTGAGTTGGCCTGGCCCGCTCCGATGGATGCCCATGAGGTCGTTTCTGTCGGCCAATTGTTAAATGTGCTGGTGCTGGAACCGGAGACCGCCGAAGGTACCGTAAAGTTGTCGAAATTACAGGCTGATCGTCTGTTGGCGTGGGATCGTATGGATGAGGCTATGAAGGATGGAGAACCGGTTGAAGTGACTGTTACTGCCGCGGTCAAGGGCGGCCTTTCTGTTGCCTTCTTCGGGATACGTTGCTTTATGCCGGCTTCGCAGGTGGACTCCTCATTCGTGGAGGATTTGTCACCATATGTCGGAAAGACGCTGGAGGCGCTTCCAATTGAAGTGGATCGTGAAAAGCAGCGGGCTGTTTTTTCGCGGCGGGCACTACTTGATGTTCAACGGCGCGCAGCTGAAACAGTAGCGCTGGAGAAACTGGAAATTGGACAGGTACTATCCGGCGAAGTTCGACGCCTGGCATCTTTCGGCGCTTTCGTTGACGTTGGCGGTATCGAAGGTCTGGTGCATGTTTCTGAAATGGCCTGGCACCGGGTTAAAGATGCGGCTGACCTGGTCAAGGTGGGCGACGAAGTCAAAGTGCAGGTATTAAAGGTTGACAAGGAACTGCACAAGGTATCTCTCGGTATGAAGCAACTGCAGCAAGATCCCTGGCTCACGGCAGTGGCCGAGTTTGCTGAAGGGACGACTGTTCCCGGCAAAGTGACCCGAACAATTAAATTCGGCGCTTTTGTTGAATTGGCTCCCGGTGTGGAAGGCCTGGTCCATATTTCCGAACTGTCTGACCGACGGGTGGCGTCAGCGGAGGAAGTTGTTCAAATCGGCCAAAAGGTCGCAGTGAAAGTCCTGAGCGTCGATCCGGCTGTTAAGAGAATCAGCCTGAGCATTATCAAAGCGCAGGAAGATGCAGAACGCAAGGAGTTCGCTCCGTTTTTGGGTTCGCAGTCTACATTGGGTGTAACGATTGGCGACAAACTCGGCCATCTGTTCAAAAACAGGGAGTAGAAGGCTTTGACCCGAAAGTCGCGTAAACTTGATCATTTGAGGCAAGCGATGGAATTGTCTGACGGGCCGGTGCGCACCGGTTTCGAGGATTTTTTACTTGTTCATAACTGCCTGCCGGAGATAAAAAGCGCCGAAGTTTCCCTCAACACGGCCTGCGCCGGCCTTCAGCTGCAGCATCCAGTCATCATCAATGCGATGACGGGGGGCGCGGAGGCTTTGACGCAGGTAAACCGGCGGCTCGCGCAAGTGGCAGAGCTGACGGGAGCGGCGATGGCAGTCGGCTCGCAGTTTGCTGGCCTGGAGTTTCCTGAGGTTGCCGAATCTTTTCGCGTGGTTCGCAGCGTTAATCCCCAGGGAATCATTTGGGCCAATATCGGCGCGTACGCGACGGTTGAAGAGGCGCTGCGGATTGTCGACATGATCGGGGCGAACGCGTTGCAGGTGCATTTGAACGCGGCTCAGGAAATCACTATGTCGGAAGGCGATGGGGATTTCGCTGGCTGGCTGAGGCGGATTGAACAAATGGCCAGGCAGCTTCCGGTTCCGGTTATTGTCAAAGAGACGGGTTGCGGCATGGCAAGGGAGCAGATTCTAGCCCTATCTGCCGTTGGCGTTAAGGCCATCGATGTCGGCGGAGCCGGCGGGACCAATTTCATTGCGATTGAATCGGTGCGCACGGATCATGTGCTGAGTGCTGATTTGCTGGGATGGGGAATTCCTACAGCGGTCAGCGCTCTGGAGGCGGCTGAGGTTCTGCCCTCCGGTGTGGACCTGATCGTCTCCGGGGGAGTGCGAACGCCGGTTGATGCGCTGAAAGCTTTTGCAATGGGGGCGGCAGCGGTTGGAATAGCGGCGCCGGTACTTCGCCGGACTGAGCGTGAAGGGGTTGAAGCTGCCGTAACCTGGCTGCAGGAATACCTGGAGACTTTGAAGAAGTGCATGCTGTTGCTTGGCAAAAATTCCATCAGGGATATGTCGGCCCACCCATTGGTAATTACCGGCCGGGTGGCGCAGTGGGCGGAGGCAAGGGGAATTTCAGTTAGAAAATACGCCTGTCGTTCAACATAAGAGGAGGATGCAAATATGGCCGCAGGAGCGGTGATTTCGGCGGTCCAGCCGAATAGCAAGGCAGCACGTGCAGGGTTGGTTGCCGGTGACCGTATTGTACGTGTCAACGGTCAAACTGTGCGAGATTTGATTGATTTGAGTTTTGCCCTGACCGAAGAAGTGATCAAACTGGAAGTGGTCAAACCTACCGGAGAAACGGTCCGTCTTCGCATCAAAAAAGCACTGGACGAATCAATGGGGTTTGAATTTGAGAGCGCCGTGTTCGATCAGGTGAGAACCTGTGCGAACAAGTGCCTTTTTTGTTTTGTAGACCAAATGCCAGAAGGACTACGGGAAACTCTTTATGTAAAAGATGATGATTATCGACTTTCCTTTTTATATGGGAATTTCGTGACATTGACTAATCTGACGTCTGCCGATTTCAACAGGATCCGACAATATCACCTTTCACCTCTCTATATTTCAGTTCATACGACTGATGGTGAGTTGCGGGAGAAAATGGTCGGGATTCCCCGAGCTGCAAAAATCATGCAGCAATTGCGGGATTTTGCTGACATCGGAATCGAAATGCACACACAGGTTGTTCTTTGCCCAGGTTATAATGATGGGGAAGTCTTAACACGAACCATTCGCGACCTGGCGACATTGAGGCCGGAAGTCCTATCGATGGCGATCGTTCCTGTCGGCTTAACGCGCTTCAGGGAGGCCTGTCAACCTCTGCGCACTTTCACACCAAAGGAAGCAGCCGCAATCGTTGATGAAGTTACTGCTTCTCAGTTGGCATTTCGCGAGGAATCTGGTAGTTCATTTGTTTACTTGTCGGATGAATTCTATCTCCGTGCCGGAAGGGAAGTTCCGCCGGAAGAGATCTACGACGGATATCCCCAACTGGAGAACGGCATCGGACTGGTTCGTAGCTTCATAACGGACTGGGAAACGACCGGATGGTGTCTACCACGCACCGGAATTTTGACGGAAAATCCGAATGCGACCGTTGTGATCAGCGGGACGGCGTTTGCTCCGATACTGTCAGAATTGCTGAAACCTTTGTCGCCGACCGTCAGGGTGGAAGCAGTCAGCAATGAATTCTTTGGCTCAGCCATAAATGTAAGCGGTTTGTTGACTGGCCGGGATATCGCGACGCATGTGAAATCTCTCGGACTCAGCCCGCAGCAGGTCATCATTCCATCCACTACTCTCAGAAAAAACGAACAGGTGTTTCTGGACGGGATGACGCTCGTTGATCTGCAACAGGAACTTTCGACACCGGTGCATGTAGCCTCAGGCGCGGCAGCGTTACAGGAATTGCTTGGTAGTGGAGGAAAGGACCAATGAAAGGGTTAGGGCTGCTTCAGGTATACACCGGCGATGGAAAAGGCAAGACCACGGCGAGTCTCGGGGTGGCGCTCAGGGCCATCGGTCACGGCATGAAGGTCTGCATGATTCAGTTCATGAAAAACAGCGACATTTACGGTGAAGTAAGGCTGGCCGACAAAATGCCAGGATTGACCATTATTCCGGTAGGACGGCATGATTTTGTCGATCTGAAAAATCCGGCTGAAATCGATGTCAGACTCGCCCTGTCCGGCTGGGAGCAGGCTAAGGAGATTATACGGTCACAAAAATATGATATTGTTATATTAGATGAGATCAATGTCGTGCTTGCCTGTGGTATGCTGGATGAAAAATCAGTCATCGAGTTTCTCAGTACCCGCAGAGGTACTACCGAAGTTATAACAACAGGCTGCTGGGCGCCCCAGGCGCTGATTGAGGCGGCCGATCTGGTCACGGAAATGAAGAACGTCCGGCACCCATATTCTAAGGGAATCGAAAGCCGGGAAGGGATTGATCATTAAATGCCAAAACCAATAGTAGCCATAGTCGGTAGACCTAACGTCGGCAAATCGACGTTGTTCAACCGCATTGCCGAAAAAAAAGTTTCCATCGTGGACGATACGCCAGGGGTGACACGTGACCGAATCTATGCCGACGCCGAATGGACGGGGCATGAATTCGCGCTGGTCGATACCGGCGGTATTGATTTCAACGATACGGATGAACTGCTGCCTGCGGTCCGCAACCAGGCCAAATTGGCGATGGAGGAAGCAGATGTCATTCTATTTGTCGTCGACGGCAAAGTGGGCATTACCGATCTGGACCAGCACATCGTCAGCATGCTGCGAACTGCGAAAAAACCGGTCGTGTTGGCAGTCAACAAAGTAGATAATGCAAAGTCGATTCCCAACAGCTACGAATTTTACTCGTTGGGTCTTGGTGATCCGATTGCGGTTTCGTCTGTCAATGCGTTGAATCTCGGTGATTTACTTGACGCCATCGTAGAAAAACTACCGGTGGAAGCTGTCATCGAGGATGAGCCGGATACGATCCGCGTGGCCGTGGTAGGCCGCCCGAACGTCGGGAAATCTTCTCTGGTAAATGCGCTGCTTGGGGAAGAACGGTTGGTGGTCAGCAATATACCAGGCACGACCCGTGATGCAGTTGACACCTATTTCAAACAGGACGGAGTCACTTTCATTTTCGTAGACACTGCCGGCATGCGTCGGCGTGGTAAGATCGACGCGGCACTGGAGCGTTATAGCGTGATTCGGAGCCTGCGGGCCATTGACCGGGCTGACGTGGTGCTGATGCTGATTGACGCTACGGCAGGCGTATCCGAGCAGGACAAGAAAATTGCCGGCTATGTCCATGAATCTGGCAGGGCGTCCGTGCTGGTGGTTAATAAGTGGGATCTGGTAAAAAAAGATGGCAAGACCTCGCTGCGTTTCACAGAAGATTTGCGGAAAGAGTTAGGTTTTATGCAGTATTCACCGGTTGTCTTCTTGTCCGCCTTAACAAAACAACGGATCAACCGCATCCCGGAAGTAGTGAAATATGTAGCGGAACAACATGCGATGCGTGTGTCGACCAGTCTGCTCAACCAAGTCGTTCGCGACGCGGTTGGAATCAATCCCCCGCCATCCGACCGAGGTCGAAAGCTGAAGATATTTTATGCGACGCAGGCAGCCGTACGCCCGCCGACCATTGTATTCTTTGTCAACGATGCGGAATTGATGCATTTTTCGTATCTGCGCTTTTTGGAGAACAGACTTCGGGAGTCTTTCGGATTCGAAGGGACTCCACTAAAAATGGTCGTCAGGCCTCGGCAGACGGAGGATTAAGTTATGCTGCTGGCCGGTGTCGTCCTGGGCAGTTACCTGATCGGATCTCTGCCGTTTGGTCTGTGGATTGGGCAGTGGTTTTACAATATCGATTTGCGGGAGCACGGCAGCAAAAACACCGGCGCGACCAACGCGTTTCGTGTGTTGGGGCGCTGGCCGGCTCTGTTGGTGTTTGTTTGCGACACGGCCAAAGGAATGGCGGGCGTATATCTAGGAAGTCTACTGGTAGGCGGTTCGATGGCCGAAGTTCTAGGCGGTATTGCCGCGATCAGTGGGCATAACTGGTCTATTTTTATGGGCTTCAAGGGTGGACGTGGCGTTGCTACCGGCTTGGGTGTGATCGCACTATTGGCGCCCAAGGTAACGGTCATCGTTTTTGCCGTATGGTGCATTGTTGTATTTCTGACGCGTTATGTTTCGCTCGCTTCCATTTTAGCCGCTGCGTTGGTTCCGCCTCTTATGTGGTGGTTCGAAGCCGGGCGTGAAACTTTATTATTCGGATTTGCGGCAGCGGCTTTTGTGATAATCCGTCACCGGCCGAACATTGGGCGACTGTTGCGTGGTGAAGAACTGAAAATCAAGGCGGCGAAAAAAGCATAAATCGTAGGAGGACTGTAGTGAAGGTTGTTCTATTTGGCGCTGGTGGCTGGGGAACCGCGTTGGCGTCAATTTTAGCGGAAAAACATACTGATGTGTCGCTATATGTTCGCAATTCGGAGCTGGCGGCCAGCATGCGCACCACGAGGATGAATTCAAAGTATCTTCCCGGCGTAGTTTTGCCGGAAAAGCTGCAAATCACAGATA
>Ga0316604_10001029_pt1 | contig 27155 bp, 30 predicted proteins | sample OWC_soil_day20_C_FD_207650 | JGI IMG/M metagenome (GOLD analysis project Ga0316604, IMG submission 207650) | Wetland soil microbial communities from Old Woman Creek delta, Ohio, United States - OWC_soil_day20_CT | ecosystem: Environmental > Terrestrial > Soil > Wetlands | place: USA: Ohio...
GCAGATCAAGACCGGTTCCCTGAGCCGTTCCGACCGCATGGCCAAGTACAACCAACTGCTGCGCATCGAAGAAGAACTCGGTGATGCCGCTTACTATCCAGGCAAGGGCGCTTTCTATCAGCTGAAGCGCTGAGACGACGCAAGTCGTTGGATGGTGTAACATGCGAACCGGAGCCTAGGCTCCGGTTTTCTTTTGTCCGGATTCCACTACATGCGCTTGCTTGCCATTATTTTTGCTGTGTTGATTGCCGCGCTGCAATGGCCGCTCTGGGTGGGCAAGGGCGGCTGGCTGCGGGTTTGGCAGTTGGATCAGCAAGTCGCCGAGCGCAAGGTCTACAACGGCAAGTTGCAGGAACGCAATGATGCGCTGGAAGCGGAAGTCGGTGATCTGAAAACGGGTACGGATGCAATTGAAGAACGTGCCCGTAACGAACTGGGCATGGTGAAGCAGGACGAGGTATTTTTCCAGATTCTGGATAAGCGCAAGCCTGCGACCGCTTCCTCTGCGAATGCCAGCCAGGCTGGTGCTTTTGCCGCCAGCGGCGTAGCCAGTCAGGCCGGCGGTATTGCCTCTGCCATTCGCCGACCATAACAGTTTCCCGCAATTCAACCGGTTCAGTGTTCCTGTTATCCCCAAGGTGACTCGGCTATAGTCAAGGGATAACATGGAAGGCACCATGACCGATCTCTCTATTATTTCTTCCCAGCCGTCCCGCCGCAGCGGAACGCTTTATTACAAGATGGCTGAGGAATTGGCGCAGGCCATTACCGCCGGGGTGTTGCAAGCCGGGGAAAAACTGCCGTCGATCCGCAAACTGTCGTCGCAACGTCAGGTCAGCTTGACCACGGTGATGGAGGCATACCGCGAGCTTGAAGACCGCGGCTATATCGAGGCGCGTCCCCAGTCCGGGTTTTATGTGCGTGCGCAGCGCGGCTTTGCCGTTCCCGATCTGACCCAGCCGCCGCAGAATCCTTCCGAAGTCGTGATCGATCCGTTGTTGCAGCCGGCGGAACTGGCACGCCTGCACGATATCAAGGTGGATTTCGGCCTGGCGATTCTCTCGCCCAAGCTCTACCCCAACCAGCAGTTGCAGCGCATTCTGGCGCAGGTTACCCGCCAGGAACCGGAATTGTTGTCCGATTACGGCAAGCCGGTCGGCGATCTGGAGTTGCGCCGGCAGATTGCCCGGCGCGCGCTGGCCTGGGGGGGGCAGATCGATGCGGAAGATATCCTGATCACTCATGGCGGGCTGGAAGCACTCAATCTGTGTCTGCGCGCGGTCACCCAGCCCGGCGATGTGGTGGCGATCGAATCGCCGGCATATTTCGGCTTGCTGCAGATTCTGGAAAGCTTTCGCCTCAAGGCGCTGGAAATCCCGACGCATCCGCAAACCGGTATCTCGATCGAGGCGCTGGAATTAGCCACTCGCGACAATGCCGTCAAGGCCTGCGTGCTGCTGCCCAATTTTTCCAATCCGTTGGGGAGTCTGATGCCCGACGAGAGCAAGAAGCGCTTGGTGGAAATCTTGTCCGAGCGGCACATCCCGCTGATCGAGGACGATATCTACGGCGAATTCTGTTATCACGGCGATCGGCCGCGTCCGGCCAAGGCATTTGACCGCGACGGCAATGTGATGCAGATCGGCTCGTTTACCAAGGTGGTGGCGCCGAGCTTTCGCGTGGGTTGGGTGGTGGCCGGGCGTTTCCAGCGTGAGCTGGAAGCGCTCAAGTTCATCAACACCTATTCAACGTCCATGCCGCTGCAACGCACAATTGCTCGTTTCCTGGAGAGCGGTGGGTATGAGCATCATCTGCGCCGGTTGCGCAAGGCCTGTGCCGAGCAGGTATCCAGTGCCGTAGCCGCGATCCAACGTTTCTTTCCTGCCGATAGCCGCTTGCATGTGCCGCAGGGTGGTTATGTGCTCTGGGTTGAACTGAACCCGGCGGTGGATGCCCTTGTCCTGCTGCAAAAAGCGTTGGCGGAAGGTATCAGTTTTACGCCGGGGTCGATGTTTTCGCCCAGCCACAGTTATCGCAATTGCCTGCGCATCTGCTGCGTGGAGCCCTGGACCATGCGCCATGAACGGGCTATTCAGCGGCTAGGAGACTTGGCTGCCGGAATCATTCAAGGCGATTGATCGCGTTCAGGCGAATATCTCGCGTTTCATGTACAACACGCTTTGCCGCGCAACGCGCAATTCACAGCCAGCCGCAGCGAAGGCTGGCGTGACTATGCGCGTACTTTCATGCGTGAGCGTTGGGCTGACGAGGCGCATGCGAAAGACGATGCAGCATGTCTTGCAGTTTTGTAAACCGGCTGGCTTGCAAAACGCGCACGCTTTCTAGCCGGAAACGACTGCTGGTACGCAGCGATTCGATCACGACCGGTTGTTCGCCCTGGATCTGATAGCGCTCACCGTGGGCCAATACAATGTCATCGCCGTTATCGGTCAGCCACAGTTGGCCTTCCTCGCATACGATAAAAGCACCTTGCTGCTCGGTCAGCTGTACTGCGATGTTGGACTGAAGGGTATTCGTATCCATGATGGTGTTCCCCTGTTTGAGGTGATGCCATTTTCGCCCGAAACAATCCATGGCATCAGAGGCAGACTGTTATGTTTTTCGAGGAAACAGCACGATGGAGCGATCAACTGTGATGGTATTTTTTTATAAAAACTGTTTCGTTTGCACCACGATGGGTTGGGTGCTTGCACTGAAATAAAGCATTTTGTTGCTACGCTGACGGAATTGAATAGGATGGATAGAGTGTTGCCGGGTTTCTTGGGGATGGCACGCTGCTTGCAGTGAGAGCAGGACTTTAATAAAAAAAGATGGATAAAATGGACGAGCACATTGAACAGCTGCGCCTGTTGGCACGACTAAAATTGCAGGTTAGACGCGAACTGGACCAGGCCGTGGATCTGGAACGCATGAAGCGTGAGCCGCAGTATGCGCTGAGCCGACTGGCTGAGATCGAGGAAAGCACCGCTGACGAAGAGTTGCTTGTTACAGTATTGCGATTGCGTGAAATGCTGGATTTATACCCAGCCGATCCCGTACCCACTGCACCGCCAGCGGTTGGGCAACGCTACCTTTTTGGTGCTCGTTCATAGGGTTATTGCAATCAACGGCTTGCGTGCTGATTGGCAAACTCCCGCTTTTGGAGGGGCGACAATTGCTTGATCCGATATTCTGCCTTCGATGCGCTTGAACGGTCTGGGTAAGGAATGCTGACCAGAAGCCGCAAAGGTGGATGGGCACGCGTGTAGCGAGCACCTTTGCCGCTGGCATGTGCCGCGTAGCGCGCAGGCACATCCACGGTAATGCCGGTGTAAAGACTGCCATCCTGGCATTCAATCAGATAAAGAAACCAGCCCATGCCGACCAGCCTTGCCGCAACGGAAACGGCTGATGATAGCAGCCGGATCCATGGCTTTTGCAACGGCTGGGAAATTATTGCTGTGGACCGGGTTTGCCGTCATTCGGCGGCGGGCCTGCCGGGCGGGTGAAGCCTTTGGCCTGCATGCAGGCATCCATGGCGCGCATGTCCGGGCCGCCGTGGCTGTCCCTGGCGGCTGAGCTGCTGCAGGATGCCATTGCGGCTTCAAGGGCGGCATTTCCCCCGGAGGGTGGGGCGGAGGCATTGGTAGCTGCGAATGCCGCGGATTGGCAGGCCATTGCAAGCAGCGCTGTCATGATCAGTTGTTTTTCAGTCATGGTTTTTCCTTGAAATAACACCCTATTTTAAGAGGGCATCAGTTTGCTTCAATCAAATTTACCCTGTTTTACCTTACACAATTCGTCCATTTTTCTTGGTTTTTCATGACGGGCAATGCCCGGATGGGCATGGGGTCTGCTATGCTCCCCGCTTGCGTTTTTCAAGGGCAACGCCATGGTTGGTAATCAGCAACAATCCCTTATTTATCTGGTGACCTGTGATCAGCAGCAGGCGGCCGAGTTGACCGCACAGATGAAGTTGTTCGATTTTTCCGTACGTGTTTTTTCCCGGCAGAGTGCCTTGTTGGCCGCCATGCATTCGCTTGCGCCTTTTGCCTTGCTGGTTGATGAGAGCGGGCTGGAAGATGCTGATTTTGCGCAAGTTGCCCCGTTGATTGCGCGGTTGACCAAAGGGCCGCTAATTTATGTTTCCGCGCAGCTTTCTGTGGTGCAACAAATCGAAATGATGCGAATGGGCATCACCGATTTTTCTGTCAAACCGTTCGATCTGCAGCAGCTGATCGACCGGCTCGACCACTTGCTGGGGCCCAGCAAAAACCCTTCAATGTGCTGATCGTGGATGATTCCGAAGCAGTGTCCAAGTGGGCCTGCAATACACTGGCTTCCGCCGGCATGCAGGCCAAGGTTGTGCACAACCCGCTTGATGTGCTTTTGACGCTGGAGCGTTTCAAGCCGGACATCATTCTCATGGATGTCTACATGCCGCAATGCACCGGCGATGAAATGGCCCGGGTGGTTCGCCAGAATGCGCAATATGACAGCATCCCGATTGTTTTTCTTTCAACGGAAACAAGCCGGGGCCGACAACTCATGGCCCGGGGCATGGGCGGCGATGATTTTCTGGTGAAAAACATGGATGCGGAAGAACTGGTTGCTGCCGTGTCCATCATTGCCGAGCGCTATCGCCGCCTGCGTCACTGCATGACTCGCGACAGCATGACCGGCCTGCTCAACCATACCAACATGACCGATCACCTGGAGCGGGTTGTGCACCGCGCCCGGCAGGAAAAAACACCCGTGGCCTTTGCCATGGTCGATCTCGATCATTTCAAGCAGATCAACGATAACTTTGGCCATGCTGTGGGGGATCGGGTGATCAAAAGCCTGGCGCGTCTGATGCGACAGAGTTTGAATGACGCCGATGCCGTGGGTCGGTATGGCGGAGAAGAGTTTGCCCTGGTCTACGACGACATCACCCTGATCCGCGCTGCAAACCTGTTGGATGAAATGCGCGTGCGTTTTTCCATGCTGGATCTGCAGCATGGCCATGGCGTGTTCCGTGCCACGTTCAGTGCCGGGATCGCGCGGCTGGAGCCCGGCATGAGTGCCAGCCAATTGATTGATGCTGCGGACGAAGCGCTTTACCGCGCCAAACGGGCGGGGCGCAACCAGGTCGGCGTGGGCTTGGGGCAGGTAGGGCGAACGGGCTGAACGCTTGCGACTGGGGGGCGAGCTATTGCCTGCACGGCCCATAGTGGCCTACGATCAGCCAACCCATCTGCGATGACTGATCATGTCCATTCACTATCGTATTGTTCCGGCTTCCATTGAAGCGCATTGCTTCGAAGTTACTTTGCTTGTTGATTCCCCCGATCCTGCCGGCCAGGTTTTCTGGTTACCGGCCTGGATTCCGGGCAGCTACCTGATCCGTGAATTTGCCCGGCATATCGTGGCCATCTCCGCCGCGTGTGGCGAACAGCCCGTTGCCCTGACCAAACTGGACAAGTGTCGCTGGCAAGCCCAGGCCGTGGACGGAGCGTTGACACTCAGTTACCGGATCTATGCCTGGGATCTCTCGGTACGCGGTGCCTATCTCGATGCCACGCGCGGTTTTTTCAATGGCACCAGCGTGTTTCTGGCGGTCGAAGGGCAAGAGGCCGCGCCGTGCGAAGTCGAGATCGTCAAGCCGGCAGGCAAGGATTACAAGGAATGGGAGATGGCCACCGCGCTATCGCCTGCCGGTGCCAAGCCGTGGAGCTTTGGCCGCTACCGCGCCGACAATTACGACGAGCTGATCGATCACCCGGTTGAAATGGGCGCCTTTTCGCGTATCGGTTTCAAGGCCTGCGGTGTGCCGCATGAGCTGGTGATCGCGGGGCGACAGCATGCCGATCTCAAGCGGCTCAAGCAAGACATCAAGAAAATCTGCGAAGTGCAGATCCGCTTCTTTGGCGAACCCGCGCCGTTCGAGCGCTATGTGTTCCTTACCCTGGCCGTGGGTGAAGGCTATGGTGGGCTGGAACACCGGGCCTCTACCGCGCTGATCTGCGCGCGCGACGATCTGCCACTGGCGCATGAAACCGGCATGAAGCCGGGCTACCGGCAGTTCCTCGGGCTGGTCAGCCATGAATATTTCCATACCTGGAACGTCAAGCGTATCAAACCGGCGGCCTTTGCGCCGTACGCGCTGGATCGTGAAGGCTATACGCGGTTGCTGTGGGCGTTCGAGGGGATTACTTCCTACTACGATGACCTGTTCCTGCTGCGAGCGGGGCTGATCAGCCAGCAGGAATATCTTGATCTGCTGGCGCAAGCCATGACCAGTGTGCAACGCACGCCTGGGCGGCAGATGCAGACGCTGGAAGAAGCCAGTCTCGATGCCTGGATAAAGTATTACCGTCAGGATGAAAACAGCCCGAACAGCCTGGTCAGTTATTACGTCAAGGGTTCGCTTGCTGCGTTATGCCTGGATCTGACCATTCGGCAGAAAAGCGCCGGAACGAAAAGCCTGGACGATGTGATGCTGGCCTTGTGGCAGCGTTTCGGGCGGGATTTCGAAACGCGCGGTTGCGGCATTGAAGAATCCGAGTGGGAAGCGGTGGCCTGCGAAGTGGCTGGCGTGGATTTGACCGAGTTCTTCGATCAAGCCCTGCGCTCGGTGGATGAGTTGCCGCTGGCCGATCTACTGGCGCAATTCGGCGTGCAGAGCCAGTTGCGCGTGGCCGCCGGTGGCAGTGACAAGGGCGGCTGGCAAGCGTCCTCTCCCAAGCCCGCCGTCACGCTCGGGGTGCGCACTGCTGTGGAAGGCGGCTTGATCAAGCTGACGCATGTGTTGCAGGACAGTGCTGCGCAAACGGCGGGATTGTCTGCGGGCGATTTGCTGGTGGCGCTGGATGGCCTGCGCATCACTGCGGCCAATCTCGATACGCTGCTGGCGAACCGCCCTGCGGGAAAAAAACGCACACTGCTGGCGTTCCGGCGTGACGAATTGCTCGATTTTGAAATTGTCCCGCAACTTGCCGAGACCGATACCTGGGGCTTGCTGCTTGATGAGGCGAATCCGGAAGCCGTCGGCGCCCGTCAAGCCTGGCTTGGTGCCTGAGTAGTGCATGCTTTTCAATCTTTAACCTGAAGGCTGCGCCAGCCGGATTGCGCGAGCGTCAGGGAAAGATGACAATCAGCATGCCAATGAATAACATGAAAATCATCGCCATGAAACGAGATGGCGTTTGAATCAGAAGGGGATTTCCCGGAATGAAAAGAATGACATTGCTACTGCTTTCAATGCTGCTGGCAGGGGCCGCGGTTGCGGGACAAATCTACAAGTGGAAGGACGCCGAAGGCAAAATCCATTACTCCGATACGCCGCCGCCAGTGGATTCAAAGGTGACGACGCTCAAGATGCGCGCTGAAGATCAACCGGTTTCTGCCGTCGCTTCGCCCAAGGCGCCGCCCATTGTCGGCAAGAGTGCTTCCGCAGCAGCGGCTTCCGCGCCGGCAGCGCCTGCGCCATCCGAGAAGGATCCCAAGCTGTGTCAGCAGGCCCAGGCCCGCAAGACATTCCTGCAGTCCGGACAGCTCACCCGGAGCGTGAATGAAAAAGGCGAGGTGGAGTTCATGAGCGACCAGAAGCGTGCAGCCGAATTGGCGGATACACAAAAAGCCATCGAACGCTTCTGTCCGTGATCGGAGTCTGAGTCAAATATCGGGCGGTGGTTACGCTTCCAGCGGACCGCCGCCTTTTTTCATGACCTTGCCTTCTGCCGCGCGCTGGCGGCGCACTTCTTTCGGATCGGCGATCAGCGGGCGATAGATTTCCACGCGATCCTTGTCGCGCAATGCGGTATCGAGTTTGCAGGCCTTGGAAAAGATGCCGACCTTGTTGACCGAGAGATCGATTTCGGGAAAATCAGTGAGGATGCCCGAACGCCGGATGGCTTCTTCAACGGTACTGCCTACTGGCAGCTTCACTGTGATGAGTTTTTGCCGGTCATGCGTGGCATAGGCCACTTCGATCAACATTTGTTCGTTGGGCATTCTGTCTCCAGGTATATCGGGCTCAGGCCCCGTGGCGGTGTTCGGCTTCGGCGATAAAGGCATCGACAAACGTGCCGGTGATCTTGTCGAAGACCGGACCGATCAGGGTTTCCAGGGTGCGGCTGGCAAATTCGTACTCCAGCACGAATTCCACCTTGCAGGCGTCTTCCATTAGCGGCGTAAAGTGCCAGTAACCTTCCAGCCGTTTGAACGGCCCATCCACCAGTTTCATGTCCAACCTATCCACGCCGCGCAGATCGCGGGTGCGAAAGTGCGAACGGATACCCAGAAAATGAATGTGCAGCGTCGCATCCAGCAGGGAATCATTGCGTTCGTGTACATCCACGCCGCCGCACCAGGGCAGAAAGCGCGGGTAATCCTCCACACGGTCAACCAGATCGTACATCTGTTGCGCGGAGTAGGGGGCGAGCATGGACTTGCGGATGCAATGCATGGGCGAAGCAGCGTAAAATGGCCGACTCTGGAGCCAGACCGCGATGAATGAAATGACCGAGCATGCTACCGCCCAGCAAGACGGGGCGCAATACGAAAACTACCGCCTGCCACCACATTCTGTTGAAGCAGAACAGTCGGTGTTGGGCGGGTTGTTGCTCGACAACCCCTCGTTTGACAAGATTGCCGATGTTTTGTTGAAGGATGACTTCTACCGGGACGATCACCGGCGCATCTTTTATTCGATTTGCAACCTGATCGAACACAACCGTCCGGCCGATGTGATCACGGTGGCGGAAGCGCTCGATTCCACCAATGAACTCGCTTACGTGGGCGGACTGGCCTACCTGGGCTCGCTGGCGCAAAACACGCCTTCCGCCGCCAATATCCGGCGCTATGCCGAAATCGTGCGCGAGAAATCGGTGATGCGCCAACTGGCCAGCGCGGCCACCGAAATCGTCGATGCCGCCTACAACCCGAACGGGCGCGAAGCGAGCGATCTGCTCGACCAGGCCGAAAGCATGGTGTTCGGCATTGCCGAGCAATCGGCGAAAGGCCAAAAAGGCTTCATTGCCATGCCGCCGATCCTCAAGGAAATCGTCGAGCGTATCGATCACCTGTACCAGCAAGACAATCCCGGGGAAGTTACCGGTGTTGCGACGGGTTTTATTGATCTGGACAAGATGACCTCCGGCCTGCAAAAGGGCGATCTGGTTATTGTCGCGGGTCGTCCTTCGATGGGGAAAACCGCGTTCGCGATCAATATCGCCGAATATGTCGCCACTGAACAGAAATTGCCCGTGGCCGTTTTCTCGATGGAAATGGGGGCGGCCCAGTTGGGGATGCGGATGGTCGGTTCGATCGGCAAGATCGACATGCACAAGCTCAAGACGGGCCGCTTTGAAGACGAAGACTGGACGCGTCTGACCCATGCCGTGAGCAAATTGTCCGAAGCCCCGATCTTCATCGAGGAAACCGGCGCGCTGACCGCGCTGGATATCCGTACCAAGACGCGTCGTCTGGCGCGTCAGTGCGGCGGGCAACTAGGGCTGATCGTGATCGACTACCTGCAGTTGATGGCGGGCCGGGCCGGCGCGCGCGATCAAAACCGCGCCACGGAATTGGGTGAAATTTCGCGTGCAATGAAATCGCTGGCCAAGGAGCTGCAGGTGCCGGTCATTGCGCTGTCGCAGCTGTCGCGCAGCGTGGAGTCGCGCACCGACAAACGCCCGATGATGTCCGACTTGCGCGAATCGGGCGCGATCGAACAGGATGCCGACTTGATCATGTTCATGTACCGCGACGAATACTACAACTCGGACAGCAAGTTCAAAGGGATTGCCGAGTGCATCGTCGCCAAGCACCGGAACGGCCCGACGGGCAAGGTTCCCCTGGTGTTCCTGGGGCAGCATGCGCGTTTCGAGAATGCCTTGATGCGTCCGGAAGGCTGGTCATCCGATCTGGAGTCCTGATCGGTTAAACGCCAAAGAAAGGCCGCTGTTTTCATGAAATAGCGGCCTTTTTCGTGGAAATTCAGGGTGGCAATTACTGGCGCGGGCCTTTTTCGCTGTTCGCCAGCGCCGTCATCACCATGCGCCAGCCGGTTTCGGCTTCGGTGCCGCAGATGTTGAAGATCGAGGTGAGCAGTTTGTGCTGGCTGGCGGAAAGCTCGGTATCCAGCTTGGCGCCTTCCTCGGTCAGCGTCAGGCATTTCACGCGGCGATCCTGTTCGGAAAGGACTGCTGCGATCAGGCCGAGCTCTTGCAGGCGCCGCAACGGTGCATTCAAGGCCTGCTTGCTGACACCCAGTTTGGACAACAGCTTGTTGACCGAAAGGCCCGGATCGCGACCGACAAAATAAATGATGCGGTGGTGAACGCGGGCCAGACCGCGCTCGGCCAGAATCTCGTCAGGCAGTGCCGTAAACGCACGGTAGCCAAAGAAAAGCAGCTCCTGCGCAGAATTCAGACGGGGATTATTTTTTTGCATGATTGACATTCTAACAGATCAATGAAAAGATAAACGTCAATGACGTTGACCAAAAGGCTTGCCCTCCATGTTTGCACCCCGTATCGATCGCCTGACTTCCTCACTGGTGCGAGACATTCTCGCACTGGCCACCCAACCAGGCATGATTTCGTTTGCCGGAGGGCTGCCGGCGGAAGAGGGTCTGTTCAAGCCACAGGACGCAGGAATTGACTTGAATGCGCTGCCCGATACGCTCTGGCAATATGGCATGAGCGAGGGCGAACCCGCCTTGCGCGAGTGGGTCGCGCAGCGCGCCTGCGCCATGGGATTGGCCTGTTCATCTAAACAAGTGCTGATCCTGAATGGATCGCAACAGGGTATCGATCTGGTCGCCAAGCTGCTGGTGGAGGAAGGCGACCGTGTATTGGTTGAATCGCCGGCTTATCTCGCGGCACTGCAGGTGTTCCGCCTGTTCGGAGCACAGATGCATGGTATCCGCCAGGATAATGATGGTACGCTTCCTGCTGCACTCGAATCTGCGCCGAACGCGAGGTTTGTCTACCTCACGCCCACCTTCCAGAATCCGACCGGGCGATGCACTTCGTTGCGCCGCCGCGCTGAGCTGGCTGAGATTTGCGATCAGCGACAACTGCCGGTGTTCGAGGACGACCCCTATCGTGATCTGAGTTTTGATGCGCCCGCGCCGGCTCCGTTGGTTTCTCGCTTGAAAAGTGCACGTTGGATTTACCAGGGTTCGTTTTCCAAGACACTCGCACCGGGGTTGCGCCTGGGCTACCTGATTGCCCATCCCGATTTCTACCCGGCGCTGGTCAAGCTCAAGCAAGCCGCCGATCTGCATACCAATCGCCTGAGCCAGTTCATCGTGCTGCAGGCGCTGCAGCGCGGTTTGATCGAACCGCATGTCGCGCGCAACTTGCCGATTTACCGCGAACGGCGCGATGCCATGCAGGCCGCGTTGCAGCAGCACCTGAGCGGCAAGGCGGACTGGACCGTGCCCAGTGGCGGGCTGTTTTTCTGGTTGCATCTGCGTGAAAAGATTGATGGTATGGCATTGCTGCATGCGGCACTGGCACGCGGCCTGGTGTTCATGCCCGGTGATACGTTTTTTGCCGGCGAGCCGGAATACCCAGCACTGCGCCTCAACTTCAGTCATTCCAGTCCGGACGAAATCCGGCGCGGCGTGGCCATTCTGGCTGATTTGCTCAATACCATCAGGGTTGTTCCTGATTTCAGTTGCGCCAGTGAAGTCGATAAGCTGGCCCAATGAAAAATCCTCGAAGTCTTGTGCTGGCCGGCCTGCGCGACACCGTGCCGATGATGGTCGGTGCCGGGCCGTTTGGCCTGATTTTTGGCACGCTGGCCATCAGTGCCGGTCTTTCCCCGGCGGCAACCTTGGGCATGTCGCTGTTCGTTTTTGCCGGCTCTTCGCAATTCGTTGCGGTCAGCCTGATCAGCGCCGGCGCGGCGCTGCCGGTGATCTGGCTGACGACGCTGGTCGTCAACCTGCGTCATGCGCTCTATAGCGCCACGCTGCAGCCGCATGCGCGCGACTGGTCTGCCGGGTGGCGCTGGGTGCTGTCTTTCTGGCTGACCGACGAAACCTTTGCGGTGGTGGAAAATCACTTCCGTACCCAAGGGCGCGAAAACGGGCAGTGGTACCAGCTCGGTTCGTCGCTCGGGATGTACCTCAACTGGTTTTTCTGGACGGCGGTTGGCGTGCTGCTCGGTAGTAGTATCCCGGGCTTGTCCGAGTGGGGGCTGGATTTTGCCATGCTTGCGACTTTTGCCGCCATCGTCGCCCCGCAACTGCGCCAGCGTCCGATCCTGGTGGCCGCGCTGGCTGCGGGCGCGACTTCCCTGTTGCTGCACGGGCTGCCCTACAAGCTGGATCTGATGGTGGCGGCACTGGTCGGTGTGGTCGCCGGCCTGCTGGCCGAAAAATTGTTCCGGCCGCAACGTGTGGCCACGGAGGTTGCATGAACCATTGGCTGGTGATTCTGGGAATGGCGCTGGCAACACTGCCGGTGCGGGCGAGTTTTCTGGTTTTTGGCCACAGGCTGGTTTTCCCACCCTTGCTGCACCGGGCCCTGCACTACGTTCCGGCCGCAGTCTTGACGGCGCTGATCGTGCCGATGGCGCTCGCGCCCAAAGGAGAGGTGGATATCAGTCTGGGCAATGCCTACCTGATTGGCACGCTGGTGGCCGGCGTTGTGGCTTTTGCTTCGCGCAAGACATTGCTGGCGATTGTGGTGAGTTTTGCAGTGTATGGGGCGTTGCGGTATTTCTGACCCAGCCCCGTTATTTCAGTGCCTGTGCTTTTTCATCTGGGATCAAATTTCCATTGCCGCAGCAGGAGGGCATTGGTGATGACGGATACCGAGCTTAACGCCATTGCTGCTCCCGCAATCACCGGATTCAGCAGGCCCAGCGCGGCAAGCGGAATGCCGAGCATGTTGTAGACATAAGCAAAAAACAGGTTCTGCCGAATCTTGACCAGCGTGGCGCGCGAAAGGTCAATTGCGGCTGCGATCCGGGTCAGGTCCTCATGCATCAAGGTGACATCCGCGGCGGCAGCGGCCACCTCGCCGCGGACGCCGAGCGTGAAGCTGGTATCGGCGGCCGCCAGGGCCAGGGCATCGTTGATACTGTCGCCGACCATGGCAACGTGACGGCCGCCAGTCTTGAGTTCGGTCACGATGCGCGCTTTCTCCCGTGACGATGTCCGTGCCTGGTAATGTTCGATGCCCACCGTCCGGGCCAATGCGGCAGCCACTTCCGGGCTGTCGCCGGTCAGCATGACAACACGGATGCCCATGGCTTTCAGTCTGGCCACTGTGGCCTGCGCCCCCGGGCGGGTGATGTCGGTACAAGCGATCCGGCCGGCAATGACGCCCTCTACGGCGACAGCCAACAGGGTGTGTTGCGGCCAGTCTTGATTTTCGCTGTGTACGTCGGGCGCAGCCCAGTGCGGAACGCCGATCCGGATGCTTATCCCCCCGATTTTTCCGCTGACTCCCAACCCCGGCTCGACGCGGAATTCTTCCACCTTTAAGCGAACGACCCCGCTAGCCCTCGCCTGAACTGCCCGAGCCAGCGGATGCTCGGAGCTAGCTTCAAGACTGGCGGCAAGTTGCAGCAGCGTGGGCTCGTTCCAGCCGGGTTCTGGCAGGATGGCCACGACTTCCGGGAGCCCCAGTGTCAGTGTGCCGGTTTTGTCGAGTACCAGCGTCTGAATGTTGCTCGTTGCCTCCAATGCCCGGGCGTTGCGGAACAGGATGCCGTGGCGTGCGCCCAGGCCCACGCCCACGGTGATGGCGGCCGGTGCCGCCAATCCCAAGGTGCACGGGCAGGCGATGACCAAAACGGCGACAGCATGGATCAGCGCAAGAGAGAAATCGAGCCACACCCAGGTCAGGATGAATGTCAGCAGGGCAATACTGATCACGGCGGGAACAATGATGCTGGCGATCTTGTCGGCCAGATGCTGAATAGGCGCCTTGGAGCTTTGTGCCGAGGCGACGAGACGGATGATCTCGGAGAGTTGGGTCTGGCTTCCGACATTTTCGGCGCGGCATTTCAGTAGGCCTTCCTGGTTGGTGGTTCCGGCAAAAACAACGCTGCCCTTGTTTTTGATGATGGCGGAAGATTCTCCGGTAAACAGGCTTTCGTCCACTAGGGCCTGGCCGTAAGTGACCACGCCATCAACCGGAATGGTTTCACCTTGGCGAACCAGTACAATGTCATCCGAATGCAGCTGGGTAACCGGAACCTCCTGCAGTTGGCCATTTCTTTCGGCGCGGGCGGTTTGGGGTTGCAGGCCCATCAACTCGGCAATGGCGCTATGGGTTTTTCTGCGCGCACGGGTTTCGAGGTGTTTGCCCAGCAGCACCAGCGTGATGACGACGGCGCCGGCTTCAAAATAGACATGAAGCTGGGTTTGTCCGTTCAACCAGACCGCTGTGCTGTAAATCCACGCCATGCTGGTGCCCAGCGCAACCAGCACGTCCATATTGACTCCGCCGCTGCGCAGACTGTTCCAGGCACCGCGATAAAAACGCCATCCCAGTACGAACTGTACCGGCGTGGCGAGCAGGAACTGCAGCCAGCGCGGCAGCCACGGGGCTTGGCCCAGCAGTATCGGGATCGTGCCGGCAAGCAACGGGAGCGAGAGCAGGGTAGCCCATAATAGATTGCGTCGTTCCGCTTCAGCGGGTTCGGCGAATGGAACTTCGTCTGGCAGCAGGGCAGCGTCGAAGCCAAGATTGCGTACGATGGAAATGATTTCGTCCGGGGAAACCAGGCCGCGCGGAGCGGTGATGTCGGCACTTTCCTGCAACAGGTTCACATGGGCTTGTACGCCCGCCAGTGTCTGCAAGGCCTTTTCCAAGCGGGAGGAGCAGGCGACGCAACGCATGCCTGTGATGGCGAAGTGTTGTGTTTCTGTTGGAACGGCGAAACCGGTTTTCTGGATGACGGTCAGAATGCCGTCCAGTTGCGGACCGTGATCCTCGACGCGGATTTCGGCAGATTTGGCAGCAAAGTCGACCGAGGCTTGCAATCCGGGCTGGCGATTGAGCTGTTTTTCCAGTCGTACGGCGCAGGATGTGCATTTCATGCCTGAAATTGGAAGGTGCAAGATGCGGGGCATGGGTGGGTTCCCAAGCATTCAATATAACCAGAATAGACCCGCACGCTGTTTTTCTGGCGCAAAAAAACGGCCCCCATCGGGAGCCGTTGCTATGTGTCGCGCGGGATCAGTCTTTGTGATCCACCATGACGATCTGGTAAACCCCGCCAAAAATAGTACGCTTGCGCCAGTTGAAGCGTTCGGGATGGCTGGCGAACTCGGAAAGCTGGTGTCGCCATACCGCGTTGGCAAACGGTTCCAGCCATGCATTGACTACCTTCAATATCCAGCGGATCGGTTGCCACCAGGCCGGGCGGTGGTAATCGACCAATAACAGCTGGCTGCCCTTGGGGAGCATGGCAAGCAAGTGATCGAGAATCTGGCGTTTTTTGTCGTCAGGAACTTCGTGCAGCAGGAAGAAACTGCAAATCAGGTCATAATGCCCGCCTTCTCCTGCGAACGTGGCGGCGTCGTGGCGAATGACCTTGGTCCAAGGCAAGCCGGAAAGCTTTTTCTTGCCATGTTCCACCTGGATCGGCGTAATGTCGGTCAGGTGGAAGGCACCTTCCGGGCCGGTTTTTTCGGCGGCGCGGCGTACCAGATCGCCATAGACGTGGGCAATTTGCCAGACCCGCATGCCCGGTTTGATTTCTTTCAGGTAGGCGCGCATCAGTCGCTGGTCATTGGCAAAAAGCAGCGTGCGGACCACGATGTTGCGATCCAGCAAGCGTACCCGTGCTGGATTCACATAGGCCCAGTCATAGACCTCGGTCATGTAATCGGGCACTCCTTCATAGTAGAAGTCAGTGGTGGTTGTGGCAGTCAGGGTCGAATCAGGCATTTTCAAAGTCTGGAAGTGGAAAACTGGAATCACCGCGAAACAGTATAAATCTTACCGGGTTTGGATTGAGGGTGGCTTTGTCGTGATCCAATTAGTTGCTGGGTAAAGTTGGGTATTATTACCGGGCATGTCCGTGGCGGGGAAGTTGTTTTATTTATTTTTATCAATGCCTTATTGTGTTGTAAGCTTGTACCGCGGTTTTGCTGTATCCGTGATTCAGCGTTGCTCGGGTATCGGGTGGAACTTTTTGGCGCGGTTTTTGTTGTTTTCCTACATAATTTTATCCTGCTGCCTAACTGGTGCGTACTTGATCCCTGGCAAGGGGTGCGGCAGCATGCAACCCTATAGTTTGATATATTGCGATGCAGCAATAGCTATTTCGAGGTGCTTATGACTCTGTCTGAATTGAACCCCCAGCCCGTGTGGCGGAATTTTGCCATGCTTTGCGCGCATCCCAGATCCTCCGGGAATGAGCGGTTGCTGCGGGATCATCTGGTCAGCTGGGCTGAAACGCGCGGCCTGGCTGCAGAGCTGGATAGCGGCGGTAACCTGATTATTCGCAAGCGAGCCACCCCCGGAATGGAAGAACGGGTGGGTGTTGTTTTGCAGGCCCATCTGGATATGGTTTGCCAAAAAAACCAGGGCCATCCCCATGATTTCAGCGTGGACCCGATTCGTCCGCTGGTCGAGCGGGGATGGGTTCGTGCAGATGGAACGACGCTGGGTGCCGATAATGGCATGGGTGTTGCCGTGGCGCTGGCAGTGCTTGAGGCTACGGATATTCCCCATGGTCCGCTGGAGGTGTTGTTCACGCTGGATGAAGAGGCCGGGATGACTGGTGCGCGCACGCTGCAGCCCGGGCTTTTGCAGGGTCGGCTGATGTTCAATCTGGATACGGAAGACTGGGGTGAACTCTATGTGGGCTGCGCCGGAGGCGTGGATGTCACGGTGCGTCGGCATGTGAATCGGGATCCGGCTTCCGTTGCTTTTGTGATGCGTGAAATCAGTGTGACCGGGCTCAAGGGTGGGCATTCGGGTTGCGATATCCATCTGGAGCGGGCCAATGCCATTCGCTTGCTGGCGCGGCTGCTGCAGGATGCGCGCAAGCAGACCGATTTGCGTCTGGTGAACTTGCGCGGCGGCAGTTTGCGCAATGCCTTGCCGCGTGAAGCGTTTGCGGTTGTGGCGGTTCCCGCCTGTGACGAAAATATCCTGGATGCTTTGGCCCAGGTGGCGCAAGACCAATACCGCCTGGAGTATTCCGGCGTGGATGAAGGCATCAAGGTATCCATAGAAGATCATGGTTCCGGCACGGTCGTGCGTGCTGCGGATACCCAGGCGGTTATCGATTTGTTGCTGGCTCTGCCGCATGGCGTACGGCGCTGGAGCCACGTGATACCCGGTGTGGTGGAAACCTCGAACAACCTGGGCGTGGTCAGTTTGAATGGAGAACTCGAGGTCACGTTGATGGTGCGCTCGCTGACCGAGTCGGGTGCTGACGAACTGGCGATGTCCATTGAGGCCTGTGCCCGTCTTGCTGAAGCCACGGCAGTACGCAGTGGTGCCTACCCGGGCTGGGTCCCTGATTTGTCGTCCCGTGCACTGCAGGTGGCCCAAGGTGTCTATCGTGCCAAGTTCGGTCTGGATCCTGCGATCAAGGTCATCCACGCCGGGCTGGAATGTGGTCTGATCGGGGCGAAATACCCGCGTATCGAAATGGTGTCCTTCGGGCCGGTCATCCGCGATGCCCATTCCCCGGACGAGCGGGTGGAGGTCGAATCGGTAAAACATTTCTGGGAGTTGCTGATCGGGTGCCTGGCCGCAGTGCCGCAGGTGTGATTGCGTGGCGGAAGGGCTTTCGCCCTGGACTCTAAATTAAGCCACGATCGGTATCGAGCAGGTTGTCCAGATGGTGCTTGGACAATTGTTGGCGCAAGCGCTTCCTGGAAAGCAGTTTTTCCTGTGCGGGAGCGGGCAGGTCGGTCAGGCGGAAGACGTTTTTGCTGATCAGCACATCAATCAGATCTTCCAGGACCCGGATCAGGTCTTCGTCCGATTTGCTGAAGAGCCGTTCTTCACTGGATTTGCCCAAGAAAGCGGCAATTTCCGGAGCAGTTGCAGGCAAAAATTCTTGTGTCTCAGTTTCGGGTGTCTGAAACAGCGCAGAAATCTGACCGGTTGTGGAGCGGCGTACATACGGCATGGTGAAACCTCCTGAGGGTTGATCTTAGCAGGCACCGGCAAAAAGCGGAAAACAATGACATCCAGACTTGAAATACTTCGTTTTCCGCCGCCTTTGCCAGGCAGTGCTCCTCCGCTCCTGTTTTTGCATGGTGCTTACGCGGGAGCTTGGTGCTGGGTGCCATTTATGACGGCGTTGGCTGCCGCCGGATTTGATGTATATGCACTGAGTTTTCGGGGGCATGCCGGCAGTCACGGGCAGGAAAAGCTGGATGAGTATGGGATCGATGATTACGTTATCGATTTGGAGTCGGTTGTTGATTCTTTTGCTAGCCCACCAATTCTGGTCGGGCATTCTATGGGCGGTTTCGTCGCCCAACGTTATCTTTCGCGCGGTGGGTCAGCTGCGGGGCTTGCCTTGCTGGCCAGTGTTCCGCCCTATGGTTTGACAGGTTCGGTTTTTCATATGGGATTGTTTTATCCCAAGCTGCTGATGGATCTCAGCCAATTTGAGTTGGGGGCTATGCCCAAGCTTGATTTGATGCTGGTGCGAACGCTTTTGTTTTCTGCGGATATGGAGGATGCAGCGCTTTCAGGTTTCGTGCAGTTGGCGCAGCGCGAATCGACTCGGGCTTTGCTGGAAATGTTGTTGCCTCAATCATGGGCGCATTGGAGTTTACCCAAGTTGCCCGCCTTGGTTTTGGGGGCGGAAGACGACAAGCTGATTCCGCCGGCAGATGTTTGGGCTTGTGCTCGCGCGCTGGGAGTTGAGGCTGAGTTTATCGACGGAGTCGGGCATGCCATGATGCTTGATAGCCGTCAAGGGCAGGTATTGACCCGATTGCTGGCTTGGCTGGATGCTACGCCTTGGGCTCTGACTCCTGAGACGTAGCTTTCTTGAGTGAACGGGTTCACTGCTGGCATCTTATTCGTCTGAATTGGGCATCCACTGATAACCGCAATTCAGGCAGCGGCAGGTGAATTCAATGTGATGGGTCGGCAGATCGTTGGTCTCGATATTATCACCCCCTGCCTGGCACTCGGGGCAGGATTCAGGCTTGCTGTGCTCGGTATGGCTGCCGTGTGGATGCACATGATGTCCTGCTTTGTCCGTGGCAGGGTGCAAATGCAATAGCACGTTGGCTGCGCCTTCCGTATATTTGTTCGACATGTTCATCTCCCGCCAAGATGTGTGTTATCCACACTGTTCATTTTTGATCATACGCAGAATTTTTGCGAGCGAGTTCGGTGTCGTGCGTCATGCTGCCTTGTGTTTTTTTGGCGCAAGTTGCTGAATTGCAATTGATTATCGCATTCTCATTTTAGTTGGTTTTAAGTACCGGCTCGACGCCGATGAGTCGTAATTTTTTCACTGCAGCTTCGGCTTCGGTTTTGTTGCTGAATGGGCCGATCTGTACGCGGGTCTCCAGGTAGGCGGGGATGCCGGCGTTTTGCACTTGCTTGAGCATTTTTTCGGCATTGGCTGAATGCAGGAATACGCCCGCCTGTACGGTGTAGCCATTCGGCGTGGCTACAGGGGAAGGGTAGCGTGCCGGTGGGGCCGCTGGTTGGGGCGCCGCAACTCTGGGAGGTTGCACGGGTTCGGCCGAAGGTTGGGTTGGCTTGACCGCGATGTTGGGTCGGCTCGGCACGGCTGGCTGGTTGGGGGCAGCGGGCTGCGTGATTGCGGGAACGGCAGGCTGTGCGATTACGGTGGCAACGGGTTTACTGACCTGTTTCGTACCCGGCAGTGTGAGGGCTGGCGCAGTAGTGGTTTGGGGTGTTGGTTCCGGCTGGGGAAGTGCCGCGGCCGGAAGGGCTGAGGCAGCCTGGGCAGGTGCAGTTTCCGGTGAGGGCGCAGATGCCGCGGCTTGCGGTGCCGATGCTTCCGCTGCCGGGGCTGACGCCTCTGGCGCGGATGCAAAGGTGGTGGCCGAGGCGACCGGCGCTGAAGCTGCACGGATTTCGCGCGGGGCGCTCACCGTCATCTGTGGTTTGGATTCTTTTCCCTGCTCCAGCCAAGCCAGTATGCCCAGCACTCCGGCGACCAGCGCCACCGCGATGGCCAGGCGCCAGATCAGCTGTATGCGCAGTTTGCGTTGTTCTTCCTGCTGCAAAATCGGGTCGAGTGAGTCGTTCATCTGGGCGGGCGGGTTGTTTGTTATAATATGCGGCTGACCGGGCTGTATTGGCCTGGCCGAACTGGACAGTAGCACGAAGAGGCTAGCCCAGATTGACGTGCTCGGCAAGGTTGCTCCTGCTGCGACGCGAAACTAATTTACAAAAAATGTGAGATCCGGAGATATACATATGGCAATTGAGCGCACCCTTTCGATTATCAAGCCCGATGCAGTGGCGGGTAATTTGATCGGCAAAATTTATGAACGATTTGAAGCAAATGGACTCAACATCGTTGCAGCAAAAATGAAGCATCTGTCGCGTGCGGATGCTGAAGGTTTTTATGCGGTGCACCGGGAGCGTCCTTTTTTTGCCTCGCTGGTTGAATTCATGATTTCCGGCCCGGTCGTGATTCAGGTGCTGGAAGGCGAAAACGCCATTTTGAAGAATCGCGAACTGATGGGTGCGACCGATCCGAAAAATGCCAAGCCCGGAACCTTGCGCGCTGATTTCGCCCGCTCGCTGGAGGCCAATGCCGTGCATGGCTCGGATAGCCCCGAAAATGCTGCAATCGAAATTGCCTGGTTTTTTCCGCAAAGCGAAATTTACTCACGTTGAGAATGAACTTAATGCCGGTTAATTTGCTGGATCTTGATGCCGAACACCTCGCCCGCTTCGTAGCGGAAATGGGCGAGAAGCCTTTTCGCGCCAAGCAGTTGATGAAGTGGATCCATCAGCACGGCGAATCCGATTTCGCCGCGATGACCGATATTGCCAAATCGTTTCGCCAGAAGCTTGCCGAGCAGGCCGTGATCACGATTCCGGGCATGCTGGCCGAGCAAGTGGCCAGTGACGGCACCCACAAATGGTTGCTTGATGTGGGGGCTGCCAACGGCGTGGAAGCGGTTTTTATTCCCGAAGATGACCGTGGCACCTTGTGTGTTTCCAGTCAGGTGGGGTGCGCGCTGGAATGCTCGTTCTGTTCCACGGCCCGGCAGGGCTTCAATCGCAATCTGAGTACCGGTGAGATCATCGGCCAGCTGTGGTGGGCCAATCACCGGCTTAGTGCCGAAGCGGCGCGTCTGGGCGATGCGGTTAACGAAAGCGGGCGCGCGGTTTCGAATGTGGTGATGATGGGAATGGGCGAGCCGCTGGCCAATTACGACAACGTGGTAGCCGCGCTGCGCTTGATGTTGGATGACAATGCCTATGGCCTGTCACGTCGGCGTGTCACGCTTTCTACCTCGGGCCTGGTGCCGGCGATTGATCGCTTGCGCGAAGATTGCCCGGTGGCGCTGGCCATCAGTCTGCACGCGCCGAATGATCATATCCGCGACCAGATCGTGCCGATCAATCGCAAATACCCGCTGAAGGTACTGCTGGCGGCTTGCCTGCGCTACCTGGAAAAGGCGCCGCGCGACTTCATCACCTTTGAATACATCATGCTGGCCGGCATCAATGACCAGCCTGAGCACGCCCGCGAGCTGGCCCAGTTGGTGCGTGATGTGCCTTGCAAGTTCAACCTGATCCCGTTCAATCCCTTCCCGGATTCGGGCTACAACCGCTCGGGCCGGGATGCTATTCTTGTTTTCCGCGATATCCTGATTGACGCGGGCTACGTGGTGACGGTGCGCAAGGTGCGCGGCGACGATATTGACGCTGCTTGCGGCCAATTGGCCGGCAAGGTTCAGGACCGCACCCGCCGCAAGGAAAAGGCTGCGGCCGGAATCCAAAACATCAATTTTGTCGGCAGGGAGAAACACGCTTGAACCCACTGTGGAAATGGATTGCGCTGACGTTGGTGGTGTCGGCATGCCTGCGTCCGGCGTGGGCAGACACGGCTTCTGCGGATGATCGTGCCTCTATCCGCAACCAGCTTGCGGCCGAATACTTCAAGCGCCGCCAGTACAGTGTGGCAATCGATGAGGCCAAGAAGGCCATTGCCGTCAGCCCGAGGTATGCGCCGGCCTATAGCATGCTGGCATTGATCAATATGGAAATTCGTGAGGACGCGCAGGCACGCAGCTATTTCCAGCAGGCCTTGCAGCTATCGCCGAAGGATTCAGACATCCACCACAATTACGGTTATTTCCTGTGTGACCGGGGGGAATTCCAGGCGGGCATCAATGAATATCTGTTGGCGCTGGGTAATTCACTGTATGTCACGCCGGAAAAAACCCTTATTGCGGCAGGTGTCTGCGCGGAGAAGGCTGGCAAGATTGATGAGGCACGTGGTTATTTCGAACGCGCATTGCGCTATCAACCCAACAATAACCAAGCCAAATATCAGCTTGCGGCATTGTTGCTGAACAGTGGCAATATCCCGCAGGCACGTGTCTATGCGCTGGAGTTGGCGCGTCAGGCAAATCCAACAGCGGAAGCGCTTTGGCTTGCCACGCGCATCGAACACCGTCTAGGTGTTCAGGAAGGAGAGCGGCGCTATGCCGAACAATTGCGTCGTGTTTACCCTGAATCGCTGGAAACTTCCAAGTTGCTTGCCGGACAATTTGACTGATCATGAGTGATATTCCAAACCAACCTGCCGCCGAACAAACCGATTTTTCCGTCGGAAGGGTTCTCAAAACCGGGCGCGAAGCGCGAGGCTTGTCTTTTGATGATGTTGCCGACAAGCTTAAGCTGACACCGCGTCAACTGACTGCGCTGGAAACCGATGATTTCCAGGCGTTGCCGGGCAATACCTTTGTGCGGGGATTCGTGCGCAATTACGCGCGCCTGCTTGAGATTGATTCGAAGCCTTTGCTCGATCATCTGACGGCCGCGTTGCCACAGGAGCGGGTTCAGGCCGCAATGCCGCGCGTGGGGGATGCAACCGCGCTCAATTCCGGTGCTTCTTTTGGTCAGCCGGAGCGCTCGTGGCCGGTCTGGTTGATGGTTGTTTTCGGCCTGCTGTTGGGCGCCGGGGTGGTATTTTGGTTCCTGAAACAGCCAGTACCACCCGAGGTGGCAATGCCTGCCGCTTCCGAGCCGGCAAGCGTGACCGAATCTGCTCCTTTTGCGTCTGCTGCTGCGCATGAAGAAGCCAGTGGCATTAACAGCGCCCCCTTCATCATGTTGCCTGAGGCCAGTGCTACGGCAAATGCATCCGCTGCTTCAGCCGTCAACGCCGTTCCCGTGGCACCAATGGTGCCGACAGCATCGCGTGTTGTCATGGCGGCGGCTCCAAGGCCTGAAGTCAAGGTGACGGCTGCTAGCGCTGTCGCGGACGGCAGTGCAATTCGTGTGACGGTGGCATTTGATAGCTGGGTACAAATCATTGATGCCGAAGGTACGCCGCTGGTTTCCCAGTTGCTGGGTCCGGGGAGTGAGCGCTCGGTATCGGGCAAGCCGCCGTTTCGTGTCAAGGTGGGCAATGCGCCCAAGACGCAGCTTTATTATCGTGGCCAGCAAGTTGATCTCACGCCTTATGTCCGGGGTGATGTGGCTACGCTGGTACTCAAATAACGGATAGTCATGACATTTTCTCCCATTCCCCGTCGCGCATCGCGCCAGGTACGCATTGGCCAGTTTCTGGTAGGTAGTGAGCATCCGGTGCTGGTGCAATCGATGACCAACACCGATACTGCCGATCTGGAAGCTACGGTCAAACAGGTTTACGAACTCTGGCAAGCGGGCTCCGAAATTGTCCGTATCACCGTGAACAGCCCTGAAGCCGCCGCACAAGTGGCGGGTATTCGCAGCCGGCTCGATGCCTTGGGCTGCGATGTACCGCTGGTGGGCGATTTTCACTTCAATGGTGATCGCCTGTTGCGCGATTATCCGGACTGCGCCGTTGCCTTGGCCAAATACCGCATCAATCCCGGCAATGTGGGCAAGGGCAGCAAGCGCGACGAGAAATTCGGTTTCATGATCGAGCAGGCTGTTCAGCACAACAAGCCGGTACGCATTGGTGTGAACTGGGGATCGCTTGATCAGGCGATGGTCGTCAAGCTGATGGATGAAAATGCCCAGCTTGCCCAGCCCTTGCCGGTCGATGCCGTGATGCGCGAGGCGTTGATCCGCTCTGCGTTGGATTCGGCCGAGCAGGCTATCGGTTGGGGGATGCGTGCTGATCAGATTATTCTGTCCTGCAAGGTGTCGCATGTGCAGGACCTGATCTCGGTTTACCGCGAACTGGGAAAACGTTGCGACTATGCACTGCACCTTGGCTTGACCGAGGCTGGCATGGGCTCCAAAGGAATTGTTGCTTCGACCGCTGCGCTGGCGGTACTGCTGCAGGAAGGCATCGGCGATACCATCCGGGTTTCGCTTACACCGGAACCGGGCGGCGATCGCACGCGGGAAGTGATCGTGGCGCAGGAAATTCTGCAAACGATGGGTCTGCGCTCATTCACACCGCTGGTCACTGCTTGTCCGGGCTGCGGCAGAACCACTTCCACGGTTTTCCAGGAACTGGCTCAGGACATTCAATCGTTCCTGCGCACGCAAATGCCGATCTGGCGCTTGCAGTATCCGGGCGTGGAAGACCTCAAGGTCGCCGTCATGGGTTGCGTGGTCAATGGCCCGGGCGAATCCAAGCTGGCCGATATCGGTATCAGTCTGCCGGGTACCGGCGAGGTACCGGTCTGTCCGGTGTATGTCGACGGTGAAAAAACCGTGACGCTCAAGGGCGAACGCGTGGCTGAGGAGTTCCAGGCGATCGTCGAGGAGTACGTCAAGACCCGCTATACCGAAGGCGGTGCCAAGCGGCGTGAAACTACAACTATTCAACTCAAGCAAATCTGAAAATGGCTCAAACGATTCAAGGTATCCGCGGCATGAATGATGTGCTGCCGGATGCATCACCGGTCTGGTTGCATTTTGAAGCAGTTTGTCGCGAATGGCTGGTCGCGTATGGGTACAAGCAAATTCGTACGCCGATTGTTGAACCTACTCCGTTGTTCGTGCGCGGCGTGGGTGAACATACCGATATCGTCGAAAAGGAAATGTATTCCTTTGAAGATAGCCTCAATGGCGAAAAGCTGACGCTGCGTCCGGAAGGTACCGCTGGTTGCGTGCGTGCCTGTATCGAGCACGGCTTGCTGTATAACCAGACCCAGCGTCTGTGGTACACCGGACCGATGTTCCGTCATGAGCGCCCGCAGAAGGGTCGCTACCGCCAGTTCCATCAACTCGGTGTCGAGGCTTTTGGTTTTGCTACGCCGGACATCGATGCCGAAATGATCGTGATGCTGGCTGATCTGTGGCGGCGACTTGGCTTGACCGGAATGACGCTGGAAATCAACACGCTGGGCGATACGGCCGAGCGTGCTGCGCACCGTGCCGAGCTGATTGCCTACCTGGAGAAGCATCAGGATGTGCTGGATGCGGACGGTAAGCGCCGTCTGTATGCCAATCCGCTGCGCGTGCTGGATACCAAGAACCCGGCCATGCAGGAAATGGCTGAAAATGCGCCGAGGCTGCGTGATTTTCTGGGCGAGGAATCGCGCAAGCACTTTGACGTGGTGTGCGCCTTGCTGGATGATGCCGGCATTGCCTACAAGCTGAACCCGCGACTGGTGCGCGGGCTCGACTATTACAACCGCACCGTGTTTGAGTGGACGACCGACCAGCTGGGCGCGCAGGCCACCGTGGCCGCAGGCGGACGTTACGACGGACTGGTCGAGCAATTGGGCGGCAAGTCGGTGCCGGGAGTCGGGTACGCGATTGGTATTGAGCGCATTCTGCTCTTGCTGGAAACGCAAGGCGTGACGGTGCCAGAGGATGTGCCGGATGTTTATGTCGTGAATCAGGGCGAGACGGCGGCGCGCCTGGCTTTTGGCGTGGCGCAGAGTTTGCGGCTTGCCGGTTTCAAGACCATCCTGCATTGCGGTGGCGGCAGCTTCAAGTCGCAATTCAAGCGGGCGGATGCCTGCGGTGCGCGCTTTGCCGTTACGCTGGGTGACGATGAAGCGGCCAAGGGGCTTGCGGCCGTGAAATGCCTGACCGGGGCACGGATGGGCGAACAAATCGTACTGCCGCTCGCAGAAGTGGCGGCTTTTTTGCGCGGCTTCTGACCGGCACGAAAACAAACAAGAAAGGGAGTTGCCGTAATGGCTTTTGATTTGCAAGAACAGGAACAGATCGCGGAACTCAAGGCTTTTTGGCAGGACTATGGTCGCCATATTGCACTGGGTTTGGGCATTGCGGTGGCAATCTACGGTGGCTGGAAAGGCTGGCAGGCTTGGGAAAACAACCAGTCGGGCAAGGCTTCGGTGGTTTATGCCAGGCTGGAAGCGGCGGCTGGCGATGTAGCCAAGACCAAGGCGGCTGCAGAGGAGCTCAAGAAAGACTATTCGCGCACCGCTTACGCTGGCCGTGCCGCCCTGGTGTCTGCTCGCGCTGCTTTTGTGGCCGGTGATCTGGCAGCCGCGCGTAGCGAGCTCAATTGGGCTATCGAAAACGGGCGGGATGCCAGCATTCGCGATGTTGCAAGGATCCGGTTGGCTAACGTGTTGATGGATGAAAAGAAATACGACGAGGCCTTGATCCAGCTCAAGTCGGCCGAGGAGCAAAGTTTTGGCGCACTCTATGCCGAAACCCGAGGCGATGTGTTGGCGCTCAAGGGTGATGCCGCCGGCGCGGGCGAAGCCTATAAGCAGGCATTGGCCAAATTGCCCAAAGATGCACCCAACTACAAGTTTGTCGAAGTCAAACTGGAAGCACTCGGAAGCCATTGATATGAATGCAAGCCGCTCATTGATCGCTGCGTCGGTTGTTGTTCTGCTTGCTGGTTGCGGTACAACCAGCAATGTCCCCAAACCCTCTCCCTTGCCGGCAGTGCAAAGCAAGGCAGCGGTTCAAGTGAGTTGGCGCCAGTCGTTGGGAAGTGTCTTGGATGCAAGGTTGCAGCCGGCCGTGCGCGCCGATGCGATTGCAGCGTTGAGTGGCGAAAAACGACTCGTTTTGCTTGATGCCCAAACGGGGAACGAGCGCTGGCAAGTTGCTTTGCCA
>Ga0316604_10001030_pt1 | contig 27149 bp, 23 predicted proteins | sample OWC_soil_day20_C_FD_207650 | JGI IMG/M metagenome (GOLD analysis project Ga0316604, IMG submission 207650) | Wetland soil microbial communities from Old Woman Creek delta, Ohio, United States - OWC_soil_day20_CT | ecosystem: Environmental > Terrestrial > Soil > Wetlands | place: USA: Ohio...
ACCTGCCCGATTGCTTCTGCCGACAAATGACTTTGATGGTCGGGCGGAGACTGCCGTCATGCTGGGTCAGTTTGATTGCAACCGATAACGAGAATGGTTATCATTCGCAATTAATGGCTAGCCATCCAATAACAGTTGTCAAGTATGCGGAAAGCTAGCCTGTTGATTACCCGTTATGACAAAGGAAGCTCGGCATGCCCCCCTTCAATCCTCTTGGCAGTAAATTCAAGCTAAAGACCCTTTCACTCATGGTGGCGATCGCGCTCCCAGCCCTCTCTCATGCCGATGATCCGGCCAGTGAAGCCGTTCTGCCCGCGGTGAAGGTTTCGGCTGAGCTTATGGGGGAAACGACCGAAGGGACCGGGTCCTACACTACGGGAAAAACAAAAACCGCTACGCCGTTGAGCATGTCGCTGCGCGACACACCGCAGTCGGTGTCTGTCGTGACCCAGCAGCGCATCGAGGATCAGGGGTTCTTCAATATCACGGACGTCCTCAATAGCGTGACCGGTGTTTCGGTGAATCAGTATGAAACCAGTCGAGGTCAATTTACGGCCCGCGGTTTCGACATCAACACGCTGATGATCGATGGCGTTCCGACGACCTGGGATCAGGCCTGGAGCTCCGGAGAGATCATGACCAGCCTGGCGATCTACGATCGGGTAGAGGTAGTGCGTGGTTCGACCGGCTTGACGACAGGGGCAGGGAATCCGTCAGGGGCGGTCAATCTGTTGCGCAAGCGCGCAACAAGCAAGGAACTGACGGGAACCGTCGAGGTGGGCATCGGCAGTTGGAACGAGCGCCGTACTATGGTTGATCTGTCGACGCCGATCAACGAGGCCAAGACGCTGCGCGTACGCGTGGTCGGTGAATACGTTGATGGCGATAGCTGGGTTGATAATCTGACGAAGAAGAATCAAACCCTCTTCGCCACCTTCGAGGCGGACCTAAGTCCCAACACCTTGTTGTCGGGGGGCTACAGCCGCCAGGAAAATGATCCGCGCGGATCAATGTGGGGTGGGCTGCCCGTCTGGTATAGCGACGGTACCCGCACCAACTGGGACCGCTCCAAGAGCAGTTCAGCTGACTGGACGCGCTGGAACTCAGCCTACGAGAGCTATTTCGCTTCGCTTGAGCATCGTTTTGACAACGACTGGAAAATCAAGGCCACTTATAACCACGGCGAGCGCACTGCCGACTCCTACCTGCTCTATATGTCGGGCGCTCCCGATCGGGTGACCGGGCTGGGGATGAACTATCCCTGGCCTGGATCCTACAAGGTGCGGACGCAGCAGGAAGACATCGGCTTACAAGCCAGCGGTCCGTTCAAGTTGCTTGGACGGTCGCATGAATTGGCGGTTGGCTATACGCATTCGAAGCAGACCTTCAGTGCTGACAGCCGGGCGGGCCTCGGCGCCCCAGGATCCGATTTCAACGCCTGGGATGGCTCGTATGCAGAGCCCAACTGGGGGCCCCTTGCTTACTATGGCGAGAGTACGACAAAACAGGACGCGATCTACGGTGCCGCGCGTTTCAGCCTTACTGATCCGCTCAACCTGATCATCGGGGCGCGGGTGACCAATTACCAGAGGTCGGGCGACGACGCCTACAGCAACCCCTACTCCCTGAAGGTCAGCCACGAACTGACGCCTTACGCCGGAGTGACTTACGACCTCAACGAGACGTACTCGGTCTACGCCAGCTACGCAGATATTTTCCAGCCGCAGCAGGTGCGCGACATCAATGGAACGTATCTCGATCCTATCGTGGGCAAGAGTACCGAGGCCGGGGTCAAAGGCGAGTTTTTCGGTGGTCGTCTTAATGCCTCCGCCGCCGTGTTCAGGATCAATCAGGAAAATCTGGCGCAGAGCACGGGCGTGAATATCCCTGGAACGACACCGCCGGAAACTGCTTATCGCGCCTCGGAGGGGGCTACCAGCGAGGGCTTCGAGCTCGACTTAGCCGGCGAACTGACGCCGGGCTGGAATGCCAGTGCCGGCTATACCAAGTTCAAGGCGACTGACGCCAACGGTGCTGACGTCAATAGCATTTACCCGCGCCAGCTGCTGCGGGTATTCACCACCTACCGTTTGCCGGGAGCATTGAGCGCGGTGACCGTCGGCGGCGGCGTAAACTGGCAAGGCACGACCTACACCTACGCCCAGAACCCGCTTGGCGCCACCGAGAAAATCGAGCAGAACGCTTACGCGCTGGTCAGCCTGATGGCACGCTACGAAATCAACAAGCAGTTCTCGGCCCAGCTCAATATCAACAATCTGCTCGACAAGACCTACTACGGCATGTTCGATGCCTACGACCAGACCACCTACGGGGCACCGCGCAACGCCACGCTGATGCTCAAGTACAAGTTGTAGGCCGGCATGCAAAACAACACGATCAGATTCTGGTCCTGGGTACACAAATGGAGCAGCCTCGTTTGTATGGTGTTCATGCTGCTCCTTTGTGTCACCGGCCTGCCGTTGATCTTCCACCACGAAATTGGAAATCTGCTGGGCACCGAGGTAAAAGCGCAACAGCTGCCGGCAGACACTCCGCGCGTGAGCCTGGACCAGGTTCTGGCGGTCGCGCGTGCGCAGCATCCCGACCGCGTCGTGCAGTTCGTATCCCAACCCGAGGACAGCACGGATTTGTGGTTCGTCACGCTGACGCCGACGCCCGCTCCAAGCGATGACTTCCGTTCGGTCGTGGTCGATGCACGGAGCGGCGAAGTTCTTGCGCAACCGCGCTTCGACCAGGGCGTGATGTGGGTCATTTTCAAGCTCCACGTGGACCTGTTTGCCGGCTTGGCCGGCAAGCTTTTCCTGGGCCTGATGGGCTTGCTGTTGCTGGTAGCCATCGTCAGCGGTGTGGTGCTGTACGGACCGTTCATGCGCAAGCTCGATTTCGGGACGGTACGCAGCGATCGGCGACCGCGCCTAAAGTGGCTCGATCTGCACAACCTGCTGGGAATCGTCACGCTGGTGTGGTTTTCCGTCGTTGCCGGTACTGGGATGATCAACACCTGGGCCGACTTGATCATCAAATACTGGCAGCACGACCAGTTGAGCGCGCTGCTGGCGCCCTACCAGGGGCTGCCGACAGTGCCTGTGGCTGAGCGCGGTTCAGTGCAGCGCTCACTGGAAGCCGCCCTGCGTCAGGCGCCGGAAACGACGTTATCTTTCATCGCGTTCCCGGGAACAGCCTTTTCGAGCCCGCATCATACGACCTTCTTCCTGCGCGGCAACGAGCCGTTCACATCGCGTCTGCTGCAGCCCGTGCTGGTCGAGGCCAGCACTTCCGAGGTGACCGCCACTCCGCGCTTGCCCTGGTATCTCACGGCGCTGCTGGTCTCGCAGCCGCTGCACTTCGGTGACTACGGCGGAATGCCGATGAAAATTCTCTGGGCACTGCTCGACGTCGCATCGATCATCGTGTTAAGCAGCGGCGTCTACTTGTGGCTCCAAAAGCGCCGCACAGCTGAGCGCCAAGCCGCAGACGAGGATGGCGCGTCGAAGATCAGGGGGCTTCGGTGAACAGAACGCGCCACTTGAGTGTAGCGGCCATCTGGCGCTGGCCATTGCTTCTCGGGATTTTGACCAGCATTGGCCTAGCTTCGGCCCTGTTCAGTGATGGTGGTCCCGGCGACGTGCTGGCCGGTATCTGCCTGGGTGTCCCTGTCGCGGCCGGCCTATGGTTCGGGTGGCTGCGCGGGATTTCGAGAGCATGGAGATAATCCGCCCGTCGCCAACCTCTGAGTCAAGCCGCCGCCTCGCGTCGATATGCCAGGTACGGCGGGGATACGCATCCACCGCATGCGCTGCAACGGCATCGCCGTATCACCCCAACCTTGAGGTGGTGAAAGACATCTAGCCGGTCTCCCGCCACTGAGGTTTGTGTCGGGGGAAAAGTGAGTTTGCGAACTTACTTAAACACAAGGAAGACCGAGATGAAATATAGCTAAACTGACCTAGCCAACACCACGGAAATCAAGAAGCACGAAGGCCTCTAGCACAGTAAAAATGAAGCGGATAGGCGTTACAAATCGTAAATTGGTTCTCGTCGGGCAGTCTGGCCGCTGACCACCTGATTTTCCGGGGGATAAGCAAACCGACCAGACTCGGATCGCAGGCCTTGGCTCGCCTCAAGGATGCCCCCAATCCGCAGTTCCAACTGCTGACCGAATTGACCAACGAACTTTTCGAACAACGGAGGAGGTCTCTTGAACGTCAGGTCGTCGGCTTGCGTTGATTGAAAGCGATGAAGCCAGCCTCGGGGCCGGCTTCTTCGACGTTTTTCTTCAGATCGTTGGAGATCAGCGCGCGGCAGACGGATCGGTGACGAAGCCGATCCGCGTCAGTCCCTGGCGAGCGGCTTCCGACATCACTTGCGCGACTTTCTCGTAAGGCGTCGTTCGTTCGGCGCTGATCTGCAGTTCGGGTTGCGGCTGCCGCGCTGCGGCGACCTTGAGGCGATCGGAAAACTGCGCGGCGTCGACGCGTTCGCCGTTCCAGTAGAGTTGACCGCCCGCGTCGATCGTCAGTTGCATGTTTTCAACCTGGCTCTGGTTGGCCGACGATGCTGCCTTGGGCAGGTCGACCTTGACCGCGTGCGTGAGCAGCGGCGCGGTGACCATGAAGATGATCAGCAGCACCAGCATCACGTCAATCAGCGGAACCATATTGATTTGCGCAAGTTCTTCGTGGTCGTCGTCGTTTCCCAGACTGGCAAAAGCCATTTCGATTCTCCTTTAGCGAACGGCAAAGCCGGGCGAGGTGGGTTGAGCAGCCTGCGCCGCCAGGCTCTGGGCGCGCGCCATGGCGATCACCTTCTGGCTGGTGGCGCGCGCGTCGGTGAGCATCGGAGAGGTCTTGATGCCGGTCGCCAGGAAGGCGAAGACGTCGTAGGCAAACGAGTTGAGCTGCGCCAGGGTGTTGCGGTTGGCGCGTGCGAAGGCGTTGTAGGCAACGGCCGCGGGGATGGCGACGGCGAGGCCGGCGGCGGTCATGATCAGCGCTTCGCCGACCGGTCCGGCGACCTTGTCGAGCGTTCCCTGCCCCGAGACGCTGATGGCGATCAGCGCATGGTAGATGCCCCAAACGGTGCCGAACAGACCGACAAAGGGCGCCGCCGAGGCGACTGTGGCGAGGAAGGTCTGGCCGAATTCGAGGCGGCTGCGATCCTCGTCGATGGCGCGTTTGAGTGCGCGCGTGAGCAACTCGTCGGGCGCGCCGGCGTCGATCAGCGCGAGGCTCTCGGCAGCACTTTCACCCGCGTGGCGGCGGTGTTGCTCGATCGCCGTGAAGCCGTGATGCAGCAGGTGCGAGAAGGGTTCGGGCGTGCCGTTCCGGCCGATGTCGGCGGCCAACGCTTCGAGGTTTTTCGCCTCCCAGAAGGTCGTCAGAAAGGCCTCGCTTCGGCGCTTCATGCGCAGTACCAACACGCCCTTGCTGGCGATCAGGTACCAGCTGCCGATCGAGGCGATGAGCATCAGCGCCAGGACACAACGCGCAACGACGTCGGCGTTGGCAAGAAAGTGGGCAAAACCCATTGGATTTTCCATATCAGACTCTCAGCTTTTCAGATTAAAAACGATGGGAACGAGCACCCAGGCGTCGACCGCTTCGTCGCCGCGCCTGGCCGGGACGAACTTCCAGCGCGCCACTGCGCCCTGCGCCGCTTGGTCGAGACGCGCCCAGCCGCTGGCGCTTTTGATCTCGATGCGGCTGGCTCGGCCGTCGGCGTCGACCAGAACGCGCAATACGACGCGCCCTTCTTCGCCCAGCTTGCGCGAGAGCGACGGATAGCTCGGCGCCGGATTGGCGAGATAGGCGGCATCGAAGCGCGGTGCTGAAATGGTTGCCGCGGCGGCGCTGGCCGCCGCGCTGGCCGGCATAGCCGCTGGCGGTGCTGCCGTTTCCTTGACCGGCGCCGCGTCGGCGGCGACGCCTGGCGCGTCGCTTTGGGCGACGACTAGCTGTTGCCGGCTCGGTGGCGCGGGAATGGGTTTGGGACGCACGACCGGCTTGTTCTCAACGCGCGTCGGCGGATTCGGCCGTGGTGGCGAAATCTCTGCCGCCGGCATCGCGGTGACCAGGTGCACCATCAGCGTCGTCAGTTGTGGCGGCAAGGGCACGACGTTGTGCGACGCCAGTAGCGCGAGCAACGCAGCGTGGCCGGCGACAATGATCGCGATGGTGCCGAGCGAGAGGCACGGCGCCGCAGGATAAGTGTGGGCCAGGAGTTTTGTTTCCGGATGCATTGTGCAGAACTTTAAATGAGAATCATTCGTATTGTACGCAAAAACAGTCCTCGTGTTCAAGGCGTCACCATGACCAGCCAAAAGTCTGTTGAACAAGTGTTGCGCGAAAACGGAACACTGTTCGGATGCCGATGCTCAGCTTTGGCGGCAGTTGTTCAGATGGTATGGATGCCTGAGCCTACAGCGGGTGTCGAGTACCGAGGTGCCGAAGAAAATAGACCCTCGTTGTAACGGCATCAATGTGCCAAAGTGGGGATGCCCAATCCAACCGGCCTCGCTGCTGTTGCAGCCTACGCTGCGCTCGTGCAGCAGGAGAAGTTTCACGTCGGGCACCGGTGGGCGTAACCCGATGGACAACCATCTCATCCTGGCTTTTGTTCACTCTTGACATGCCGATCAACGGCACAGCGCATGCAGCACGTTTGCTAGCTTCTTGACGGCAACACCGAGTTCGTGCGGGGCGTGGGCGGCAAATCCCATGAGAAAGCCTGCCTGGTGTTTGCTCGACGTATGCAGCGCCGTCAGTCCCAGCAGGTCGATTCCGGCTCGGCGTGCGGATTCCACGGCCTCGCGCTCGGGGATGTCTCGGATGAACACACACGGCATCTGCATGCCGCCTGCGGGCACCCGCGGTTCCACGAAGTCAGCCAGATGTTGGCGCACCAGCAGCGCGAGTACGTCCCGCCGTTCGGCGTAGACGGCGCGCATGGTACGCACATGGGCGCCGAAGTGTCCGCCTTCGATGAAGCGCGCCAGCGTGAGCTGTGGAATCGGCGCGCTGTGTCCGTCCAGCAGGGTGCGGGCCACGGTCATGGGGGCTACCAGCGGCCGGGGCAGCACCATATAGCCGATGCGCAGGCCGGGAAACAGCGATTTGGTGAAGGTGCCGATGTAGATCGTGCGTTCAAACGGATCGAGCCCCTGCACGCAGGCGGTGGGTTTGCCTGCGTAGTGAAACTCGCTGTCGTAATCGTCTTCGATGATCCAGCCCTGGCACTGCCTAGCCCACTCAATGATGGCCAAGCGCCGGTCCAGGGACAGCGTCGCCCCGGTAGGGAATTGGTGTGATGGCGTCAGGAACACCGCCCTAGTCGGTTCACCGGGCGCCTTGCTTGCCTCGAGCAAGTGCTCCACCCGCAGGCCGTCGGCGTCCAGCGGCATGGGCACGCATTCCAGCCCGGCGGCGTCGAACGCTTTGCGCGCACCGTGGTACGCAGGGTCTTCGATGAAGATGCGCTCCCCCGCATCCAGCAGCACGGTGGCGCACAGAGTGAGGGCTTGCTGGGAACTGGTCAGCACCAGTACGCGCTCGGGTGTGGCGTGCGCCCCCCGTTCGAGATTGACGTAATCAGCGATGGCGCGCCGCAGTGGCTGCATGCCCTGCGGCGGACTGTACAGTAGCGCCTGGGTGCCATACTCCTTCAGCACCTGCCGCTCCAGTCGTTCCCAGGTTTGTAGCGGAAAACTGCGCGTTTCCGGCACACCGGGCGCGAACGGGCGTGGCGCCAGGAAGTCGCGCACTCCGCCGCCGTGAAACATGGCGCTGCCGCGTTGGCTGAGGCGCAGTGTTGCCTTGCGATCTACGCTCGTCTGCCGAGGCTTGCCGCGTCCCTGCAGGCGCTGGGCTCGCTCAGACACAAAGCTGCCGCTGCCCACGCGCCGTTCAATGAAGCCCTCCGCGTGCAACTGGCTGTAGGCCGACTCCACAGTATCGCGGGAAATCCCAAGGGATCTGGCTAAGGCGCGTGACGCGGGCAATGGCCTGCCCACATCAAGCACACCATCGAGGATCAACTGGCGAATGGCCCGCTGCACGCGCGCATGCAGCGGCAAGGCGCCATGCGCAGGGTCGCCGACCCAGGCTTTGACAGATTCAAGTTGAGCGTGTTTGAACAATTGGCCGGTATCTCATCAAAAAAATGGCAGGGAACACCGATCCATTTTAAATCTATAAGTACGTTTCACAAACCACTTAACCGATTTATCAGGAGTCCTCGTCAGGCCATGTCATCAGTCCCGTCACTTTCATCCGTTCGCTGGAACGATCTCACCCATCCCGTCGTCGCAGGCCTGGTTTCGGTCATCGTCAACTACGGCGGCACATTCATTTTGGTGTTCCAGGCCGCCAAGGTCGCGGGCCTGAGCTCGGAACTGACGGCCTCTTGGGTGTGGTCGATTTCGATTGGCGTGGGCGTGACGGGGATCATCCTGAGTTGGATGTCCCGCGAGCCGATCATCACCGCCTGGTCCACGCCAGCGGCGGCGTTTCTGGTCACTGCGCTGGCGACCACGCCGTATGCCGAGGCAGTGGGCGCCTACCTGATTTCGGCAGCGGCATTTGTGGTGCTGGGGCTGTCGGGCTGGTTCGAGTGCGTCATCCGCCTGATCCCACAGGGCGTGGCCGCCGGGCTGCTGGCCGGCATCCTGCTGCAGTTCGGCATCGGGGCTTTCGGCGGCATGAGCATCGACCCGCTGCTGGCCGGGTTGCTGATCCTGGCCTACTTGGTGTTCAAGCGCTGTTCCGCACGCTATGCGGTGGTAGGTATCCTGGTGCTGGGGCTGGCCTTCCTGCTGATTCAGGATCGCGTCGATCTGTCGGGGCTGCAATTAAAGTTCGCGGCACCGCTATTCACCGTGCCGGCGTTCTCGCTCAATACGTTGCTGAGCGTCGCCTTGCCGCTTTTTCTCGTCACATTGACCGGCCAGTACATGCCCGGCATGCTGGTGCTGCGCAATGACGGTTTCAAGACCAGCGCCAACCCCATCGTCACGGTGACGGGGCTTGGCTCGCTGCTGATGGCGCCGTTCGGCTCGCATGCCTTCAACCTCGCCGCGATCACGGCAGCCATCGCCACGGGTCGGGAGGCGCACGAAGCCCCGTCCAAACGCTGGATCGCGGGCATTGCCGCAGGCGCGTGCTACATCCTCGTGGGTGTGTTCGGCGTGACACTGGCCGCCGTCTTCATGGCCTTGCCAGCGACCTTCATCAGCACGTTGGCGGGGCTGGCGCTGTTGGGTAGCATCGGCGGCAGCCTAGCCACCGCATTGGCCGACGCGAAGACGCGTGAAGCCTCGCTGATCACCTTTCTGGCCGCGGCAGCCAACATCACCCTGTTGGGCATCGGTGGCGCGTTTTGGGGCCTAGTGATCGGGCTGATCGCCTATGCCGTACTCAATGGCCGGTTGCCGCAAAAGGCATCCCCCCCCCGCCATTGTGCTCACTCCGCTCAACAAGGGAACGAACTAATGTCAACGACATTTCGTACGCAGACCGGCCACGGCCAGCATGGCCACTATCCCGAGGCCACCACGATCGAGGACTTCCGGCTCAACCTGTTGGCGGTGCAGGCGCGTATCGAGGCCGCTTGCCGCCGCGCTGGCCGCGACACCGTGTCCGTGCGCCTGCTGCCGGTCAGCAAGGCCAAGCCCGAGGCTAGCCTGCGGCTGGCGCACGCGGCGGGCTGCCGGATGCTGGGCGAGAACAAGCCGCAGGAAGCATTCGGCAAATGGGAAGCCATGCAGGATCTGAGCAACCTGCACTGGTCGGTCATCGGGCACTTGCAGACCAACAAGGCCAAGCTGGTGGCGCGCTTTGCTGCTGAGTTCCAGGCGCTGGACAGCCTGCGCCTGGCCGAGGCGTTGGATCGTCGCCTGCAAGTCGAAGGACGCTCGCTGGACGTGTTCGTACAGGTCAATACCTCTGGCGAAGCCAGCAAGTACGGCTTGGCCCCCGATGACGTGCCGGCCTTCATCCAGGCACTACCGGCATTCACGGCGCTGCGGGTGCGTGGGCTGATGACGCTGGCGCTGTTTTCCAGCGAGGCGGAACGAGTGCGCCAGTGCTTCGTGCGGCTGCGCAGCTTGCGCGACCGGTTGCGCCAAAGCGCACCCTCTGGCATCGCGCCGGACGAACTGTCGATGGGCATGTCCGGCGACTTCGAAATCGCCATTGAGGAAGGCGCCACCGTGGTGCGCGTCGGCCAGGCCATCTTTGGCGCCCGCCCTTTGCCAGACAGCCACTACTGGCCTGGTTAACCCAGCACAGAGGAATTACGACCATGAAAACCGCCATTGCCATCCGTCATCTGGACTTCGAAGACCTCGGCACGCTGGAACCGCTGCTCGCGTCACGTGGCTATGCCGTACGCTATTTGGATGCTACGACCGACGACCTGTGCTCCATCGATACGTCAGCGGCCGATCTGCTGGTGGTGCTGGGCGGCCCCATTGGCGCTTTCGATGATGCCATCCATCCCTTCATTCGCGACGAGTTGGCGGTGATTCTTCAGTGGCTGGAAAGCCAGCGCCCGCTGCTGGGCATCTGCCTGGGCGCGCAACTGATCGCCCGTGCGCTCGGTGCTGGTGTTGCCAGTATGGGCGTGAAGGAAATCGGCTTCGCGCCACTGACGCTGCCCCCGGATGGTGAGACATCACCGCTGGCGATGCTGGGCAAAGTGCCAGTGCTGCACTGGCATGGCGACCGCTTCGATATTCCCGCCGGGGCAAAGCGACTGGCGGGCACGCCAACCTGCGCCAACCAGGCGTTCAGCGTCGGGCGCTATGTGCTCGCGCTGCAATGCCATCTGGAGGCAGACCCGCACCGTATGGAACGCTGGCTGGTCGGCCATGCCTGCGAACTGGCGCAGGCCGGCGTCGACCCGCGCGCATTGCGCGCCGAAGCACAAGCCCTGCAATCCGATTTGCCGCAGGCGGCACAGGCGGTATTTACTGCCTGGCTGGACGGCATCGAGGCAGAACCACCAACGGGGGGGATGAGCAAAGCCTTATTCCCTGCAGCACTGCAACCGCTGTCGCTGGACGTGGTCTCGGTGCAATCTCAGGTGATCTACGGGCGCGTGGGCAACAACGTGGCAGTTCCGGCGCTGGAAGCGCTGGGCTTGTCGGTGGCCGCGGTTCCCACCGTGGTATTCAGCAACACGCCGCATTACCCGACGATGCACGGCGGCGCGCTGCCCATCGAATGGTTCGATGGTTATTTGCAGGACTTGTCGGCACGCGGAGCACTGCATGCGTTGCGCGCCATCCTCTTCGGCTATCTGGGCAACCCACAACAAGTTGACGTCCTGGCGCGTTGGGCGCGGGCGCTGCTGAACGAGCGCCCCGGTCTGCGCATCGTGATCGACCCAGTGATCGGCGATCACGACCACGGCATCTATGTCGATCCCTGTCTGGTCGATGCCTACCGCCGAGACTTGCTGCCATTGGCCGATGGATTAACACCGAACAGTTTCGAGTTGGCGCATCTGACCGGATTGGCAGCGAACGACGTTGAAAGCGTGGTTACCGCTGCTCGCACCTTGCTGACGGGACGAACGCAATGGGTCGCCGTGACCAGCGCAGCACCCGATACCTGTGCACGGGACGAGATGCAGGTGGTGCTCGTCACACGCACGCAAGCCGAAGTCATCGTGCATCCGCGCATCGACGCCATCCACAAGGGCACCGGCGACCTGTTCTGTGCCACCTTGACCGGGCATTGGCTGGACGGTGTTGGCCTGGCAGAGGCCACCACTCAAGCGTGTCGTCTGGTAGTACAAGCGTTGCGCCACACCGAACAGGCGCAATGCGCTGAACTGCTGCTGCCGATGGCGGACAGCCACAACGACCATACAGCGACGGCACGCGAGTGCGTCAGCAAATTCACTTACAGGATTTTCCCATGCAAGCAGCCACTTCCCACCTGATGCGCGCTTATGTCCGTCAGCCTCTTTCCTTCGTGCGCGGCAGTGGTGCGCGGCTATGGGATGAACAAGGCCTGGAGTACCTGGATGCCATCGCTGGTGTCGCGGTCACCAGCCTGGGTCATGCCCATTCGGAGATCACCGCCGTCATCGCCGAGCAAGCGGGGATGCTACTGCACACCTCCAACGTCTTTCGCATCGACTGGCAGGAACGGCTGGGCGAGCGCCTGTGTGCGCTGACGGGCATGCAAAAGGCCTTCTTCTGCAATTCCGGCGCCGAGGCCAACGAAGCCGCCCTCAAGCTAGCTAGGCTGCACGGCCATCGCAAACAGGTCGCAGAGCCAAAGATTCTGGTGATGGAAAACGGCTTTCACGGCCGCACCATCGCCACGCTATCCGCCACTGGAAGCTCCTCAAAACAGAGCGGCTTCGAGCCGCTGCTGCCCGGCTTTCTGCGTGTGCCTTACAACAATATTGACGCGATACGTCAAGCAGTCGACCAATTGCCGGACATCGTGGCGGTGTTGATCGAACCTGTGCAGGGCGAAGGTGGTATCCGAGCGGCCAGCGCCGACTACCTGCGCGCACTCCGGGTGCTGTGCGACCAGCATGGCTGGCTGCTCATTCTTGATGAAATCCAGGCCGGCATGGGCCGCACTGGCGCCTGGTTTGGGTACCAGCACGCAGGCATTGAGCCAGACGTGACGACTCTGGCAAAGGCGCTGGGCAACGGCTTTCCCATCGGCGCCTGCCTGGCGCGCGGTGCTGCGGCCGACTTGTTCTCGCCCGGTCAGCATGGCTCGACCTTCGGCGGCAATCCGCTGGCCTGCCGAGTGGCTTGCACTGTGCTCGACATCATGGCACGGGACGGCATACCGCAACGGGCCGCCGTTCTGGGAGCCCGCCTGCTCACAGGCCTGCAAAAGGCGTTGGGCAAGCACTCGAATGTCCGTGCGATCCGGGGCCAAGGCCTGATGGCAGGCATCGAAATGGACAGGAGTTGCAAGGAGCTGGTTGGGCGGGCATTAGAGGAGGAGCGCTTGCTCATTACAGTGACGCGTGACACCACCATCCGGTTGCTGCCGCCGCTGATCTGCGACGAAGCGCAGATTGACGACATCGTGGCGCGTGTCGCCCGCTTGCTTTCCTCCGCCCCTACGCTCAGTCGTGCGAGTCCTGCGGAGCCTGCCGCCGCAACGCAGGCGGAGTGTTTGAGGAGACTCCGGGGCAGGCATGCATCGCCTCGCCATCACCTGTGAGCGCCTGGGCGAGCACCGGCGCTCAGATAGAGGAAGCTCTGGCGCGCATTCGCCGCCACGTGCGTATTCCTTTGGGCATCGACTTCAGCATCCGTGACGCTCATGCCGCCCGCGACATCGCCCAGAGGGCCGGTGCCGTCGTGATCTGCGCCTGGCTCATCGAGAGCCTGGCGGACAAGTCAGCGGCCGAAGTCCTGGCCGCTGCCGGGGATCTCATCCGCAGTATCCGCAGGTAACTGGACGCGCCAGAGCCATCACCAACAACCCAACCTCAATGAAACTGACGATAAGGACATCCCTCCATGTACGATACATCCCTCGCCCTTATGGACTTCGATCCCGAGCTAGCGCAAGCCCTGCAGAACGAAGAGCGCCGCCAAGAAGATCATGCCGAACTGATCGCCTCCGAGAACTACGCCAGCCCGTTGGTGATGGCCATCCAGAACTCGGTGTTCACCAACAAGTACGCCGAGGGCTATCCCGGCAAGCGCTACTACAGCGGCTGTGACAGCGTGGACGTGGCCGAACGCCTGGCCATTGAGCGGGTCAGGGAGCTGTTCGCTTGCGACTATGCCAACGTTCAGCCCCACGCCGGCGCCCAGGCCAACGCGGCGGTGTTCCTGGCCTTGACCAATCCCGGCGATACCGTGATGGGCATGAAACTGGCCCAGGGCGGCCACCTGACCCACGGCAATCCATCCAACTTTTCCGGGCGCCATTACAAAATCGTGCCCTATGGTCTTGACCCCGAGACGGGCCTGATCGACTACGACGAGATGGAGCGCATCGCGCTGGAGACCCGGCCGAAGATGCTGATCGGCGGCTTCTCGGCCTATTCGCGCCACAAGGACTGGGCGCGCATGCGCACCATCGCCGACAAGGTGGGCGCGGTCTTCTGGGTGGATATGGCGCATGTCGCCGGTTTGGTTGCGGCGGGCGAATACCCTGATCCACTGCCGCATGCCCACGTGGTCACCAGCACCACGCACAAGACCCTGCGCGGCCCGCGTGGCGGCATCATCCTTTCCAAGGGGCAGAATGATGACTTCTACAAGAAGCTCAATTCTGCCGTGTTCCCCGGCGTCCAGGGCGGCCCGCTGATGCACGTGATCGCCGCCAAGGCCATCGCATTCAAGGAAGCGCTACAACCCGAGTTCAAGACGTACCAGCAACAGGTCGTGACCAACGCACGTGCCATGGCAGCCACGTTCCGGCAGCGCGGCTACAAGATCGTTTCTGGTGGGACCGACAACCACCTGATGCTGATCGACCTGTCCGCCAAGCCGTACACCGGCAAGGACGCGGACGCCGCGCTGAGCGACGCCTACATCACCACGAACAAGAACTCGGTGCCCAACGACCCTCGCTCGCCTTTCGTGACTTCGGGCGTGCGAATTGGCACACCAGCTGTGACCACGCGCGGTTTTGGCGTGCCTGAGTGTGAGCAGCTGGCATGTTGGGTATGCGATGTGCTGGATGCACTGGAGGCGGGTGGTAGTACCCTGACCAGGGCGCGTGATCGGGTGCGCGAACTGGTGGTGGGCTTGTGCCACCGCCATCCCGTGTACCGATAGCGGTTTTGCGCATGGAGTTGCGGCATCTTCGTTGCTTCTTGGCCGTGTTCGAAGAACTCCACTTCGCCCGCGCAGCCGAGCGGCCGCATATGGAGCAATCGCCGCTGTCGCATGCCATCAAGGAGCTAGAAGAAGACCTGAGCGAGCAGCTATTCGTTCGCACGTCACGCAGCACGCGGCTGACGCGGGCCGGAATTGCTTTGCTTCTATGAGGGGAAATTTTGAGAAAACCGAAACAACATAATAGGCAACAGAAGAAACCATTCCAAAGGAATGGTCCTGCAAGCAGTGAGCACACAGTTCCCAACGACTCGTCGCATTGCTGACGTTCAGCGCAATATTGCGTTGGTGAACATCTGTAAAATGGCTGATATGCTGAACGTGCCGCCAGCGAGGTTGATGGGATTTTCGCAGTCAGGGGTATAGCTTGGCCCAAATTTTGATGGCGAAAAACCTTGGGCTGTGTGCCCATAATCGAAAATCCAGTTTTTGCCATGGAGCGACCGCAGCCTCATTGGCGCTCCAAATGTGACGGAGAAACGCTCCAACGCCACGTTAACTGCCAAGGTATCGAAAGTGACAAAGACATAGCTGAGGCTGGTGGCCGTGAGGACACGGCATTGGATGGCACGACTGCGTTCCATGAGGCAGCGCATTTACGAATCGCCCTCGTTTAGGGCGGCAGTGAGCGCCTTAAAACCAACCCATCCCCAGTAGACCCGATGGTGGGTAATGAATCCGTTTGCGATGTCCATTATCTCGACAAGGTCAACCTGATCGCCTTGCGGTGTTACGCGTGGATACTCCCAGGTTAGTTGTCTGCCATTGGAGAAAAACGTTCCTGTTCGATACCAACGGCCAAGATTGTTGGGGGGCTTGCGAAGTCCGGCCTCAAAGAATGACCTGATTTCAGCTTTTCCCTTCAGGATTCCCTCGGTTTTGTTTTTCAGGGTCGCGAGGATCAAAGGGGTTTCAAGAACGGCACCCTCTGCATATAGTGCCATCAAGCCATCGAGATCGCGGCTCAGGATTGTTTCGTGCCACCGATCATAGATATGGCGGATTTCGACATCGGTGTTTTCGTTCATCGCAGGTTCCCATCATGAGTTGGCTGACGAGGAGTCTAGCGTGATCTTGATACCTGATGTTTCGGCGCACATCGAAGTATGGGAGCAAATTTGGTGCTATCGTGTTTAGATCCTGTTGAAGAACGACGCATGAGTCCGCAACCCAATATCGCTTCCGCCGCTTTCCTGATCGCCGACCCGGCACGCGCGGCCATGCTCATGAGCTTAGTCGACGGACGTGCGCGACCTGCTGGCGAGTTGGCCTATATCGCCGGCGTAACCGCACAGACGGCAAGCTCGCATTTAGGCAAGCTCCTTACTGGGGGCCTGCTCATGGTCGAAACGCAGGGACGACACCGCTACTATCGGCTGGCGGGCTCCGATGTGGCGCTCGCACTCGAAAATCTCGCCTGTATTAGCTCGACGGAGGCCATACGTAGAAGACTAATCAGCCGAGAAGCCGAAAACATCCGGTTTGCACGCTGTTGTTACGATCATCTGGCCGGACGAGTTGGTGTGGCCATTACGCATGGCTTGCAAGCGCGAGGTTTTCTCATCGCAACGGCTGACAAGCGCTTCAACGTGACGCCGGCTGGCATCGAATGGTTTGGCAGCATGGGGATGGATATGACGAAGCTCAAGCCGAGCCGGCGAGGTTTGGCTCGGCAATGCCTCGATTGGACCGAGCGCGAGCACCATCTTGCTGGCCCGTTGGGGGTGCAGTTCATGAGTCTGATGTGCACAACCGGATGGCTGCGACGCTCTCCATCATCACGTGCTGTTCAGGTCACGCCGAAAGGATGGTCTGCTCTTAAGGAACACATCGGCGTTGACATAGGCTCGGTTGCACTTGTCGCATAACTTGTAAGACATGTGATATTTTTGATCGACACATGTCTACTTTCATGCCCGATATCGATGTCACCAACCGACTGTTGATCGGGTACCTACTTGATCGTGCCAGTCAGCAATGGAGCAAGATACTCCTGTAATGGGGTGGCGGAGACCGTTACGACTCGCTTTGCTTGTCCAAAATTCGCTTAACGTGGCTTGCGCTGCATCCGGCCAGCTCAGCTGTTTTCTGGATCGTATGGCCGGTCCGACGTAGCGCCACAATGCGCTGGTTGGTGCGTCGTGTTATCGGGCTTCCGCCGGGCGTGTTTGCCGGAAGCCTTTGCAAGTTGCACGCCTTGGCCATCCTGGTCGCGGCGGGTTTCGTAATTGCCTCTCGCCATTTGCAAGACCAGCCTGAGTAGTAATTCTTGCACCGACTCCAACACAGTTTTGGCGACGCCTTGGACCTCAAAGGCCAGCTCGGAGAGATCAACTATCCCCGGCACGGCCAGCCGGGCACCTTTGGCCTGGATCGAGTTCACAAGCTGTTCGGCCTCGGCCAGCGGAAGTCGGATAATACGGTCGATTTTCTCCGCGACTACCACCTCGCCCGGTCGCAGATCGGCAATCATCCGCAGCAACTCGGGCCGGTCGGCGAGAGCGCCTGATGCTTTCTCACGATAGATACCAGCAACGTAATAGCCGGCCGCCCGGGCGCTGTGCTCGATTTCGGCTTGTCGGGTGAGATCGTGTTCGTTGGTGCTGACACGAAGGTAGATGCGGGCGATATTCATTGGGGGTGACCAAGAGGGAGATACAGTATTTTTCTCACATTGGCTTCGTAGGCATCCTCTTCATTGGAACGTAGCGTTGCAGATGAGAGGTGCCATTGGGTGGACTCGTGTTGTATTGCGATTGCGTAATTGCAGTCAGTTGCTTTTTCCCGCATCCCCTTTTGGGGGTGCCACGGGGGCGACACGATCACAGACTCATCCAACCGCGCATTTCAGGCTGAAATGGTATGTCGGCAACCACCCAGCCCTCCGTCAGCCGATCGCCACGCTTGACGTCGGCGGGCTCGTATATGCGAAGCCCGAATAACGCCGAGCCTACCGGGCTTAATACTGACCAGTGACTTTTCTCCGGCTCATGATCTTCCGGATACACTACGGTTACTTCCCACTGCTCGCAGGCTATCGGATCGACAAGACTGACCGTCGAGTTCATTGTTACCAGATCGCGCGGCACATCTTCAGGCGGCACAACCAACTCCGCTGAATTCAGCCGGAGCAGTAATTTCTCTGCTGGCGAAGTCAGTGCCTGCTGACCACCAAAGTGGCGTTCAATCAATAGCTCCAAGCGCCTTTTGTCGAGCGTCGAAACGCAGGACGCTGGTTTTCGGCGAAAGATCGATACCATCACAAGCTCCTTCATAAAGACCCGAATCTTCACTTCGATAAGAACCGCGGAAATAGGCATGATCCGCGAGAAACGGGAGGCGGACAGTCTCCTGCAGAAGATCAAATACGGGCGGTTAAAGCAATTGGCTGCGCGATGCAACAAAGGTTATCTATCCACTCCATGCTGCCTATCAGTTGCTGCCCAACGCAAATTCAGTGCTCAAACGTGGCAGGCACAAACAACGCGCGTGGTCCTCGTCCGCCAATACGCGTAATTTTTCCTCGCCGCCTAAGGTCAGCAATTGCCCTCAAAAGCGCTTCGTTGGCGACGTCGGTGCCGTGGAGCGCCGCCAACTGGCGCAGATCAAGACACGACTCCTGGTGAAGCTTGCTCATTAGTGACTCCTTTGAGATTCTAGCCGTGGTCAAATCCGTACTCCTTTTGTGGGCGCGCCCATGTTGCGCATCGCTCATTCGGCGAAAGGGCATCAATGGGGTGGATTGTGCTGGGACAGCACGCGCTCAATCCGTAAACGATGGATGTTCCCGTCAGGGTATGCCCAGTCAATTGAACGACCGACAGTGAGCCCCAGCAGAGCGCTGCCCACCGGCGCCAGTACCGAAATCTGGCCTGCCGCTGGGTTGGCTTCATCGGGATAGACCAACTCAATCTCACGTCGTATGCCAGAGTTTTCATCGACGTATAGCACACGGGAATGCATTGCGACGACATCCTTTGTCATACGTTCCGATGGGACAACAATCGCTCTGTCCAACTCAGCGGATAGTTCATGCCCCTCGCTCAGGGCGCGTAGGCGAACGTAATCATTTCGGGTTATGATCAACTGTTCCGTATTCATTGGTGCGTCGTATTTTAAGGGCATGGATATGGATAGATTGATTTCTGATGCAACGATGTTAACGAATTTTGAGCAGTCTCATAAGCCGTCAAGCTAGAAACAGAATGTATCCCGCGGAGCTACAATTGATTATCAAACGAATCATGGTCGGAGCAACCCATGCTTGATATGAACCTGATGGCAATATTCGCGCGTGTCGTCGAGGCGGGAAGTTTTGCAGAGGCGGCAAGGCGCTTGGCGACTTCTCGCTCAATGGTTAGCAAAGCTATTACGAAACTGGAGAGACGACTGGGAGCACGACTACTCAACCGCACCACTCGCCACCTAAGCCTGACCGAAATAGGCTCATCTTTTGCCGATCACTGTAGCCGGATGATTGAAGAGGCCGAACAAGCAGAAAAATTGGTGGCCAGTCTAAATGCTGAACCACGTGGTCTGCTTCGCGTCAGCGCCTCAGTGGCATTTGGGACTCTGCATGTAGCCCCGGCGCTTGCAATATTCCTTCCAACCTACCCGGAATTGACTATCGATCTAACGATCACCGATCGCTGGGTCAATCTCGCGGAAGAGGGTTATGACTTGGCTATCCGCGTGACCAATGAACCGCCGCCAAACTGGGTCGCCCGAAAACTGGCCCCGGTCCGTCGAAAGCTTTGCGCTACCCCTGAGTACTTCAAGTTACACGGTATCCCGCAAAGTCCTGCAGATTTGGTCACGCATAATTGCCTCGACTACACACGTTCAGGCGACCAAGGGCACTGGCGGTTCGCCGGGCCAGAAGGTGATGTGTCGGTTCCGGTTACTGGCCCGCTCCATGTTGACGACGACGAGGCGCTCTCGCAGGCGGTACTCGGTGGATTGGGTATCAGCCTGCTACCGACTTTCATTATTGGTAAGGATATCCAGCATGGAAGACTGCAAGCTGTGCTCTCTGAGTACATCACGGTAGACCGCCACATTTACGCCATGTACTTGCCGACACGTCACCTCCCAAGCAAAGTCAGGGTCTTTATTGACTTCCTTTTGGAGTATATCGGCACTGAACCATACTGGGATAAGCCAACGGGGTTAGCCGTACCGGAATAGGCTGTCGTCAAAGGCTGAAGATGGTGCGGATTCAAATTCGAAGCGCAACTCTGGTTCCGGCGAGATCGCTTATTTCCGTCTGGGAGTCTGCGCGGTAGAGCCATACGGAGAGGAATGGCGTGTCGCGCAAGCGATCAGTGAATGATAAGGAAGACCTTGCCATCGGATCGTGGCAGGCGGCGGGGGGGGCGAATTCCCAACCAAGGGGATCAATCGGGTGGACAGGGAAGCAACCCATCGCAAACCCTCAAGTCGGCACCAGATAGCCCAACAGGCCAGCACAGGGCTACCAATGGTCTTGCTGACCCAGCTGATGGGATGGCCAAGCCTTGTCGGGGTAGCCTCGAACCCTACGACCTGCCGCCTCCCCTAAGACCCCGCCGATTTGATGAGCAGACGATCAAACTGCTCTTTGACGATGACATAACATTTGCATGACCGCGTTTCTATTTCTGGTCGGTTAATCAGTGATATCTTGCCGCGTCTGTAGTTGATCAAGCCGGCCTTTTGCAAATTGACTGCAACTTCGGAGATCGCATTGCGGCGCGTACCCAGCGTGTTTGCGATCATCTCTTGAGACATCACCAGATCGTGATTGCCAGAAGGCAGACGATCGAATCGTCCCAACAACCAGCGGCAGAACTGTTGTTCCAAAGAATGATGGCGAATACACACAAGTGATTGAGCCATTTCCATAATCAACGCTTGTATATACCGCATCAGGACCTGTAGCAAAGGCCCTTTGTGCCGGAGTTCTTTCGTCAACATAGCGCCTCCCAGAACGAGAGCCAAGCCTTCACGATTGACGGTGGCTCGGCTCAGAGTGGTTCCGCAACTCAAAAAGCGGGAGATGCCGGCAAACCCTTCGTTGCCGACTACTGCGACTTCGGCCGACACACCATCTTCAAGTTCGTAGAGGACTGACACGGTGGCAGAAATAGGAAAAAAAATGGTCTCCAGCTGATCTCCTGCCCCGTATAGATGTTCGCCCTTACTCATCTTGATCAGTCTCATTCCTTTAGCTAAGCGCGAACGGTCTTCTTCTGGCAGAAGGCGTAGAAGCCTGTTCTGGCAGAGCACATGCGCGATGGTCATGAATATCGCAGGGCAAGGACGAGAGTCATAATCGTTCGTTAAATCGAACCGATTATTGTGGAAACCTCTGCGAAGCTGTGCACGTTTTCGGGCAAATCGTCTTTTCGTTTCTTGCTATCGTTCTGGGGGATTTTCGTGCTGTTCTTGTCATGGGGCTGGCTTTTTCTAGTGCTTTCTTGCGAAACCGTTCTGCTTTCCATTGACTCGGCCGCGTAACGGTTGCCACACAGAGGTAGCGATAATGAGTATTTCGAATAAGTTAAAAGTCATGGCGTTTAGCGCCGTCGCTGCATTGGTTGTGGTCGGAGGAATTGGACTCGCTGTAACAGACAATCTGAGCAAGACGCTTCAATACTCAAATAAAAGCACTATTCCGAGCATTCAGACGATCTATCAACTCAAATCAAACCAGCAGGTCATTGCAATTAGTCTGCTTAGCCATATCTCGAGTACCCAAACGGAACAGATGCTCGCGTTTGAGAAGGATATAGATGCTGCTAAAGCTGGAATGGTTCAGTCACTAGCAAATTACGAAGACCTTGTGCGCTCACCGCGAGGCAAGGAATTACTTCAAGCAGAAAAGGCGGCCGTAGCTGACTACATAAACTTGGTGCCAACTCTCCTCGAAAAGTCACGGGCGCTAGACAAGGTAGGAGCTTTGGCCTACCGAGCCGAGATGTCGGAGAGCAGGGCAAGGCTTGTTCGCCTCATTGAAGAACACATATCGCTGAATGACAAGGATGCAGATGCTCGCGCCGAACAGGCCGATGCAACTGCTCGACGCGGCATCTTCTTCTCAATTGCCATCATTCTGACGGCTGCTGCGGTCATAGGCGCCGTCAGTTTCCTTATCATTCGAGGAATTAATCGTTCTCTATCTGCAATACAAAATGCAGTCGTACGAATTGAATGTGATCTCGACTTTACGGTACATGCTGAGGTGCTTGGCAACGATGAGATTTCGAAAGTCTCATCTGCACTGAACAGTCTGCTGGATAAGCTCCGTTCTAGCTTAACTACCATTGCAAGCAACACCAACAAGGTCTCTGAAGCGGCCGCCCAGTTGACTATGGCGTCAGATCAAGTCGCGATTGCTTCTGCTCACCAGAGTGATTCTGCATCAAGCATGGCTGCCAGCGTTGAAGAAATGACCGTCAGCATTACTCATGTCAGTGATCGATCAGGCGAAGCCCATACACGGTCTGTTGAGTCAGGAAAATATGCATCAGAAGGTCAGAGTGTGATTGCCCAGACCGTTGAAGACATCAACAGGATCGCTGTTTCAGTCAATCAGTCTTCCAGTCGTATTCGGGAGCTGGAAGCCAACAGTGTTCAGATTTCATCAATAGTCTCTGTTATCAAGGAAGTGGCCGATCAAACCAATCTTCTTGCGTTGAACGCAGCCATTGAAGCCGCACGAGCAGGAGAACAGGGACGGGGATTTGCGGTGGTTGCTGACGAGGTCCGGAAATTAGCGGAACGCACAGCGACGTCGACCAAAGAAATCGCGACGATGATCGACGCGATCGGAAGAGTCTCGAAAGAAGCTGTCGAATGCATGACACAAGCGGTGGCTCTAGTGGACACTGGCGTACAACGAGCCGGAGATGCCAACGAGGCGATTAAAAAAATCGGCAAAGGAAGCAGTCAAGCGGTCGTGATGGTTGAGGAAATCACTTCGGCGATCAGGGAACAAAGTCAAGCGAGCAATACCATCGCCGGCAGTGTCGAAAGTATTGCCCAAATGGCTGAAGAGAGCAGTGCAGCCGCACAAAGCAGTGCAGAATCGGCACGCAATCTGGACCAGTTGGCGCGTGAAATGAACACGATCGTCTCAGCTTATCGATTGTGATTCCACGGAATCGTGAAGAATTGCTGTGGTTACGTATCGTGTTGGAGTGAAACGTTTATGGCAAATCGTGCAGGTGTGACTCCTTCGGAGACATTTCGATTTGGCGAGAAGGACATATCCACCTCCATAGAATCGCGTCTCCATGAGCCGAACCCGAGGGATTTTATTGCCATGGTACGAGACGTTACCCTAGTGAAGCAGGCCGGCGCTGTTCTTGATGTCAGCGAAGCTCGTTTTCGCAAGGTCTTTGATCGCGCAAATTTTGGAATCGCCATTGCAAGTCTTTCCGGGACTCTTCTTGAAGTCAATGAGAGTCTGGCTCAACTGCTTGGCTTTACGCAGCAGGAACTCATTGGAGCGAACATTAAGATGTTCACTCACCTAGATGATCTCGTAGTCGAAAACGCATATCTGAAAAAAATCCAGGACGGCGAACAAGACGTCTTTCGGATGAACAAACGTTATTTAACCAAACAAGGCCGCCTGCTTTGGGTCGATTTGTTGGTCTCGGCTATTCCCGCCGTGAATGGAAACGGCATCGAGGTCATCGGGCTCACCGTTGATATTACAGAACGCTTGCGAGTGGATGCCGAGCTTCGTATTGCTGCGATTGCCTTTGAGTCGCAGGAAAGCACGATGCTTACCGACGCCAAGGGTTTGATACTGAAGGTCAATAAGGCCTTTACAAGGGATACTGGCTACACGGTCGACGAAGTGGTCGGGCAGACACCGAAATTTCTCCAGTCAGGTCGCCACCCCGAAGCATTCTATCGCGAGATGATGGACACTCTCCACCGCACAAGAGGGTGGCAAGGAGAGGTCTGGAATCGGAGCAAGAGTGGGAAAGTACATCCCAGATGGCTCATTATTTCAACCGTCTTTACTGATGATGGTACGGTCACCAACTACATCGGTAAGCACTACGATATTTCCGAGCGAAAAAAGGCTGAGGAAAGGATTGAGGAGTTGGCCTTCTTTGACCAGTTGACCGGCCTGCCCAACCGGGCGCTCCTGATGGATCGGTTAAGACAGTGGGGGAAGACAAGTGGCCGTAGTGACCGCTATTGTGCCTTGCTGTTCATTGACCTGGATAATCTGAGATCGCTCAACGATACACGCGGCCGCGATGTCGGTGACTTGCTTCTCAAACGTGTCGTGCAGCGTCTGAAGATCTGTGTGCGTGAAGTGGATACGATAGCGCGCTTGGAGGGCGATGAGTTCGTGGTAGTTCTCGCTAGTCTGAGTTCTGATGCGAGTGTTGCCGCCAAGCTTACCGAAGAGATTGCTGAAAAAATTCTCGCCACACTTGGTCAGCCGTATGAACTCGATGGCGTTATGCACCACAGTACGGCTAGCATTGGCGCAAGTTTGTTCAAGGGAACATCGATTGCGATTGATGACCTGATGAAGCAGGCTGGCCTCAGTATGTATAAAGCCAAGACCTCGGGCCGCAATACATTCCGATTCTTTGACCCGGCTATGGAAATCGCGGTAAACGAGCGAGTGGCGCTAGAAGGAGATCTACGCCAGGCTCTGCTTGAGAATCAATTTTTGCTCCACTATCAGGCTCAAGTCGCGGGAGAAAGTCAGTTGTTAGGAGCTGAAGTCCTCGTGCGCTGGCAACACCCACGGCGCGGGATTGTTTCGCCCGCCAACTTTATTCCATTGGCCGAAGAAACCGGTTTGATTCTGCCGCTAGGTCACTGGGTGCTGGACGCCACCTGCAAGCAATTAGCGATATGGGCTATCCAACCAGCGATGGCGCATCTGACGCTTGCCGTTAATGTCAGCGTGCACCAGTTCAGCCACCCCGACTTCGTCAATCAATTGATGACGCTCCTCGAGACTACAGGAGCAAACCCGGAGCGATTGAAGCTGGAATTGACCGAAAGTCTGCTGGCACAGAATGTTGAAGGAATCGTCGAGAAAATGTTTGCGCTAAAAGCTAAGGGCATTTGCTTCTCGCTGGATGACTTTGGCACAGGTTATTCGTCGCTTTCCTATCTGAAACGCTTGCCACTGGATCAGTTGAAGATTGACCAGTCTTTTGTCCGCGACGTGCTTACAGACCCGAACGATGCGGCTATTGCCAGGACAATCGTGGCGCTTGCCCAGAGCCTGGGGTTAGCGGTAATTGCCGAAGGGGTGGAAACGGCTGCGCAACGAGATTTTTTGGCCAATGTGGGTTGTCAGACCTACCAAGGATATTTTTATAGTCGTCCGGTACCACTTGATGAGTTTGAGAGGTTTGCACAGCAGTCTTCTCTCCCCCCCCGTTTACCGCCAATTTGAGATATCGCCAACAGCAGTGGCAGTCGAAGAGAAGGTTCTGGCCGAGTTGTTCGTGTTGGCTGGACGGCACGTTTCAGAATGGAGCCGACCTCTGAGTAACCGCAAGGTGGAAATGGTGACCGACCGCTTGTGGCCGGGAGGGTGAGTTCCCGTCGGTTCCGATGAGCTGCCGTTCACCGCGCTGGCAGTTTCCGCCAAAGTCAGCTTTGTGGCAACATGTCGTAAGCGTACTCCCGGCCCAGACTGTGTGGAAACTCGATAAATTGAACGCGTTGCCAATTTATGGTTTTTTTGGCCTCGTTCAATGGCTACAAAGGCGTCAAGGCTGACGCGTATTTTTCAACTGAGGTTGTCGATTTTCAAGAGAGATGCGCTGCCGAGGGGTTTCCGGCGCGATTTCCAGCTCTTTTTCGTAGTAGGCGGCTGACGACCAACTCCGACCATAGCAGCCCCGAAAATTCGAGCTATCCGAGCGGCAGGTAGCTGATCCGAAGTAAGCGCTCTATAAACCGCGTCACCCCACAGGCAAGCGAAATGAAGTAAGGGAACGGGAGGAGGAGAAACTCAAGCTCCCCGGGCTAGTTGCCACGGCAAGAGTCGCTCGTAATCGTCCGCCGTTTTTGCCAGAGGCAAGGCTTGGAACAAAGCGACTAAATAGCGATACGGATCCACCCCGTTGGCCTTGCAGGTCTCGATCAGCGAGTACAGGTTCGCACTGGCGTTGGCCCCGGCTGCCGTATCGGCGAAGAGCCAATTGCGTCGGCCCACGACGAAGGGTCGGATCGCATTCTCGCACAGATTATTGTCGATGGGCCAGGCGCCGTGTTCGACATATCGGATCAGCTTCGGCCACTGCGCTTCAAGATAATGCAGCGATTTGCCCAACAGACTGCCTGGCGTCACGCTGTGCCGGTGCGTTATCAGCAGATGCTGAATCTCGGCGAGGATGGGCCGGCTCGATGCGTCGCGCAACTGGGCGCGTTCGGCCACCGTTTTGCCCTTGGCCTTCGTCTCCACGGCATACAGCCGGGCGATCGCCGCAATAAATTGCGTCGTCAGTTGATCCGGCGTGCGGGCCGACTTCGGTAGGACCGCCTCCGCTTCGACAAAGTAACGCCGTGCATGGGCCCAACACCCGAGATGAACCAGGTGATGCGATCGCGCGATGCCGTTGTAGACCTCGTAGCCATCGGACATCAATACCGCGCCTTCGCGGATTCCGGCATAGAGCTGCTCGGCGTGGGTTCCGCCACGGCCCGGGGCATAGCCGAACAAGCGCACCGGTGGCCCGCTGCCGTTCATCTGCGCCCACAGATAACTCTTGGTCTGTGCCGCTCGACCGGGCTCCTTGAGCACCTGAATCACCGTTTCGTCGCCAAACACCAATTCGGAATCGAGCAAGTGATCGCGCAGCAGATTGACGATCGGCTGTACTGCTTCACCGACCTTGACCATGCTGCCGGCCAGTGTGTTGCGTGACAGATCGCCACCGAAACGTCCTATCAAGGCCGCCTGCCGGTAGAGCGGCAGCGAATCCTGGTATTTGGAGGTGGCCACCCAGGCCAACGCCGCCTCGGTGAGCAGTCCCTTGGGGATGATCCGGGCCGGCACCGGGGTCAGCTTGATGCCTTGATCGCAACACGGGCAGGCGTATTTGACGCGCTGATGCTGGCGACGTCCCCCCGTTTTCAGTAGCAGTAGGCTTTAGAGTCCGGGGTTAATTTTACTGATTTCTGGGCAAGTGGCCGGCGACAATTAGCCTGGCCGGTTGACGACAACTATCTTGGCCGGCAGGACCTGAACCGGGAAGGTTCGGAAGTGAGGGTTACAGTGATCTCCTGACGAATCGAAGTTAGGAGGGGCTGAGTG
>Ga0316604_10001032_pt1 | contig 27137 bp, 19 predicted proteins | sample OWC_soil_day20_C_FD_207650 | JGI IMG/M metagenome (GOLD analysis project Ga0316604, IMG submission 207650) | Wetland soil microbial communities from Old Woman Creek delta, Ohio, United States - OWC_soil_day20_CT | ecosystem: Environmental > Terrestrial > Soil > Wetlands | place: USA: Ohio...
CAACAGGCGGGAATCGGCTCTGTCGCAGTCGTCCTCAAATCCGTGCAGGACCTCCCGCAACTGGTCGCCTACTTCGTGCCCGGAGACGGCATTGCCGTCGACACGGCCGCGCTGCGTCAGGCCTTGCGCAAGCGATTGCCGTCCTACATGGTGCCCAGCCACTTCGTGGCCGTGGCCGCCTTTGCGCGCCTGACCTCCGGCAAGATAGACCGCAAGGCTTTGCAAGCCCTGCCGATGGATCTCCTTGCCAGCCCGGGTGAATCCGACGTGCCGGAAACGCCTGCCGAAGCGGCCCTGTTCGCGGCCCTGGGCAAACTCTTCCCGGGTCTGCCGATCCGTCGCGAAGCCGACTTCTTCGACGAACTGGGCGGCCATTCGCTGCTTGCCGCACGCCTGGTCTCCGCCTTGCGGGCCGATCCGCGCTATGCCCACCTGACCGTCAACGATGTGTATCGCAACCGCAGTCTGGAAGCCATCTGCGCCGCCATGCTCCATGCGCCGGCACAGGCAGCCGCTGCGTTGCCACCGTTCGCGCCAACCAAGCCCTGGCGCCGCTTCGTCTGCGGCATCGCCCAGGCATTCACCCTGCCTTTCGTGATCTGCCTGTACATCATGAACTGGCTGACCCCGTTCTTCACCTACCATTTCTATACCGGCGAACCCGGTGACAGCATCAGCTTCGCGGTCTTCGCCTCGGTACTGGTCTTCCTTGGCGCACACCTGTTCAGCCTGCTCGTGGCGATCCTCGCCAATCGCCTGCTGCTGTGGAATTTCCGGCCCGGCCGCTATGCCTTGTGGAGCTTCGCGCACTATCGCTGGTGGCTGGCGGATCGCCTGCAGATGACTGCGCCGGTCTATCTGCTCTCCGGCTCCTCGCTCTACAACGGTTATCTGCGCGCACTCGGCGCCCGCATCGGGCGGGATGTCGTCATCGGCTCGGTCACCCTGCGCCAGCCGGCCCTGCTCTCCATCGGCGATGGCGCAAGCATCGGTTCGATGGTCAATATGGAAAACGTGCGTGTCGAACGCGGTGAGCTGATCGTTGGTCGCATCGATCTGGGCAAGGAGAGCTATGTCGGCTCTTACGCCGTGCTCGAAGGCGATACCGCGATTGCTGACTATGGCCGCCTCGAAGGGCTCGCCGCCCTGCGCCGTGGCGGACGCATTGCGCACGCGGAAATCTGGGATGGCTCACCGGCACGCAAGCTGCGCATGCTGCAAACCAACGAACGTCCACAGCGCCCGGCCGTGAGCACGCGGCGCTTGTTCGGCGAGAACCTGTTCTTCATCGCCGGCTCGGCACTGACCTCCGTCCTGTTTTTCCTGCCCCTGTTCCCGGCCTTCGCCCTGATCGATTCGCTCGAAGGCACGGTGCTCGCGCCTTCACTGGAAACCCATGGCTACCTGCTCTCGGTGCTCGAATACACGGTGTTGTCGATCCCGGCGAGTGCCTTGCTGGTGGTGTGCACCGCGCTGGTCGGTGCCGCGATCCGCTGGCTGGTGTTGCCACGCCTGTCGGCCGGCAGCTGGCCCGTGCACAGCAACATGTATTGCCGCAAATGGCTCGCCAACCAGATCCAGGTAGCGAGCCTGCAAGTGCTGCACGGCGTGTATGCCACGATCTATGCGCCGACCTGGTATCGCCTGCTCGGCGCCAAGATCGGGCGCGGTGCGGAAATCTCGACCGCCATGGGTATCGTGCCGGACATGCTCACCCTTGGCGACGAAGCCTTCATCGCCGACGCAGTGATGCTCGGCGACGAACAGGTCGATGCCGGCTGGATGTCCTTGAACTACACCCGCATCGGGCGCCGCAGTTTCGTCGGCAATGGCGCCTACGTACCGGATGGCACAACGCTGCCGCCGGACGTGCTGATCGGCGTGCAATCCAAGGCGCCCACCAGCGAAGCCATGCTGCCGGGGCAGACCTGGCTGGGCTCACCACCGATCAACCTGCCTTCGCGCGAAATCATCCAGGGCTTTCCCGAAAGCCTGACCTTCCGCCCCTCCCTGTGGCGCTGGATCGGGCGCGGCTTCATCGAAGCCACCCGAATCGTGCTGCCGCTGGCGCTGGTGATCGGAGTCGGTTATGTCATCGTGCTGGATTCGATGCCCTACGCTGCGCAGGAAGACTGGCTCGGGCTGGCCATCGATCTGAGCCTCTCGGGGCTGTTCTACGGCGTCGGCGCCTTTCTTTTCGTGGTGTTGCTCAAATGGCTGCTGATCGGGCGTTACACACCACGCGCCGCGCCCATGTGGACCCCTTTTGTGTGGATCAGCGAAGCCGTCACCAGCATCTATGAATCGATTGCCGTGCCGAACTTCCTCGAATACCTGCGGGGCACACCGCTGCTGCCGCTGGCGCTGCGCCTGCTTGGCGCAAAGATCGGGCGCGGGGTCTATCTGGACAGCACCGACATCACCGAGTTCGACTGCGTGAGGATTGGTGATTACAGCGAACTGAACGCCTGGTCCGGCCCGCAGACCCACTTGTTCGAAGATCGCGTCATGAAGGTCGGCCGGGTCGACATCGGCCAGCACGTCACGGTCGGTATCCGCAGCACCGTGTTGTATGACAGCAAGATCAGCCACAACGTCCTGCTCGGCCCGCTCAGCCTTGTCATGAAAGGCGAAACCCTGCCTGCCGACAGCGCCTGGGCCGGCTCGCCGGCACAGCCGTGGCAGGCCTGAACCGCCTTGCCCCCACCGCACGTCCGCCAAGCCTGGCAGGTGTGCCACGGCTCTGGCTGCTGCAGTTGCCTGCACCGCGCGACCATGCGGCTGCACACCGCCTGCTGCGGGAAATTCTCGCCCACGATCTGGCTTGCCCCGCCGAGGCGGTGCCGCTCCGGCATGCGTCGAGCGGGGCACCGGAAATCAGCGGCCATCCCCTTGGCGTGTGTCACGGCGCTCAGATCGGCGTCGATCTGCTCAGGATCCAGCCCGTACCGGACTGGCATGAAGTCGCTACGCTCTATCTCGGCCCGCAACGCTGTGCCGAACTCGCAGCCTGCCCGGCCGCCCGGCGTGATGCCGCCTTTGCCCGCCAGTGGGCTGAACTCGAAGCGCGCAGCAAATGCCTGGGTCTCGGCCTGCAAGAACACAGCCCGACACATGCGGCACGCCTGTATGCAGGCGACATCCAGATGCTGCCCGTGGTTTGTGAGCAGCCGTGGCTGACCGCCGCGCTGGCGATCCGGCGGTAGGGCGCAATCGAAGCGAAGCGCATTGCGCCAAACGGAGCCTTCCAACATCCGGCGCAATGCGCGCCTGTGGCGCTTCGATTGCGCCTTACACCGCTGCATCAATCGCGCAGGAATTCCCCCAGCGTCAGCCAGCCCGCGCGATCCGCATCCTGCCGCACATTCGCAAAACGCACGGGCATGCCTTTGATCAGCGGATTTTCGCCCTGCAGCAGCACACGGTAAGTCCCGGCGGGCAAGCCAGTGAGGTCGAACACCTGATCACGCAGGGCGGGCGTGGCCTGCGGCAGGATGCCCGTCAAACCATCCGCCGCACGGACTTCGCGCACCAGCTTGCCATCAGCATCCAGCAAGGCGTAGCGCAAGGGCCAGGGATGATAGAACGGCGCCACGCCGCGATTCTCGATCTCGAAGCGCACGCGCAGACGCTCGCTTTCGCGCTCGAAGCTCACCCGCGGCACGTGAAATTCATAGCCCATGCGCCGCACTTGCTCGATGGCCCGCGCGCGGCGCTCCAATGTACTGCCCGCCTTGAACATGCCGGAATCCATCAGCCAGCTCACATGGGTCGCCTCCACGCATTGCGCAAAGTCCTGCAGCATCGGCAAGCCCGGCTCGGCATCGAAAACCTTGCCCCAGGCCTCCGGCCGGATCTCGCCGCCGATGGGCCGCGTCTGCCATTGTGTGGTGGCGTCCGACGCCTGCAGCTTGGCCACGAAGTAGCTCGGCTTCGTGGCCAGCGTATTCCAGGCGAATGAGTCGTCGTGATAACCGAAAGGCGTGCCGGCATTCGCCACATACACCGGATCGGCAGCACCAGCCGGATAGCGCAGCAGGACCGGCGTGATGCGGAAAGCCCGCGTGTAGGCGTCCATCACCGCCTGTTGCAGTGCCTTGTCGGCAAACAGCTCGTTCTTCGGATAGTCATGCCACTCGCCCCACAAACCGAGCAGGCCGGCGGTGATGAAGCCGATGCGCGGATCATTGTCATACCGCGCGCCGAGCGCGGCGATGAAGTCGACCAGCGTGGCGCGCAGGAGCGGATGACGGTAATCGGGCGTTTCATTGTCCACGGGCGGACGCGGTGGCGTGCTCGCACGCTGCCAGTACGTCAGCCCCACCCCGGCATCCACCAGAAAGCCCGGCAGGCTGCCGCGCTTGCCCGGGTATTCGACATGAAACCGAAATACTGCCTGATGCCCGCGTCCGGCAACCGCATCGAGAAAACGTTCCAGCGCTGACCAGTCATAGCGCCCCGGCCCTTTCAGCACCGCAGAGAGCGGGAAATAGCTGAATTCCATGCTGTGCGGAAAATGATCCGGATCAGGCGCCTCTGCATACGGCACCAGCCCCTTGAGCGGATTGTCGACCGGCGCCGGCGCATACCCCTGCGCCTGCCAGTGCGGCTCGGCAGCCAGCAGCGACGCGCTCAGCAGGCTGGCACACAGGGTAAGGATCAAGAGCTTGGACATGCGGCGACTCCGGCGTGGCGATCAGGCATTGTAGGAGCGGCAGGCGCCATCCCGCCAGAAACGGATCACGCTTGCGGCAAGGCGACCGGTTCGCGCCGGTTTTCCTTCGCCATGACACGTGCCTTGCGCTTGCGCGCCCAGATCACGACGCCGGTCACACTGAAGCTGGCAATGGCCAACCCCAGCAGTGATACCAGGATACGCCCAGGCAGCCCGGCTATCCGGCCGGAATGCAGCGGAAACTGGGCCTGCATGAAGATGTCGCCGGCACTGCCTTCGCCCGGCACCGAAGCGCCAGCGAAACGGCCGTCGCTGCCTTCGTAATGCAACCAGGCGTTACCCAGGCCGCCGTCGCCGTGATCATGGCCCGGCTGATAGAAACCCACGCCATACACGTCGGCTTCAGGGGAATAGAAGATACCGCCAGCAGGCAGCGTCCAGCCCCGTCTTGCCGCCTCTTCCCGGGCAGACGCCAGTACCGCTTCACGCGTGACAAGCGGCGCTGCAGGGTCGTCATGCGCACGGAATGATCGGCCATCCCAGGGCGACGGACTCAGCGGCGAAATACGGTTTACCAGTGGCCGCACAAACTGCAGTTGCAGGTTCATCGAGACCGAGGTGACCGCGATGATCAGCACCAGCAACCACAACCAGACGCCACCGGAGCGGTGCAGGTCGAAGTTGAGCTTGTAGCCCCCTTGCCGCCAGCGGAACGCGAAGGACTTGCGCCAGCTCGCCAGCTTGGGGAAGGAAATCCACAGCGCCACGAAACAATCCAGCGACCAGACCATGGCAATGATGCCCATCAGCCAGACACCTGTCTCGATGCCATCGACATCCGGCAGATGCATGCTGTAGTGCAGTTTATAAAGGAACGGCAGGAGGTTCTCGCGCGAAAGCGAGACCACACCCCACTCCCGCCGGGCTTGTACCGCACCGGTGACCGGATCCAGCGCGACCTGGTTGAAGCCGGGATTTCGCGCCTTGCCGCCGGCCTTGTCGGGCCGGGGCTCGACGCGGATGTTGAGCGCCTCGCCCGGCGCCACACCCAAAGGCAGCCAGGTGACCTGCAGATCCGGATGACTGGCCTCGAACTGGCGCGCAAGACTCAGCGAATCGCGCACCGGACCGGCGCTGTCAGCCTTGAACAGACGCGGATTGAGCCACTCGTCCAGCTCGTGATCCCATGAGATCAGCGCGCCGGTCGCACCGGAGACGAAAAGGAAAGCCGCTGCCGCCAGCCCGAACCAGCGGTGCATCACGACCAGCGCAGCGCGCATCTCAGTACTTCCAGTTCAGCGACAGGCTGGCATTGCGACCGGCACCATAGTAGCCCTGGGACCAGCGGACACTGTTCCAGTACTTCTTGTTGCCCACATTGTTGATGTTGAGATCCACCGACAGGTTCTTCGTGAAGGTATAGCCCGCCATCAGGTCGAGAATCGCGTAAGCATCCTGGCGGACCTTGATGCTGTCCGACACGTCGGAATGTGTATCCCCTTGCCAGCGAAGCCTGGCGCCCACTTTCACCGCAGCCATAGGCTGCCATTTCACGGCGGTATTGACGCTATGGTTCGGCATGTAGGTCCGGGTGACATCTCCCGATCCATTGCGCACGCTCAGCGCCATGTAACCGGCCGAGAGCTGTACCCCGGGCAGGACCTGCCCTGCGGCGTCCAGCTCGTAACCCTGGGAGTAGGTATCGACGCCCCGGTAGATGTCGCGGGCGGCAACCGTCTCGACATACTCGGCAAGATTGTCCTGACGCGAACGGAACACGGCCATGCTCGCATTCAGGAATCCATCCTGCGAGGCAAACTTGAGGCCGGCTTCGGTGTTGTAGCCCTTGGCCGGATCAAGCCGGCTGCCACTGGCAGCTTGCTGGTTCTGTGCGGTGAAAATCGAGGCGAAACTCGAGTAGGCCGACACCACCGGGGTGATGTCATACACCACCCCGGCGTAGGGACTGGTCGCACTGTTTGCGCGGCCGAAATCCGTACCGTAGTTGTCGCCCGCCGAGGTGATGCGGGTATTGTTCGCACCAAGAATCAGTTTGAGCTTGTCTGCGGCCTGGATCTTCGTAGCGGCAAACAAGGTGCGCTGGCGCATCCAGTAGTCCGAACCATTGGAAGACGCGTCGTAGCTTGGCTCCGGATAGTCGGCATTCCAGTTGTTCAGCGAAGGCAGTGCAGTGCCGATGTCATTGCCATAGCCGGAGAACTCCTTCATCACGGAGCGTGCATAGCTCACACCGACAAGCGCCTCATGCTCGCGTCCGAAAAGCTGGAACGGGCCACTGGCGCGCACATCCATCTGGTGCTGGCTTCCCTTCAGCGTGTAATTCGAAGGGTAGCTGTAGAGGCCCAGCCCGGTATCGCGATCAGGCTGCCCGTAGGCATAGAACAAATGCGAATCCTGTTCGGTCTCCCGGCGCGTCACCGTGGCCGTACTCTCCCAGCCATTGTCGAACACATGCTTGGCTTCGGCGAACGCACTCTGGCTCTTGGTCTTCCAGTAGCTCCAGTTCATTGACGTACTCGCCGATCTGGCATATTCCGCCTGCGTACCGTCCTGATAGTAAAGAGGCAAACCACCCCACATCACGCCGGTCGGCCGGTTGTTCTGATATGAATAACCGGCCGTGAGTGTGGTCTCCGGATCAAGGTCGGCTTCAACGATGGCCGACAGGAATGCCTTGCGCTTGTGGTAGCGGTCCAGATACGAATCGCCATCCTCGCCACCCGCAATGAGGCGCCCGCGTATTTTTCCCGATTCCACCAGCGAGCCGGACACGTCACCCTCTACCCGTTTGGTGCTCCAGGAGCCATACGTCACGCTGCCTGAGGCCTGGAAATCCTTCGTCGGGCGCTTACGGACGAAGTTGACCGTAGCGGAAGGATTGCCGGTGGCCGACATCAAGCCATTGGCTCCGCGGATGACCTCGACACGGTCGTAGATCGCGGTATCCATGTCGCCTTCAACCAGGCCGAAAGCCATGGGCAGCCCCATCCCGTCCGTCTGGAAATTGGTGATGTCGAAACCGCGCGCGGTGTAGTAGGTGCGATCTTCCTCGTAACGCTGCACGGTCACACCGGTCACGCCTTCGAGCACCTTGTTGGCCGTTGTGCTCTTGAAATCCTCCATCTGTGCCCGTGTCACCACCGAGACCGACTGCGGCGTTTCCTTCTGGTCCAGCGACAGGCCGGTCGCGCCCTTCACCTTGCGTGCGGTATAGGTATTGCTCTTTTCGGTCGGCCGCTGATCTCCACCGGAGGCAGTAACTGAAACGGGGCTCAGGGTGACGGCAGCGGGTGCCGACCCGGCAGCGGCAGGCTCTGCCACGGATTGGGCAAAGAGCGGCTGCGAGAAGAGGGCGCCGAGCGCAAGCGGCAATGTTTTGCGCAGAAAGGGGGCTGCGGGGAAATTCATGAGGATTCCAGATAGACAGGATGAAAAAAAGATCAGCCGCAATATTACATGAATAAGAATCATTCGCACCAATAGCCGTAATGCCGCACATTTCAGGGCAACACTTTGCCCCGCTGCATGGACAGGACGTCGGGACACGCGGCCTGCCACGGCGGCACTTTGGACGACGCAGAAACAGGGTTACAGCGCCTTGCGCCCCCGGCGTGGCGTGCCGGGCTGGATGTCCGGCAACGGTGCGAAGAGGCTGGCGAGGTCGGCTTCGCTGAATTTGATTTCGCCTTCCGCATCGCCACTCAGCACGGAGGCGGCCAGCGCGGCTTTCTTTTCCTGCAAGGCGACAATGCGCTCTTCGATACTGCCGGCCGCGATGAGCTTGTAGACGAAAACGGATTTTGTCTGGCCGATGCGATGCGCCCGGTCAGTCGCCTGATCCTCGGCCGCAGGATTCCACCAGGGGTCGAAGTGGATCACGGTGTCGGCAGCGGTGAGGTTCAGCCCCACACCGCCGGCTTTCAGGCTGATGAGGAAGACAGGCACCTTGCCATCCTGAAAAGCGCGCACGACTTCTTCGCGCTTGCGGGTCTGGCCGGTGAGTTTCACGTAGGCGATGCCCGCTTTTTCCAGTGCGGCTTCGATCAGGCTGAGCATGCTGGTGAATTGCGAGAAGAGCAGCACGCGACGGCCTTCTTCGATCAATTCCGGGAGCATTTCCATGAGCAGATCGAGCTTGGCGTGCTCCTTCACTTTGGCCGCACTGGCAAGCGACAACAGGCGCGGATCGCAACACACCTGACGCAGCTTGAGCAGCGCATCGAGGATCACGATCTGGCTGCGCTTGAAGCCCTTTGCGGCGACTTCCTGGCGCACTTTCTCGTCCATCGCAGCCCGCACGGTTTCGTACAAGTCACGCTGCCCACCTTCCAGCGCCACCGTGCGCAGCACGATGTTCTTGGGCGGCAGTTCGCTGGCCACGTCTTCCTTGCGGCGCCTCAGGATGAAAGGCTTCACGCGGGCGGCGAGCAGGCTGCGCCGCAAAGCGTCGCCACCCTTTTCTATCGGATTGCGCCAGCGCCGGGTGAAATCGCGGCTGTCGCCCAGAAAGCCCGGCAGCAGGAAATCGAATTGTGCCCACAGCTCGCCCAGATGGTTTTCCATCGGCGTACCGGTCAGGCACAGACGATGCCGCGCGCGCAGTTGGCGCACCGTCGCCGCAGCCTTGCTGGCGGCATTCTTGACGGTCTGCGCTTCATCCAGGATCAGCACATGATAATCATGCTGTTTGAGTTCTTCCGCATCGCGCCACACCAGCGGATAGGTGGTCAGCACCAGGTCATGCTGCGGAATCGCCGAGAAATCGCGCTGCGGGCCATGCAGCACGAGAATCGACAGCGCGGGCGCCACCATCGCGGCCTCGCGCTGCCAGTTGAACACCAGCGACGTCGGCACGACGACCAGCGCGGGCCGGTCGAGCCGCCCGGCCTGCTTTTCGAGGAGCAGATGAGCCAGGGTCTGCGCGGTCTTGCCCAGGCCCATGTCATCAGCGAGGATGCCCGCGAGCTGCAGTTCGCGCAGCTGTTGCAGCCAGGCCAGGCCTTCGCGTTGATAGGGACGCAACTGCACGCCCAGACCTCGCGGAATTTTTACGGTGGCCTTGCCGGCCAGCTGCGTCAGGCGCTGCCGTGCCGCCAGCACAGCCTGCAAGCCACTCTGGTCGGGGCTCTCCAGCAGCGCATCCAGGCGTGGCGCATCGAGGGTGGAAACCTTGAAGCGCTCGGCGCCATCAAAGAGATCGACAAAAGCCCGCAGCACCGGTTTGAGCCGGCCGAACGTGAAGCGCAGGCGGCGGCCATCATCCAGTTGTACCTGCCACCAGGTATTGTCGGGTACCTCGTCGAGCACGCCCGGCTCGGTCAGGCCTGGTTGCTCATGCAGCAAGCGCGCCAGCAGCGGTGCCAGGGGCATGCGCTCGCCCTCCACCTCGATGTCCAGGCCAACATCCAGCCAGCCCATGCCGGTGTCTTCAATCTCCGCGAAGACGTCATCCACTGCCAGCAGATGGTGACGAAAATCCGGGGTGATTTCGAGAATCCAGCCTGCTTCACGCAGAGCGGGCGCCAGCACATCCATCCACGCCCCCCAATCCTCCGGACGGGCCAGCCCGTAAAGCGGCTTCTCCTTGGGCGCGGACCAGTACTGGAACAGCGTGGCAGGAATTTCCTCGAACCCCAGCGTCTGCAGAACCTTCAGGGCGCGCGCCTCGGCCTCCGCGTCACGCACCAGACGCACGGTGGTGCCTTCATGCAGACGAAATTCCCGCGTGTCATCCAGGGTGACGTCCAGCCCCGCATAGTCAAAACAGGGCTGGGCAAAATCCAGTGCCTGATGAAACAGGGGCGGCGTCTGGCGCCAGCGCTGACGCGTCTCCATCACCCGGCTCATCAGTTTCAGGTGGGGGCGCGGCGCCACGCGCAATTCATGCAATTCGGCATCGGCTGGCGGACGCGGCAAGCCCGGCAGCAACTCGGCCAGCTCACGCGCCACAATGCTTGCGTCAATCGGCAACAAAGGCGGCGCAGCCAGCAAGCTGGTCAGCACGGCAGCGGGAACGGCCAGGTCGACCGGGCCAGCCTCGCCCGTGCCCGTGTCCACGTACCAGGGCGGTTCGGTCGGCAGTGCGGCCACGTCTTGCCGCCCGGCCAGCGCAATCCTGGCGCGGCAGTAACCATCCTCTTCCTGTCTCCAGCAAAGCTCTCCCGCCAGTGCCGGGCCGGCATGCAGCACCGGTCCTTGCGTGCTGCCGTACAGGCAACGCCCCGTCGCCAGCATGCGCGGCAAAAGCTCATCGACCTTGCGGCCATTCAAGGTGAGCAGCACGTAATAGCCGGTATCCCGATCACGCAGCAGCCACAGCATGCGTAAGATGAGCAGGTCATCATCCTCCACAAAGGACGGCGGTTGCTGCAAAGCCCGCTCGATGTTGCTCCACTCGCTGGCATGCGCCGGCAGACGCCCGTCGGCCAGCGGTCGTGCCTTGTAGATCTCGACCCGCAGGCGCCCCAGATCAGGCACGTGATCAAGTACGTAGAACAGCTGCTCGCTCTTCCTGGCCCGCAGTTTTCTCTCGGGCGCGCTCACCACACTGCGGAATTCTTTCAGCCAGGCCAGCACGCGTGGATCCGGCAAACTGCGGCGCACACTCCGCTGCACAAATGCCACCTGCATGACTGCCGCTGCATGTTTGCAGCCCCGCCCCACCGGGCAGGTACACACGGGATGGATCTGCATCCGGCCCCGGTTGTCTGCCTGGAAAATCACCCGCACCGTGTAAGGCCGCTTGGCGGTGCCTTGCACCAGCGCGCTCAGCTCGTAGTCACTCACATGCAGCTGAGTCACGGCATCCGTATAGGCCTCGGCCTTGATCAACGTCCAGTCATCAAAGCGTTTGCGAACATCTTCAAGTGTGAAGTGACGGGCCGGCGAAAGCGAGTTCATGGTGCTGCGGAGTAAAGATCAAGGCGCAGAGTTTAACCGGCAACATCCTTATCAATGCGTAACGCAAGGAGCTGACACCGGAGTTTCCATGCAGGCCAGGCCGGGAAAGCGCAGCAGCCAAGTACAATGGCGGCCATGAACAGCAAACCTTCCATGCGCCGCCCCGGCGCTCGCCCCACGCCGGGCCACGATTCCACGCCCCGTTCTGCCCAGCCACGCCGTCCGGCACCACGCAGTCTGCCACCCCTGCCTGCCGGCAGCCTCGGCGAAGCCCTGCTGATTGCCAGTGACGGGCTCGCTGCGGTCCTCAAAGGCTATGCCTTGAATGACGGCCTGCTGGGGCTGTGGCGCGCCTACCCGGACCTGACGCCGGCCAGCCGTGGCGCGGTGCAGGATCTGCTCTACAGCAGCTTGCGCGATTTCGGTCGCGGCAGTGCAATCCTGACCAAACTGCTCAGCAAGCCACTGGAAGAGCCCCGCATCGAGGCCTTGCTGCTGATCGCCCTGCACCGCCTGGAGACCCGCCCGGAAACGGCCCACACAGTCGTCGATCAGGCCGTGGAAGCCGCTGCCCGCCTGGCCGAGGGACGCCTGAAGGCCTTGGTCAACGGCGTGTTGCGCAATGCACTGCGCCAATGGCCGGCACTCATCGCCGAGCTCGCAGACAACCCGGTCGCCCACTGGCGCCATCCGGCCTGGTGGATCGAAGTCGCACAGCGGCAGCATCCGCAGCATTGGCAAAGTCTGCTGGCCGGCAACAATACCCATCCGCCGATGGCCCTGCGCCTCAATCCACGCCGTACCAATCTGGCGGATTACCAGAAGGCGCTGGCCGCCGCCGGCATCGCCGTACAGGCACTCGGCCCACTGGCCTTACAACTGGAGACGCCACGCCCGGTCGCGGCCTTGCCCGGATTTGCCGAAGGCGCCGTATCGGTACAGGACTGGGGTGCCCAGCAGGCTGCAAACCTGCTGGATCTGCATGATGGTCAGCGCGTGCTGGATGCCTGCGCAGCGCCGGGCGGCAAGACAGCCCATCTGCTGGAACTCGCCCGGATCGATCTGCTTGCGCTGGAACTGGAAGAGTCCCGCACCCAGCGCGTGCGTGACAACCTCACCCGGCTCGGCCTGAGCGCCGAATTGCGCACGGCGGATTGCCGTCGCACGGAAAGCTGGTGGGATGGTCGGCCTTTTGACCGGATCCTGGCCGACGTGCCGTGCTCCGCCTCGGGCGTGGCGCGGCGCCATCCGGACATCAAATGGCTGCGCCGGGCCGAGGATGTTGCGGGTTTCGCAACGGTTCAGGCCGAAATCCTCGACGCACTGTGGCAAGTGCTGGCGCCGGGCGGAAAAATGCTTTATCTCACATGTTCCGTCTTCGCAGAAGAGAATGGGCAGCAGATCGCGCGCTTCGCAGCTCGCCACGCCGACTGCCACCGCGCAAGCTTTGCCGACGGAACGACCGAGAGACAATGTTTGCCTGACGCCCGAAATGACGGCTTTTACTTCGCCCTGCTGGAGAAAACTTGCTGAGCCCGTGTGGCCGCGGGTGAGCTGCCGCCGTCTATATCTTCTCCTGCATGTGCTGGTCCTGGTGTGCCTGAACCTGTGCGTTCAACCGGCCGCCCAGGCAGCGGGGCATGGCATGGATTTCCGCTATCACGAAGTGGTGCCGGTCGACCTGCTCTACGTCGTGAATGCCTCGATCGAAATGCAACCCAATCCACGCTTGCAGGAGATGGTGGAGAGCGGCTTGGCGATTCCTTTTCAGGCCGAATTCGTCCTGACCCATCCACGCTGGTACTGGATGGATGAAACCATCGTGGAGCGCACGATGAATTTCCGCCTCAGCTATCACGCCTTGACACGGCAGTATCGACTGGCCATCGGTAGCATCCACCGCAGCTTCACGAGCTTTGACGAGGCTCTGCGCGCCATGCTCACCTTGCGCAACTGGGCAGTGCTGGATCGCAGCCGACTGTCTGACGGGGAAAGCTACGAGGCCGCACTGCGCGTGCGTCTTGACACCGGTCAGCTCCCCAAGCCCTTTCAGGTGGCCGCGCTGGGCAACCGTGATCTGGATCTGACAACCAGCTGGGCACGCTGGAATTTTGTAGCCTCAGCCATGGATTCCCGATGAAGCGACTGATCATCGTCATCTCGGCACTGGGCGCCATCCTGCTGTTCCTGCTGGCGTCAGCAGGCGCCAACACCTCGCTGTTCTCGCACAACTATCCGCTGCTGCTCGGTCTGAACGTGTTGCTGGCGCTGGGCCTGGCGGTGCTGGTCGGGGTGCAGTTGCGCACCTTGTGGCGCGAATACCGCCAACGCCAGTTCGGCTCGCGCCTCAAACTCAAGCTGATCGGCATGTTCGTACTGCTGGCAGTCGTTCCCGGCGCACTGATCTATGCCGTTTCAGTGCAGTTTGCGGTGCGCTCGATCGAGTCCTGGTACAACGTGCGGGTCGATTCTGCGCTGGAGTCCGGCATGACCCTGGGCCGCAGTGCGCTCGATGCGCTGCTCAACCAGCTCGGCGAACGCTGCCGCAGCATTGCACTGGAAGCCGGCGACAACGGCCCTCCGGGACTCGGAGCGCTGGTGCAGATCCGCGAACAGCTGGATGCCGACGAAGTCTCGGTGCTGTCGACCAGTGGCCGCGTGGTATCCACGACCAGCGACATGCGCAACGGTCTGGCCCCCGATGTACTGCCGTCGCTGCAATTGCGCCAGGCCCGCCAGAACCGCGGCTACCGCGCGGTAGAGGGTGAAGGAGACAAGCTGGTGATGCGGGTGGTGGTGCCAATCGCCAGCCGTCAGTTCCAGGCGGATCCGCTGCTGCTGCAGGTGCGGGTGCAGGTCCCGGAAGCGCTGGCCCAAAGTGCCGAACGCATCCAGGAACTGAACCAGAGCTATCAGGAGCTTTTGCTGGCACGTCAGGGCCTCAAACAGATCTATCTGATCACGCTGACCCTGGCGCTGCTGCTGAGCATGTTTGCCGCCATGGCAATTGCCTTCATGTTTGCGCGCTCGTTGTCAGCCCCTTTGCTGATCCTTGCCGAAGGTACCCGGGCCGTCACGGCGGGGGATTTCTCGCCCCGCCAGTCTCTGCCTGCGCGTGATGAACTCGGCGTACTGACACAGTCCTTCAACCGCATGACCCGGCAACTGCTGGATGCGCGCGCCCAAGCCGAGAAGAACCGTGCCGCCGTAGACAGCGCACGTGCTTACCTGGAAAGCGTGCTGGCCAACCTGTCGGCGGGCGTGCTGGCCTTTTCCGTGGAAGGCGAGTTACGCGCAGCCAATCAGGGCGCACTCACCATCCTGCAGGATGATCTGGGCGGCTATGAAGCGCTGACACTGGCTGCCTGGCCAGGGCATGTCATGTTCCGGGATACGATCCTGGCCGGTTTTGCCGACAACGAGGACTCCTGGCACAAGCAGATCGAGATCGACCACGGCGACGGCATCATCCAGACCCTCTTGTTGCATGGCTCGAAATTGCCCCCCAGCTCGGGTGGCGGGTTCGTGGTGGTGTTCGATGACATCACCGAACTCATCTCGGCCCAGCGCAATGCAGCCTGGGCCGAAGTCGCCCGACGCCTGGCCCACGAAATCAAGAATCCGCTCACGCCGATCCAGCTCTCGGCGGAACGCCTGCAGCTCAAACTGATCGACCATCTGGACGAAGTCGATCAGGCCATGCTCACCCGCGCAACCCAGACCATCGTCAATCAGGTCGAGGCCATGAAGAATCTGGTCAACGGTTTCCGTGACTACGCACGCCTGCCCTCGCCGAAACTCGCTCCCGTCGACCTCAATGCCCTGCTGCACGAAGTGCTGGCCCTGTACGAAGGCTCCGCAGTACCGGTCAGTGCCGAACTGGCTGCCGAACTGCCACGGGTCCAGGCCGATGCATCCCAGTTGCGCCAGGTCATCCACAACTTGCTGCAGAACGCACAGGATGCGGTATCCGAACTCCCCGGCGCGTTGGTCACGGTCTTGACCCGCCGCGAGGGCAAGCGTGTCGAATTGCTGGTCCGCGACAACGGCAGCGGTTTTCCGGCCGCCATCCTGGTGCGTGCCATGGAGCCCTATGTGACGACCAAACCGCGTGGTTCCGGCCTCGGCCTAGCCATCGTGCGGAAGATCATTGAAGAGCACCGAGGCGACATTACGCTGGGGAATCGCAGTGAAGGCGGTGCAGAGGTCAAGGTGAGACTGCGCCTTGCACACTCGGAAGTTGTGGTAAATTAGCAACAAGTTGTTGAATTGGCAGGACCCAGCCGCCCCCCGCGGGGCCAAGTCAATCTTGGGGTGGTCCGGTGATCGACTTGAGAGCAGGTATGGCAAAGATTCTGGTAGTAGATGACGAAATCGGGATCCGTGAATTGCTGCGAGAGATCCTGTGCGACGAAGGTTATGACGTCGTTCTGGCAGAAAATGCGGCTACGGCACGCGCAGCGCGGCAGACGGCGCGCCCGGATTTGGTCCTGCTGGACATCTGGATGCCCGACACCGACGGCGTGACCGTACTCAAGGAATGGGCCGCTTCCGGCCTGTTGACCATGCCGGTGATCATGATGTCGGGCCACGGCACCATTGACACCGCGGTTGAAGCCATCCGCTTCGGTGCGCTGGATTTTCTCGAAAAACCGATTGCCCTGCAAAAGCTGCTGGCTTCCGTCAAGCGCGGCCTGCAGCGCCAGCCGAACAAAGCCCAGGCGCATCTGACCCTGGCCGCATTTACCCGCTCGACACCCTTGCGCGACCTGCGCAAACGTCTGGAACAGATCAGTCAGAAATCCCGTTTGTTGTTGCTGCGGGTAGGCCCCGGTTCGCTGGCCGAACTGTGCGCTCGCAGCCTGCAACAAGCCGGAGCACCCTGGCTGGATCTGGGCGCATTGGTCCATCCGATTGAGGTGCAGGCACTCGAATCCGCACGTGGCGGCCTGGTTTTCATCGAGGATCTGGCCCAGATCACCCGTTCCCAGCAAAAGAATCTGGCCTTTGTCATCGACCGCCTCGACAAATACGATCTGCACCTGCTCGCCGCCACAACCCGTCAGGCGGATGCACTCCTGCAGGAAGGCTGGGACCCGCTCCTGTTGCGGCGCTTGTTCGAAGTCGCATTGGTTCCGCCTTCGCTCCTCGAACTCAAGGATGAAGTGCCGGAACTGGTCGCCCAGCTCCTCCAGCATCTCACCGAAAGCGGTGAAGTGCCTGCCCGTACGCTGACGACCGGTGCACTCAACGCCCTGCGCAACAGCCCGTGGGGCGGCGGTTTTGCCGAACTCAGGGCCGCCGTGAAATCCCTCGCGCTGGGGGCACTCGAAGACGAAATCAGTGCCGAAGAAGTGGTCCGTTTTGTCACCCGCGCTTCGACAGCATCGCTGGCCCTGCCGCTGGATCTGCCACTGCGTGAAGCACGCGAGACCTTCGAGCGTCTGTATTTCGAACACCACTTGCAGCTGGAAGACGGCAACATTACGCGTCTGGCGGACAAAACCGGTCTGGAACGGACCCACCTGTACCGCAAGCTCAAACAGCTGGGCATCCAGGTGGGACGCCGCAACGAAGCCTGATCTACCCGATATGGATTTCCGGATGGACCGCTTGTTTTACGTGCCGACCGGTACAACGCGGCTGCGCGGTTCGGTGCAATACTACTAAAGACTTATAGTTTACCGGCTGCAAAACCCGCTTTCGATATAATTACGCTCCAGCAGTCCGAAACCGAACGCACCGTGAACCTTGCCTCCAGTAACTCCGCCCAAGAAGACCTGTCCAATACGGCACAGCGCCTGAAGAAACGCCTGATGCGCGGCATCGGCCAGGCCATCGCCGATTACAACATGATCGAACAGAACGATGTCGTCATGGTGTGCTGCTCGGGTGGCAAGGACTCTTTTGCACTGCTGCGCTTGCTGCTCGATATGCGCGAACGGGCTCCCGTAGATTTCCGCATCATTGCAATGAACCTCGACCAACGCCAGCCGGGCTTCCCGGCTGAAGTCCTGCCGGCTTACTTCGAATCCATCGGGGTCGAATACCGTATCGTCAGTGAAGATACGTATTCCATCGTCAAGGACAAGATCCCCGAAGGCAAGACAACCTGTTCGCTGTGCTCCCGCCTGCGGCGCGCCATCATTTACCGGACAGCCTTGGAACTCGGCGCAACGAAAATTGCGCTAGGTCATCATCGTGAAGACCTGATGGAAACCTTGTTCCTGAACATGTTCTTTGGTGGCAAGCTCAAGGCCATGCCACCGAAACTGCTCTCTGATGATGGTCAGCACATGGTGATCCGCCCGCTGGCCTACTGCGCTGAAAAAGATATCGCCAAATTTGCACGGGCCATGGATTTCCCGATCATCCCGTGCAATCTGTGTGGCTCCCAGGAGTCGGCACAGCGCAAGCAGATCAAAACGCTTCTCTCCGAGTGGGAACAGGCCTTTCCAGGCCGGGTGGAATCCATCGCCACTGCCCTTCAGAACGTAGTGCCCAGCCACCTCGCCGATGGCAAGCTGTTTGACTTCAAAACGCTGTCACGGACCACCATCCTGCACGAAGGAGACATCGTCTTCGACAGCCCGGACCTGATCAACCCGCCTGCTTCTGCGGCAGAAGCAAGCCCGATCCGCTGGATGAAAACCGATGAATCTCTTGATGCAAATCCCTGGAGCCGCCCAAATAATGACGAGCACGTCCAATAATACTGAAACCTGCGTCCTGATTGCCGAAGTCACCGGTGACAATCCGCTGCTCGACAAGATCGGTGCAATGGAAACCCAGCGCGCGGTTGAACGCAGCCGCAAGCGCGCAGAACGCTCGGTAGAGGTTTATCAGGGCTTTGCTGTCTCGGCCGATGGGCGTCGCCTGATCGCGCACTTCCCACGTAGCGAAAACGCCGTGTTTGCAGCCTTTGACATGCGCGCGCGCGTCAAGCAATTGCCGCCGGTCTCGGGCGTTGCGCTGTCTGTCCATGTCGTCATCCATACTGGCCGGATCGAGGACGCAAGCAATCAGCCCGATGAAGCGTCACTGAGCCTGGCCAGTAAACTCATTGCAGTCAGCCCTGCCAACCAGATCCTGATCAGCAGCGAAACCGCCGCCAGACTCCCCGAAGGCATGCGCCACCAATTGGTAGCAGAGCCACCCAGCTCAGTCGCCGTACCCGGTTACACCGATGCGGTATATGCCTTCCCGGCCGGCGTCATCCCCACAACGGGGAGCCATGCAGCGCCGCCCCTCGCTGCGGTGGAGACTTTCTCACCGACTTCGACGTCCCTGAGCATCCAGCAATCTTCGCTGGATGCCTCCGATCACAGCCAGCCTCCAGTGTTCACGCCTGCAGCGCCAGCCCCCCAGCGGACCTCGTTGATGCTTCGGCACAACAAGAACAATTTGTCGGTATCCGATCATCACCCAGTCGTTCTGGCAGGACGCGAGGAAGGCAATGATCTGGTCATCGCGGATCGCCGGGCTTCGCGTCACCACTCCCGTATCGAATGGCGCCACAACCATTTCGTACTGATCGACACCAGTACCAACGGCACCTTCATGGTTGATGACGCTGGCAATGAAGTGGTGTTGCGACGTGGCGAGGCGGACCTGCCTTTGCGTGGCCGTATCGGCTTCGGTTATTCCCCCACCGAAGTCGGGGCAGAGGTCGTGTTCTTCGACATCGGCCAGCGCTGATCCCCGAGTGATACAGACAAAGGCCGGGACATCCCGGCCTTTTCTTTTACGCGTGCCCCACCGAAGTCTCACCCCTCGTAAGCTTCGTCCTGGTCCAGGATATTGCGCTGGCGGACCACAAACTCCTGGGTCGAATCTATTCCACGCAATTGCAGGATGGTGTTGCGTACCGCAGCTTCGAGCAAGACGGCAAGGTTACGACCGGCCGCAACAGGCAAAACCACCCGGCGTACCGGAACCCCCAGCACATCCTGCACATCATCTTCATCAAGCGGCAGACGCAAGGGCTCATCCTGCCCCGAATTCCGCCGTTGCAAGTGGGCAATCAGCTTGAGCCGCATTTTGCGCCGGCACGCCGTTTCACCAAAGATGGTGCGGATATTCAGAATGCCAAGGCCGCGCACTTCAAGGAAATCCTTCAGCACCTCGGGGCAACGCCCTTCGAGCACCCCGGAAGCCACACGGGAGATTTCAACCACATCATCAGCAACCAAGCCATGCCCGCGCGTGATGAGTTCCAGCGCCAACTCGGATTTCCCTGCGCCGGAGTCTCCGGTAATTAGGACACCAACCCCCAGCACATCCATGAACACCCCATGCAGCGAAACTCGCTCAGCCATCTTGCGGGCCAGATAAACCCGCAGCACTTCGATCACCCGGGCGGACTCCAGTGGCGACGCCATCACCGGCACACCGGCATCGTCACAGGCACGGCGGATAATTTCGGGCACATCACAATCATCTGCCACAATCACCCCGGGCGGGGTACTGGAAAGAATGCTGAACAGATACTGTTCAAGACGTTCGCGGGTTTGCTGGCGGGCCCAGGCGAACTCGGCTTCGCCCATGATCTGCAAACGGGTGGGATGGATCAGATTCAAGTGCCCTACCATGTCGGCGGGCCATACACGGTTATCGGAAACCGTCAGCCAGGAGTCCAGTCGCCCAGCCACATGCCGCAGCTGCAGGGCCGTACGATTGGCCTCAAACAGCTGAGCTACGCTCGCCCGACGCATGCACGCTCCAGTTTTCGAAAGCCGTCGTGATGCTTGCTGCATCCGGTGCTGTAGACAGCGTTTCGCGGAAGGCCTTGTCGCTGAACATCTGGGCCAGTTCGGCAAGCAGGCGCAAGTGGGTTTCATTGGCTTGCTCAGGCGCCAGCATGATGAAAAACAGATTGACCGGTGCTCCATCCGGCGCATCAAAATCGATGGGCTGACTCAGACGCAGGAATGCCCCTTGTGCCTCCTTGAGGCCTTTGATGCGCTGGTGCGGAATGGCTATCCCCATGCCCAAGCCCGTCGAACCCAACTTCTCGCGCTGGGTCAACGCATCAACAACCTTTTTGGCGGGCAGGCCACTCTGGCGTTCAAACATTGCGCCGACATACTCAAAGACGGCAGCCTTTGATGCCAGCGTGGCACCTATGTTGATACGCTGAGGATCAAGAATCTTGGAAATAAGGTTCATGCCAGATAGGAATACCATTTACAGCACAGCGGCGAGTCTCCTTCCGGAGCCCGCCGCTTGTCGGATTGAAAATTGACGGTTCAGACATCCACCGAGCGGCCAGGCGGCATTATATGCCTTGCCCGCCCTGCTGAACCAAGAAGTGCGCCGGCTCAGCCAGCGCTCTCAATACCCTGGCGCTTTGCCGCTTCACTGCCGTGATCGCCGACCTTCTCCTTGTGCTTGAGAACCTGACGATCCAGCTTGTCGGCCAATGCATCTATCGCCGCGTACAGGTCGTCGTTTTCACTTTCCACGTGGATGTCCTTGCCTCGCACGTGTACCGTCACTTCCGCCTTCTGCTTGAGCTTCTGTACCGAGAGGGTTACATGGGTCGCCGTGACATGATCAAAATGGCGAATCACCCGATCGAGCTTGGTCATGACGTACTCGCGCAGGGCAGGGGTCACTTCAAGATGATGGCCGGTGATATTGAGATTCATAAAGCACTCCTCTCCTGTTAGATCGACTTGCGCTGACTGACCGGCGGAATATTGAGTGACTCCCGGTATTTCGCAATCGTCCGGCGTGCCACCACAATGCCCTGCTGGCCCAACAATTCAGCAATCCGGGCGTCGGACAAGGGCTTGCGCCCATCCTCGGCCGCGACCAGCTGGCGAATCAGCGCCCGTATCGCCGTAGCTGAACATTCTCCACCCGTATCAGTGGAAACGTGACTGCCAAAAAAGTATTTCAGTTCGAAGACGCCGCGAGCACTCGCCATGTACTTCTGGGTAGTGACGCGCGACACCGTCGACTCATGTAACTCCAGCTCCTCGGCTATTTCGCGCAAGGTCAACGGCCGCATCGCCACCTCACCATGCTCGAAAAACTGTTTCTGCCTATCCACGATTGCCTGCGACACCCGCAGAATCGTATCAAACCGCTGCTGCACATTCTTGATCAGCCACTTGGCTTCCTGCAGCTGCGACGACAGTGAACTACTTACGCCTCGGTTCTGATGAAGTATATCGGCGTAGACCCGGTGAATCCTGAGTTTGGGCATTGCCTCAGGGTTCAGACTCACGATCCATGCTCCCCGGTATTTCTTCACCACGACATCCGGAATCACATAGCGGGTCTCGACCGGAGCAAAGCGCGCTCCTGGACGCGGATTGAGGCTGCAGATCAGTTCCTGCGCATCGCGCAGCGCATCGTCATTACAAGACAAACGCCGCTTGAGCTTGGCAAAGTCACGTGCTGCCAACAATTCGAGATTGCCATCCACAATGATCATGGCCAAGCGCCGCGACTCACTCTCCGGCAAGGTCTTGAGTTGCAGCAGCAGGCTCTCCTGCAGGTTACGCGCGCCGATCCCTGCGGGATCAAGGTTCTGTACCTGATGCAGGGCAATGTTCAGTTCTTCCAGCTCCACGTCCCAGTCGACCGGAATCAGGGGCAGCAGTTCCTCAAGATCCTGCTGCAACAGGCCATCATCATCAAGCGCCTCGACAATCAGCATCACCAGTGCCCGATCACGGTCGCACAAGGGCATCAAGGCGATCTGGCCCAGCAGGTGTTCACGCAGAGATGTCGCCGCAGCCTGGAATTCCTGGAAGTCGCTATCGTCGTCGCCGTTATTGTTGCGAGAACCACCTTCGGTACGCCACTCGGCGGCTTCACCGATGTCATCGTCCGAGACGCTGTCGTAGGCTTCACCGATGTTGTCCGGCATATCGGTAACGCTCGGCGCTTCGTGTTCTTCTTCGCTCGCCGACACCCGTTCGCTGGGACTGACAAACTCTTCGCCAGCGGTCGCCATGCTGACTTCAGGCGCATCAGGCAGCGATGGGCTAGCCCCTTCGTCTTCCTCGCCGCCTTCACGCTCCAGCATCGGGTTTTCCAGCAGAATCCGCTCGATCTCCTGGTTGAGTTCGAGCGTGGACAATTGCAGCAACTTGATCGATTGCTGCAACTGCGGCGTCAGGGCCAGTTGCTGGGAAAGGCGAAGTTGAAGCGAAGGTTTCATGCTGCCTGCAATGTTGGCCAAGTCCATCTGGCCGGTTGAAAAGGATTACAAACGGAAATGCTCACCCAGATACACCTGGCGAACCCGGTCATTCTGCACGATGTCTTCCGGCGTTCCGCCTGCCAGCACTTCACCCATGTTGATGATGTAGGCGTGATCACAGATGCCGAGTGTTTCCCGTACATTGTGGTCAGTAATCAGCACCCCGATGCCGCGCGCCTTGAGATAACTGATGATCTTCTGGATGTCGAGCACCGCAATCGGATCAACCCCGGCAAAAGGTTCATCGAGCAGGATCAGGCGGGGACGCGTTGCCAAGGCCCGCGCGATTTCGACCCGGCGGCGCTCACCTCCGGACAGGGACATTGCCGTCGCGTCACGCAGGTGCCCGATGTTGAGTTCATCAAGCAGTTCATCCAGCCGCTTTGCCTGCTCCAGCTTGCCCAGCTTCTGCAACTCAAGCACAGCCAGAATATTCTCCGACACCGTGAGTTTGCGGAAGACCGAATTTTCCTGCGGCAGATACGACAAGCCCTGATGCGCACGCTTGTGGATCGGCCAATGCGTCAGGTCTGTTCCATCCAGATGGATGCTGCCGCCATCGGCACGCACCAGACCGACAATCATGTAGAAACAGGTCGTCTTGCCGGCGCCATTGGGGCCCAGCAAGCCGACCACTTCCCCACCTCCCACCTGAAAGGAAACATCGTGCACCACAGTGCGCGATTTGTAGCGTTTCTTCAGGCTGGCAACCCTAAGCAGGCTCATTAAACGGTTCTTTCAACAATTTTCGAATCACATCCGCCGCAAATCCCCGTGACTGCAGAAAACGCGCCTGACGCGCCCAGTCTCCACGATCCTGCGGCACTACACCAAATTTCTTCAACCAGATTGCCCGCGCCCGCGACAATTCGTCATCCTCCAGCCCCTCACCCAACGCCGTTGCAACAACCTCGCTGCTCACACCACGGTCAAGCAGTTCGCGGCGCAGCCGCTCCACACCCATGCGCGCACCTTTACTGCGCACAAAGCTCTCGGCAAAACGCTGGTCTGACTGCAGCCCGGTTTCGGCCATGCGATCCAGAACCGCTTCGACATCATCGCCCTCTTCAGCCTTGGCCTCCAGCTTGCGCCGCAGTTCTTCCCGCGAGTGCTCGCGCATGGCGAGCAGCCGCAAGGCAGTGGCTTTGAGTGCGGGAACGGACGGACGACTCACCAACAGCAGTTACTCTACAACCGCAGCAGGCTTCACTGCCGTGACCCCCACCGCTTCGCGAATCTTGTTTTCGATTTCGACCGCGACGGCGGGATTGGCACGCAGGAATTCGCGTGCATTATCCTTGCCTTGCCCGATTTTTTCACCGTTATAGGCATACCAGGCACCGGATTTGTCGACAAACTTGTGCTCCACGCCCATGTCGACGATTTCGCCTTCACGCGAAATGCCTTCTCCGTAAAGAATATCGAAGTGTGCTTCCTTGAAAGGCGGCGCAATCTTGTTTTTGACAACCTTGACCTTGGTCTCGGAGCCGATCACCTCGTCACCTTTCTTGATGGTCCCGGTACGACGGATATCCAGACGCACGGACGAATAGAATTTCAGCGCATTCCCCCCAGTGGTGGTCTCCGGACTACCGAACATCACGCCTATCTTCATGCGGATCTGGTTGATGAAAATGACCAACGTGTTGGTGCGCTTGATGTTGGCAGTGAGCTTGCGCAAGGCCTGGCTCATCAGACGGGCTTGCAGACCGGGAAGCTGATCACCCATTTCGCCTTCGATTTCGGCTTTGGGCGTGAGTGCCGCCACCGAGTCGATGACCACGATATCGATCCCGCCCGAGCGCACCAGCATGTCGGTGATTTCCAGCGCCTGCTCGCCGGTATCCGGCTGGGACACGAGCAGATCCGAGACATTCACGCCGAGCTTTTGCGCGTAGCCGATATCCAGCGCATGTTCCGCATCGATGAACGCTGCCACGCCACCCATCTTTTGCATTTCGGCAATCACTTGCAGGGTCAGGGTCGTCTTGCCCGAAGATTCCGGGCCATAGATTTCCACGACACGCCCGCGGGGCAATCCACCGATCCCCAGCGCGATGTCCAGGCCCAGTGAACCGGTAGAAACCGATTCGATGCTTTCCACCTCGCCATCGCCGAGGCGCATGACGGAACCCTTGCCGAATTGCTTGTCGATTTGTGCCAGCGCAGCAGCAAGTGCCTTGGCTTTATTGTCGTCCATGTATTACCTCGCGAAGTGGTCAGAATGATTATGGCACAGAGCTTGCGAGGCCGTGTTTGTTGCGTGGCCAGCATCTCTCACCAGTACTGTACAAATATACACTAAATTGTCATTCAGACAAGAAACCGCCCTGCACGCCGCACACGTGCCGGTATCACGCAGCCAAGTCCGTATTTTTCAATGCTTCAAAAACTTTCACGATCCTCAGGTTAAGGTGGGTAAAGCCTCTTGGCTTGCCATCAAGCATGCTGGATGATTCGCTTCCGCAGCTACGCCCTATTTGCATTTTTTCCCCAATCCCCGGCGCCTCCGCGGATAACGCTGAGACGAGATTGATGTCCCGCTACACGCTTGCCTTGCTGTTATCTGTCTGCAGTTTATTGCCTGCCTGTCAGAACAAAGAGACGCCCTCTCCGAGCGCCACCGCTTCCGCTCCGGCAAACAGCGGCTCAAAGCCCGCTGCAGATGCCAAGGGCGGTGGGCGCAGCAACAGGGCCCAGGTGGTTTCAACCATCCTGAGCCGTATTGAAACCGTTCCCTTGCAGCTTGAAGCCCAGGGCAATGTCTTGGCGCTGGACGAGGTGGATATCCGTCCGCAAAAGAACGGCATGATCACGCAGATCTACTTCAAGGAAGGGGACGAAGTCCGCCGCGGTCAGACACTGTTCGCGCTGGATGCACGCGATGACGAGGCCAACGTCGGCAAAGCGGCGGCCAGCGTGGCCAGCGCCGAAGCCGCACTGGCTATTGCCCGTCGCGACCTGGCCCGCAACCAGGAACTCTCCGACAAGAATTTCATCGCGCCCTCCGCACTCGATTCGGCACGCAACAAGGTCGACACGGCTGTCGCCAATCTGGCCCTGGCGCGAGCGGCTCTTGACCAGGCCAAAGTCAGCCTGTCCTACACCCGCATCACTGCTCCGTTTGATGGCCGCGCGGGCGTCATCAATGTCCGCGCCGGCAGTCTGGTCACTTCGACCGCCTCTTCGCCCGCACTGGTTCACCTGACCCGCATGAATCCGATCGGCGTGACTTTCGCGATTGCCGAACGGGATCTGCCGGCCCTGCTTGATGGGGTCCGCAAGGGCAAGGTCAAACTGACTGCCCGCACCGCGGCGCAAGAGAGCCTGACCGGCGAAGTCGTGTTCGTGGACAGCAATGTGGATCGCACCTCCGCAACCCTGTTGGTCAAAGGCAAGCTGGACAACAGCGCCCACCTCGTCTGGCCGGGACAATATGTCTCTGTCAAGGTCAGTACCGGAAACATTGAAGGCGCCTGCGTATTGCCTGCGCAAGCGGTGCTCAACGGCCCGAATGGCCGTCTCGTTTACGTCGTCCAGGACGATGGCACGGTACAGCCCAAAGCAGTGGAATTGTTGCGTATCGCTGACGAAAAGGCCGTCATCAAAGGTTTGCCTGCCGGCCTCAAGGTCGTCCTTGAAGGTGGGCAAAACCTGCGCCCGGGCAGCAAGGTCACGGAAGCCAAAGGCGCTGACAAAGCAGATGGCGCCCAGCATGGCAAACGTGACAAGGCTGCTCAGAGCGCCCCCGCTGCGGATGGTGCCCATGCCGCAGGAGCTGCGGCACAATGAAGCTTTCAGAACAGAGTATCCATCGTCCGGTCGCCACCACGCTGCTGTGGCTGGCCGTGATGATTGGCGGGATTGCGGCATGGTTCAATCTGCCTATCGCCGCCCTGCCTTCCTTCAATCAGCCCATCATCCAGGTCAGCGCCAGCCTCCCCGGCGCCAACCCGGAAACCATGGCGTCTTCGGTCGCCACCATCCTGGAACGCCAGTTCTCGACCATCGCCGGCCTCAAGGTGATGACCTCGACCAGCCAGCTTGGCAGCACCAGCATCACGCTGGAGTTCATCCCTTCACGCAATATCGATGCGGCCGCTGTCGACGTGCAGGCCGCATTGCTGCGCGCCAATCGCAAACTGCCCAAGGACATGACCGATCCGCCGAGCTACCGCAAGGTCAACCCGGCTGACGACCCCATCCTGTTCATCACACTGGATTCCCCTTCGCTGTCGCTGGACCAGCTCAATGATTACGCCGACAACCTGATTTCCCCTTCCCTGGCAACGCTGGACGGCGTCGCCCAGGTCACCATCAACG
>Ga0316604_10001033_pt1 | contig 27135 bp, 21 predicted proteins | sample OWC_soil_day20_C_FD_207650 | JGI IMG/M metagenome (GOLD analysis project Ga0316604, IMG submission 207650) | Wetland soil microbial communities from Old Woman Creek delta, Ohio, United States - OWC_soil_day20_CT | ecosystem: Environmental > Terrestrial > Soil > Wetlands | place: USA: Ohio...
ACCCAGTCATCAGGGCAAATGCTCCAGCTTTCTACTTCTTCCCAAAGGGTATAGGGACCCCAGTGCATAAATAAGCCAAAGCGTTGGTCCTGCCATTTATCCAGTTTACGGATCACAAGCGGATCGGTAGGAGCTACATACTCCTTGGACATGTGGTGCAAGCCATCAGTTTCCTGGGCTGTTGCTTGTTTTACAGACAGCATAGCTGCAAATAAAACGGAGCAAGCAACGATTGTTTTCTTCATGTATTCGACCTGTTTTTATTTCAGGCTGTAATATGCGGAATCTTCACGGTTTGAGTGCGCATATTTTACCTGATATTGATATTAAAAGAAAAAAACGCTTCTGCCAGTGGCAAAAGCGTTTTCATTTGGGTGTATATATGTAAATGGTTAGTCTTTAGCGGACTGCCTTCGCGGCGTTTACTTCACCATCACCGAAGTACTTATCCTTACCCGGAGTACCATAATCAGTAGACGATGCTTTCAGGATCAGATCTACCAGCAATGGATTGGCGTACGGATACTTGTTGTAAATCAGCGCAGCTACAGCCGCAGCATGTGGCGAAGCCATACTGGTACCAGCTGCCCAGCCATAGTAATAGGTGGCAGAAGCTTCATCCCAGTAACCGATATTGAAGACAAAGTCGAATATGTATTCGTAGTTGATGATACCTCCTACGTTCACAACGGTGGTATTTGGAGGCAGTGTGTAGTTACCGCCTGGAGCGGCATAGTGAATAAAGTTCTTACCATAGTTGGTAAAGATAGAAGGGATGTAGAGAGACGTATCCTGGTTAATACCCCAACCCAGCGGCCCGGTAGAGGAAATAGCCAGTACACCTAATGCTGCTGCAGGGTAGGTGATAAAGCGTTTTTCTACATCGTAGTTGTACCCATCGTTACCAGCAGCAGCGATCAGTGTAGTACCCTTCAGGGTAGCGTACAGGGTGGCTCTGTTGATAGCGGTGATCAGTTCTTTTACATCGCGGTCATATTCCACTACGTAATCGTCAGATGGATCATCGGGCGTACCGTTGTCATCTACGAAAGTCTTGAGGGGCAGTTCACCACCAATGCTCATGTTGATGACCTTAGCACCATGGTTGGTGGCATAGAAGATGCCGTCGATGAAGCTGGAAAAGGCTCCTGAACCAGCGTCGGACAATACTTTTACGAGTATCAGTTTAGCTTCCGGAGCTACACCGGCTACGCCATTGGAATCTTTCACAGCGGCGATGGTACCGGCTACGTGGCTACCGTGGCTAAAGCCTTCTTCGCCATGGTACTGTACTTCTTCACCTTCCACAAAACTGTGGGTAAGAATAATGTTAGGCTTGATTTCAGGGTTGTTGAGCAGGAAACCGCCATCGAGTACGGCTACCTTTACACCAGCGCCTTTGTAACCTTTGGCCCATGCTTCGGGGGCATGTACTGCCTGTAGACCCCATTGCAGAAAGCTGTATCTGTCTGTAAGGGCACTGGCACTTGATTTAGCATTGACAGTAGACGGGGCGTTTGTGCTGTAAGGAATAGAAGAGCGGAAATTACGCTCCGGCAGGCGCCAGTTCTGTACCAGGTCAATTGATACAGATTGTACACCAGCTACTTTCCTTGCTTTTTCAGGAAAGGACGGATCAGGAGTTTGTACACGAATGAGCCCCAATTCCTTATTGGATTCTTTGAATACAAAACGCTTTACGCCGAGATTAGAAAGTGCTGTTGAAATGTCGTTCTGATCGACATTTTGCTCAGTAAGAATCAAAAATCCTCTGTCTTGTTTTGGGGTGGTGGCAAGCCCTTTGGCGAGTTTGACTTCCTGAGAGTCTTTGGAGCAGGATGCCAGCAACAGTAACAGCAAGAGGGGGAATGAAAATGGCAATAGATTTTTCTTCATGTAGTTTTGGTTTAACAATTATTGAATTTTGGTCCTGGTCTCTTTTGTATAGGTCTTCAAAAAACACAGATAGCGCTATTGGTGGTTATTCTGATGCCACGGGTTTCAAGGGTAAGTGAATGTACATTAATTGTTTGAAATTTCAATGCAGTACATTTTTTCCTATTTAATTTATTTGTACTTTACATGGATAAATTAAGTCAAGTGAAATTTTTCGTTCGTTTACTCCTTTGCCTGTTATGCCTGTCTTATTACTCCGCAAATGCCCAACAGGCCAAAGATCCAGCTACGTTAGTGCTTGAATGGAATACAGCCAACAACAAACAGGATATTGGAACACTCACCTTTTTTTATGATAGTGAAGTTTTGTTTTATGGCACCAAAATGAAAAAGCAGGATTGCATTGCCGGCAAACTTTCCATCTTTAAAAAGTACCCTGGTTTAGATCAGCAGATTGCCGGCCCCGTTAAAACAGAAACCCTGGATAACGGCAATGTGAAATGTAGTTTTGACAAGGCGGTTACTACCAATGGTACTACTAAAACCTATGCATCTTATCTCGTATTTCATCAGATAGCCAATGTGTGGAAGATCACCGTCGAAAGCGACCTTACTACAGATGCGAATGTGGAGAAAAGAAAGTGGAAGGCCAAAGGGGCCGTACTTTGTGATGCGGATGGGGACGGTGTAAAGGAATATGCTTACCTGGTGCCTGCGCCTATCGATACTACCCGGGAGATGTCTTGTCTGGATGATAGTTGTACTTCTTATATCCGTTTTTCAAATAAAGCAATTCCGGAAATCAGGTTAGTCAACTGTCTGAATGGAGGCGTTGATATACTGGGTGACCTTAATAATGACGGGAAGGATGAGATTGGCATTAACCCGCAATGGTGGACCAGCTGCTGGAGTGGCTACCATGTATTTACATTGAAAAACGGGCAGTGGATAAATGCGGTGCCTGTGATCTCTACCCATTGTAATCAGTGGGAGCAGGGGGTGAAGGTGATTCAGAAAGACCCGAAGAAACCGGGGAATGTGATTATACATTATAGTGAGCTCACGGAAGATGACATTGTTACAAAGACAAAATCTATTCCTATAAAATAATTTTTTGAATCGCTTCGCATAAATATTTTGCGCGTTGCGTTTTCATTGGTTACAATTCTTTTTCCAAAGCATAAGAGCTAATACCAGCATAAAGCTGGTGTTAGCTCTTTTTTATTTATTCAAAAAAGGTACTGTACCATGAAACGTAATTCTGTTAATTTTCCACGACTGTTGTTCTTCCTTATTTTCCTGATGGCCTATTGTAAAAAGGAGCATACGACGACTACGAATCCGGTGGATATCGATACACCTAATACTTTGACCGCCCGCCCGCTCATGGTGGAATACTGGGGTGGTTGCTGCTATGACCGCAATGATGTAGGGCCTTTGGACGCTATTCCGGATAGCGTGGATGTGGTGAATATATTTACACTTGGGATAGGTAAAACATCCGATGGTAGCTGGGAATTTGAGCACAGAGGAGTATCTGGTTACAACGATTGGAATGATGTATTGACGAAAGCACATGCATTGCAGCAAAAGGGTATCCGCATTGTATGTACATCTTTCTCCGGCAATATGGTCAATTTATCTGGTACAGAAGCGGCTAAAATGGCGCTGATCGTAAAAGACTCACTGGACAAATGGCAGCTGGATGGGGTAGATCTGGACCTGGAATATAATGGCGCGACTACGAAGAATATAGATAGTGCCGTAATTGCTTTGGGTAAATATCTGGGACCTGATTCAAAGACAGGCAGGATCTTGTCAGTAGTGGATTATAACAATTATAACATTGCGCAGATCAAACGTACAAACAAGTATATTGATTATGTAATGACGATGTCTTACTGGAATACAGCGAAACAGGTACGGAGTATTGTAAAGTCTTACGGTGCGGCAATTGGAGATGTAAAAAATGTATTAATAGGTGTTGGACAGGGTTGTGCGATCACTGCAGGCCAGGCTACACCTACAGGAGAGGAGTTGAAGATTGCCGATACATTGAGGATTGCATTCCCGGGTTCGGGTATGATGGAGTTTGTGTTTGGATGTAGTTATCATCATACAGATGCAAATGGAAATATTACAAAAGATGTGAGTTATACGCAGCATATCATCCGGCATTTGAAGCAGTAATTTTCTAAAAAGAGCTTGTAATCGTGTTTCTTGATACAGGCTCTTTTTTTCTGAAAATGGGTTTTCATTCCCCGTTGGTGAATTCCCTCTTTCATGAATGTTTTATTATATTGTATTATGAAATATTTATTGCTTTTTTCCACGTTATTATTTGCCTGTCAGCCCGCATCAAATTCCAGCGCCAGTTGGTTAAATGGCACCTGGAAACTCTTATCTCACGCCTCCATTGCCAAGGGCGATACAACTGTAACGGACTACACCAAAGATCAGGAGATGATCAAGATAATCAACGACACGCATTTTGCCTTCTTAAACCACGGCGGTACTTTCGATGCCGGTGGAGGCCGGTATACGCTGAGTGGTGACCAGTATACAGAACACCTTGACTTTTATAATAACAAAGACTGGGAGGGGGGCGTCTTTACTTTTAGGGTGAGTCTACATGGCGATACCCTGATACAGAAAGGTATTGAAAAGGTAGAGGGCGCAGGTGTAGATCATGAAATCACAGAGAAGTATATAAAAGTAAAGTAGTAATAACTTAATTTCGGTGCATGAAAATGTACCAGGCATCGATACAACTACGCGCCAGAGCCCGTGGATTTCATCTGATCACTTCCGAAGTATTGCAGGCTATTCCGCAACTAAGGGAGGTTAAGACGGGCATGTGCCAGGTATTTATCCAGCATACTTCTGCTTCATTGACCATCAATGAAAATGCTGACCCAACGGTAAGAATAGATTTCGAAACTTACTTTAATAAAGCCGTGCCTGAGAATGACCCGGATTACGAGCACAACGATGAAGGACCGGACGATATGCCAGCACACCTGAAAGCCGCGATGTTGGGCAGTTCGGTGATGATACCGGTCACCAATGGCCGGTTTAATTTAGGTACATGGCAGGGTATTTACTTGTGTGAACACCGGGATTATGGCGGGGCGAGAAGTTTAGTGATAACAGTTTGGGGAGAATAAATTATCTATTATGAAGAATGGATTTTTTCTTTGTCTGTGTACCTTATGGTTCACAGGAGCGAAGGCTCAGCAGGTAGACGTACAGCATTATGATATTGATCTGACGCTGAATGATACGACGAATCAGATAGAAGGGAAGGTGACGATTGCTGTAAAGTATTTGCAAAATACAACCCGCCTCAGGATTGATCTGGCGGGAATGAATGTGAGTGGGGTGCATGCGGATAATAAATTGTTGCAGTACGAACAGGGTTTTAATGCCCTCTATATAAAAGTGAATGCGAAAGCAGGTGATAAAGGAGCGTATACAGTAGTGTATACCGGTATTCCCAAAGATGGCCTGTTCATTTCTAAAAATAAATACGGAGATAGAACATTCTTTACAGATCATTGGCCTGACAGAGCGCATCAGTGGCTACCTTGTATAGATCACCCATCTGATAAGGCTACGGCGACGTTTACTGTTACTGCGCCTGATCATTATACCGTGGTAGCAAATGGTGTGCGGGTTTCAGCAACCAATCTACCTGGTCAGTTAAAGAGAACTGTATATGATGAGAAGGTGCCACTACCTATAAAAGTAATGGCTATTGCAGCAGCAGATTTTTCAGTGACGCATTCCGGCGATGTAGGGAAGATCCCTGTTTACAGTTATGTTTTCCATGAAGATTCCAGTCATCAGGGATATGCAAGGGCCACGAATATTTTGCCTTATTTCATTCAGCAGGTAGGTCCTTTCCAGTTTGAAAAGCTGGCGAATATTCAATCGAAGACGATCTTTGGAGGAATGGAAAATGCCGGTGCAATCTTTTACGCAGAGAATTCACCGGAATATCCCGGCCTGGAATCTTTACTCGCGCATGAAATTGCCCATCAGTGGTTTGGCGATGCGATCACAGAGACAGACTGGCGGCATTTATGGCTGAGCGAAGGTTTTGCTACTTATATGACACTGTTATATATGGAGCATACTTATGGGGTGGATACCCTTCGGGCTTCTTTGAAAGAAGACAAGGCGAAGATCATTGAATTTACAAAAAATAGAAAGACACCTGTAGTAGATACGACCGTACATAGTAATTACATGCAGTTGCTGAATGCGAATAGCTATGAAAGAGGAGGGTGGGTATTACATATGTTAAGAAGAAAGTTGGGGGATGAGCTTTTCTGGAAAGGTATTCGCCAGTATTTTAAAGACTATAACGGGCGCAATGCAAGTACAGATGATTTCAGAAAGGAGATGGAGAAAATAAGTGGGCAGGATCTGAAAGGCTTCTTTACGCAATGGTTATATACGACAGCTATACCGAAGCTGCAGGTGAACATGAGTTATAATGAAAATACCCATGCGGTAAAGTTGGAAGTGATTCAACAGCAGACACCTTTGTTTGAGTTTCCGCTGGAATATACGCTGGATAAATCAAAGCCTGTGCAGACAATATTAGTGAAAGATAAGATTACCACCGTCATAATACCAGCAGTGACAAAGCCTGCCGGTATTTGGTTGGATCCGGATACGAATCTGCTGGCAGATATGAGTTTTTGATTCCGAAAGGATCAACTTTACTTCCGCAGCACCTTTTCCAGTTCATACAGTCTTCTCCTTAACTCAGTCAGCTCCACCTCCAGCAGATCTACTTTCTCACTAAGTAAGTATTGATTGTAATCGGAGATAATGGATAGCTCTCTGAGTTTTGGAAACAGATCGTGTTTAAAAAAGTGAAGGCCTGTTTCTTCGCCAAAAAACTCGTGGGCAGTTTTGGTCATATGATTGTACAGGCAGTAGCGTAGACCGTCGGAACTATGCGTCCATGGACTGATGTACAGCAATTCCCAGTTGTTGATCCGAAGCAATTCCACATCTCCTTTTTTGTCTACAAATTGATAAGTCGTAGATTCCACATAGCCGTTTGGTTTCAGTGTATCCGTTGTCATCAGTATGTAGGAATATTCCGGGAGTATGGAAATTGATTCCAGTGAATGTAAAGGACTGTAACTTCCATCTCCAAATATTGCATAGTATCTCACCATCATTTTCTATTGATTTAAATCATTCACATAACCTCTATAAACCTTGACACTGAGGGCGATATGAATTTAAGACAATTGAAACGAAAATATATCAAATATAAAAAAAGTATCTGATACGGTACCTTTCTAATCAAATTATTTACAATTCTGGGGGGTAACCGCTCATAAATTATTAGTCTATCGATTTGGTAGGTTTTTGTACATTAGTCACCAGAAAATAAGAAACTATGCAACGTCGCTTTTACAGGATCCTGTTGTCTGGGTGGTTGCTTACCACCTCCATAACCGCCATGGCACAGCAAAAGAAACATTCGGACCGACCAAATATCATATTTATCCTGGCAGATGATCTGGGCTATGGGAACCTCACATCTTTTAACCCCAGGAGCCCGATTCCCACGCCTAATATTGATAACCTGGGGACAGAGGGAATTCGGTTTACCCGCTTTTATTCCGGCAATACGGTATGTGCACCCAGTCGTTGTGCCTTACTAACGGGCAAGAATATGGGGCATTCCTATATTAGGGGTAATACCCGGTTGCCATTACGGCCGCAGGATAGCACCCTGGCTCAGGTGTTGCAGCAAAATGGCTATGCCACCGGTATGTTTGGAAAATGGGGCTTAGGCGAAATGGGAACGACGGGTTCACCAGAGATTAAAGGCTTCGACGAATTTTATGGCTACCTCAATCAGGGGCATGCACATGATTATTATACGAACTACCTCTACCAGGTGAAAGCCGGTAAGATCAGTAAGATAAAACATGATACCACCGTGTATACCCACGATGAGATTATGGAGCATGCTTACTCATTTATCAATGAAAATAAGGACAAACCGTTCTTTTTATATCTTTCTATTACAGTGCCGCATGCCGAACTGGATCCTCCCAAAAAGGACCTGCAGCAATGGCTGAACCCAGATGGTAGCTCTAAACTGGGGCCTGAAACACCGTATGCACAGAATGGGGGCACTTATCGTAGTCAGCAAAATCCGCATGCTGCATTTGCAGCCATGGTTACCAAACTGGATCAGAATGTGGGTCAGATTCAGGCACTTATCAAACAATTAGGGTTGGATGACAATACTTACATCTTCTTTACCAGTGATAATGGTCCTCACAAAGAGGGAGGTGCTGATCCTGAGTACTTTAACAGCAATGGTCCGTTGAAGGGGCTGAAGCGTGATCTGTACGAAGGAGGGATCCGGGTGCCTTTGCTGGTGCGTGCGCCGGGGCATATTCCTGCCGGGAAGGTGAGTGATGAGGAATGGGCGTTTTGGGATATCCTGCCTACATTCAGCGCATTGACAAAGTCAAAGACCCTGCATGGTATAGATGGCCTGAACTACGCTTCGGCACTGGAAGATAAAAAGCCGGACAAAGTGCATGATTATTTATACTGGCAGTTTAACGAAGGGTATATCCAGGAAGCCGTATTGCAGGGGGACTGGAAATTAATCCGGTTTAAATATAAAGGAAAGGGGGAAAGATTTGAATTGTACAATATAGTTGACGATATTGGAGAGACAAAAGACCTTGCTGCCGAAAACCCGGCAAAAGTAAAGAGCCTGAAAGCTATCATGGCAAAGGCGAAAACCCCGGCAGAAAACAAGGAATTTGACTGGTCTGATACCGAGAAATAAACTATATATGCATCCACGTATTTACCGGCTGGCTACCATTGGCCTGCTTCTTTGCGGCTTAAAGGCAACTGCGCAACACCCGGATTTTAAGGGGACTTACCCTGTATGGCCTTCTGTTCAGAAGGAAACCAAACCCTGGACCCGCTGGTGGTGGATGGGGAGTGCTGTAGATAGTGTGGGGCTGACGAATGCATTGACAACTTATAATCAGGTAGGTTTTGGTGGCGTGGAAATCGCACCTATCTATGGGGCGAAAGGGTTTGAGTCAAAGTATGTGGATTTTTTGTCTCCGCAATGGATACATTTATTGAAAATAACGACTACGCAGGCGACCCGGTTACATATGGGAGTAGACCTTACTACTGGCACTGGCTGGCCTTTTGGCGGGCCACAGATAGATTTGGCGCATGCAGCGGCGAAGATGGAGGTGCGGGTGTTATCAACGGTTCCTGAAAAAATCGATACGGGTATCGGTACTTTGCAGGCCTTGGTAGCTTATCAAGGAGTTACACCTGTTCCTATTATAGACAAAGTGCAGGATGGGCATCTCCATTGGGAGCATCCCGCAGGCAATCTCACGGTCTATGCATTGTACAGCAGTCATACGAAACAGAAAGTAAAACGTGCGGCGCCCGGAGGGGAGGGTTATACCCTTGACCATTTATCGGGGGAGGCAGTTCAATTATACCTGCATCGTTTTGATAATGCTTTCCAACAAGAGGTCCCCGGTATCCGGGCATTTTATAATGATAGTTATGAGGTATATGGGGCTGACTGGACGCCTTCATTTTTACCAGAGTTTAAGCGTAGAAGGGGGTACGATTTAACTCGTTTTATTCGTGAGTTCACAGATAATAGGAGCTCTGATACCATTGCCCGGATCAAATCAGATTACAGGGAAACGATGGCGGAGTTGCTGTTGGATAATTTTACAAAGCCATGGACACAGTGGGCGCATGATTATCATCGTATCACTAAAAACCAGGCACATGGATCGCCGGGTAATCTGATTGATTTATATGCAACAGTGGATATTCCGGAGTGTGAGACATTTGGCTCTACCTATTTTCCAATTCCGGGTTTACGGAGGGATAGTGCGGATATCAGAAATGTAAGTCCTGATCCGATAATGATGCAGTTTGCTACATCAGCGGGTCATATAGCGGGTCATCCGCTTATTTCAAGCGAGACATTTACATGGTTGACAGAGCATTTCAAAACATCGTTGTCACAATGTAAACCAGAAGTGGAGCAGGCTTTTCTGGCGGGCGTAAATCATGTATTTTATCATGGTACTACGTATTCTCCGAAGAAGGTGCCTTTTCCCGGGTGGTTGTTTTATGCATCTGTGAATTTTGTACCTGCTAATAGCTGGTGGTTGCATCTGCCCGGATTGAATGAGTATATAACCCGCGTGCAGTCAGTACTACAGGCAGGCAAGCCGGATAATGATTTGTTGGTGTACTGGCCGGTGTATGACATATGGAATGATGCGGAGGGTATGGAAATACCATTGTCAGTACATCATATAGATAAGTGGTTGTATCCGACGGATTTTTATAAACAGGTAATGAATTTGCATGGCAGAGGGTATACACTGGATTTTGTGTCGGATAATTGGATAGCCAAAACCAATGGTTACAAAGCATTGATAATTCCGAAGGCGCATTTGATGCCCCTGACTACATTGCAAAAGATTATTGCGCTTGCGCAGCATGGAACTCCTGTGATCTTTCAGGCATTGCCAGAGGATGTACCGGGTATGAATGAGCTGGGTACGCGTAGAAAAGAATTTCAATTATTGTTGAAGTCATTAGCAGGCAGGAAGAATATCATTATTACTGCTGATGTAGAAGGGGCCTTACATTCAATTGGAATTCGCCGTGAAGCGCTTACAGATGCAGGATTGAAATTCATTCGCAGGAAGGATGGGGAGGATACTTATTATTATATCGTGAATCATACGGCTAATAAAATTGACCGGTCTATTCCTGTCAATCGCCGTGTATCACGTGTCTTTATGCTGGATCCATTGCATGGTGATACTGGTCTTGCGCAGATAGAGAATACAGATAGTACTACTCATGTGAAATTACAACTGGCATCGGGAGAATCAATTATCCTAAAGGCAGAAGGTGGGGCTTCCAAGGGAAGCTATGCGGCATGGAGATACCTTGAAAATGCTGGCAAACCGCTTACGCTGCAAGGTCCATGGCAATTGGAATTCAAAGATGGCGGACCGTTCATTCCGCCTGCTGTAAAATTGGATAGCTTAGTGGACTGGACTACATTACCAGATACTGCTGTTACTTCATTCTCCGGAATAGGGATATACACAACAAGTCTTCAGTTACCGGCAAAAAATTCCAGAGAATATCTTTTGCAACTTGACAAAGTGAATGAAAGTGCGCATATCTGGATCAATGGACAGGATGCGGGTATCATGTGGAGCATTCCATTTACACTTAGGATCGGCAAATACCTGCGTGCAGGAAAAAATGATATTCGTATAGAAGTGGCGAACCTCATGGCTAATCATATCAGGTATATGGATCGGCATCATATACCATGGCGGCAATATCATGAAATTAATTTCGTCAATATTAATTATAAAGATTTTGATGCTTCTAATTGGAGTATACAGCCTTCCGGGTTAGAAGGCAAGGTGACGATCACGCCTTATAACTAAACTTAGGTTAATTCAGGATTATTCAGCGGGCATTTCAATGAATGTGAAGCATTCATTGAAATGCCCGCTTTTTATCTCCTTCAAATTTTTCTCTCCTGCGCAAATACCCTTCACACATCCTTCAGATATTTGCCAACATAATTTATATTGCAAATATGTTATTAACTATCACCAACTCACGCTACCCCGCTACTGACCTGAGTTTTCTGTTACACAAGCACCCCGGCAAAGTACAATCTGTCGAGGTAGTAAACGGTAAAGCCCACGTCTTCTACCCGGAAGTCAGCGATGAAAGATGTACCTGCGCAATATTGCTGGATATGGACCCCGTCGGACTAGTCAGGAACAGTGATGGCAACCCCTTTGCATTGGATCAATATGTAAATGATCGCCCCTATGTTGCCTCTTCTTTCATGACCAGTGCCATCTCTAAGGGATTTAGCTCCGCATTGAACGGAAATTGTAAAGCAAAACCAGAACTGGTGAGCATCCCCCTGCAACTCGAAGTACAACTTTCCGTCCTCTCAGTAAAAGGTGGCGAAGAAGTATTGCAACAACTCTTCCTTCCGCTGGGCTATGAACTGACTGCTATCCAACACCCGCTGGATCCGCATTTTCCCGAATGGGGCGAAAGCCGGTATTTTACAGTCACCCTGAAAAATACCGTTACCCTGCAGGCATTGCTCTCCCACTTATACGTGCTCATTCCTGTAATGGATAATGAAAAGCACTACTGGGTAAATGAGGAAGAGATCACAAAACTCATGAACAAAGGGAAAGGCTGGCTGGAAGAGCATCCTGCCAAAGAACTGATTGTTCGCCGATACCTCCGTTATCAGCAAAAACTCTCCAACGAAGCATTGGCAGCAATCACCGTATCGGAAGATACTCCTGTAGTTGAAAAAGAATCCAAACAAACCCTACATGATATAAGATTGAAAGCTGTCAGCGACGAAATCGCCCGTCTACAGGTCAGATCTGTCGTAGATCTGGGTTGTGGGGAAGGTCGTCTCATAAAACTGTTGCTGGAAAATAAACAGCTGCAACGCATCACAGGTATGGACGTATCTTCACGTAGTCTTGAAGTTGCTGCCAGAAGACTCAAGCTGGACAAGATGATTGACACACAGCGTAAACGTATTAACCTGCTGCATGGCTCCCTCACTTACAGGGACAGGCGTTTACAGGGTTACGAAGTAGCGACGCTGGTAGAGGTGATCGAACACCTGGACGAAGATAGGCTGCTGGCATTGGAAAAGAATGTATTCAATGAGATACAACCTGATACCATCGTGCTTACCACGCCCAACAAGGATTGGAACATCACCTTTACAGAAGATGAAACAATGCAGCGACACAGTGATCACCGATTTGAATGGACCCGCGAGGAATTCCAGGCATGGTGTGAGCACATCCGTGACGCATATAAATATACTTATGAAATAAAGCCACTGGGAGAGGAGATCGAAGCAGTAGGCGCACCCAGCCAGATGGTTGTATTCTCAAAACAATAACGAATTATGACATTAAATTTTCCGGAACTCTCCCTGGTAGTATTAGTAGGCGCATCAGGATCAGGGAAAAGTTTTTTTGCAAAAAAATGGTTCAGGCCTTCAGAGATCGTCAGCAGTGACGCCTGCAGGTTGATGCTCAGCAATGATGAAAATACACCCGATATATCCGAAGATGCATTTGAACTGTTGCACTTCATCATTGCCAAAAGGCTGAAGAGAGGCCTGCTCACGGTCGTAGATGCGACCAATGTAAATGCACAATACAGAAAGCAACTGGTGGCACTGGCAAGAGAATACCACATACTGCCCGTTGCTATCATATTGAATATGTCAGACCGGGTATGTCAGGACAGGAATAGAACCCGTACTGACAGAAACCTGCCACCCCGTGTGATCAAGAGCCAGATGGCTGCCCTGAAAAGCGGTGTTCACAAAATCAGGGAAGAAGGATTCAGGAGGCATTTTGAATTCCGTACCCCGGAATCGGTAGACAGCATTACCGAAATAATAAGAGAACCACTCTACAATGACCTGAAGCAGGAGGAAGGGCCTTTCGATATTATCGGTGACGTACATGGTTGTTATGACGAGCTGTGTACACTGCTCACTAACCTTGGTCACAGCGTCGATAAAGAAGCTCATCGCATCACAGCGACCAATGGTAGAAAGATCGTATTCCTTGGTGATCTGGTCGATAGAGGGCCTGCTTCACCAGCAGTATTGAAATTGGTGATGCAGGCGACAGCAGAAATGGGGGCACTCTGTGTACCGGGTAACCACGACAACAAACTGCTCAAATACCTGAATGGTAAAAATGTACAGTTGCAGCATGGATTGGAACGTACGGCGGCACAGCTGGAAGGCGCCGATCCTGAATGGATAGAAAAAGTAAAAGTGTTCCTGGATGGATTGGTGAGTCACTACGTCCTCGATCATGGTAACCTGGTGGTAGCGCATGCGGGTCTCAAGGAGACCATGCAGGGCAGAGGTTCCGGGGCAGTGAGAGAATTCTGTCTGTACGGTGAGACCACCGGCGAAACAGATGAATTTGGATTGCCTGTGCGGTATAACTGGGCGGCTAATTACAATGGTAAAGCAGCCGTGGTGTATGGGCATACGCCAGTGATACGTCCTGAATGGTTTAACAATACAATAGATATAGATTCGGGTTGTGTATTCGGCGGAAGTCTCACGGCTTTGCGTTATCCTGAAAGGGAATTGGTGAGCGTACCTGCAGCGCAGGAATATGCGGTGCCATCAAGGCCGATCCAGGAGTCAATGAATGAGTTGAGCTTACAGCAGGAGCATGATAATGTACTTGATATCAGTGATGTCATTGGCAAACAATTAGTGGACACCCGATTGATGAAAAGGATCGGGATCCGTGAAGGCAATGCCGCATCAGCGTTGGAGATCATAAGCCGTTGGGGAGTGAATCCTAAGTGGCTGGTGTACCTGCCTCCTACAATGTCTCCAACTGCCACCAGTCCTTTGCCTGATTATCTGGAACATCCTGGTGAGGCGTTTAAGTATTTTATAGGTGAAGGGGTAAACAAGGTCATTTGCGAAGAGAAACACATGGGATCGCGTGCGGTGGTGGTGGTGTGTAAGGAGCCGGAAGTGGTAAAACGACGCTTTGGTATACAGGAGGATAGCATTGGGATTGTCTATACCCGTACTGGTCGTGTATTTTTTGATGATGAGGTCATAGAGCAGGCTTTTCTGAAAAAGATCGCTGATGTGATCACAGCGCGTGGTGGATGGGAAGCTTTCAATACGGACTGGATGGTGCTGGATTGTGAGCTCATGCCATGGAACCTCAAGGCGCAGCAGTTACTTCGTAATCAATATGGAGCGACAGGTGCTGCCGGCAGATATGCGATGGAAGGAGCAGTAGCGAGTTTGGAAAAAGCAGCTACTAATCCTGCTGCATTGCCTTTGCTGAGAGAGTATAGGGAGAGGGCGGTGATGGTCGATCAGTTTGCTACGGCCTATAGACAATATTGCTGGGAAGTAAATGGTATGGAAGATTACCAGCTGGCGCCATTCCATTTGTTGGCGACAGAAGGCAATACCTATTTTGACAAGGACCATGAGTGGCATATGGAGCAGTTGGCGGCGTTTGCAGGTGGTGAGGGGAATCCTATCATTGCTACTAAATATAGAGTGGTAGAATTGGGGGATGATAGCAGTTTGGCAGAGGTGATCAAATGGTGGGAAGGAATGACGAATAATGGAGGAGAGGGGATGGTTGTAAAACCATATAGTTTCATCACTATGAATGATAAGTTCTTTGTGCAGCCGGCAGTCAAGGTAAGAGGAAGGGAGTATTTGCGAATTATTTATGGTCCTGAGTATACGTTGGAGAAGAACCTGACCCGATTGAAAGAAAGGGGGTTGAGTACGAAGCGTATATTAGCGCAGAAGGAGTTTGCACTTGGGGTAGAAGCGTTGGAAAGGTTTGTGGCGAAGGCGCCGTTGACGAAAGTGCATCAATGTGTGTTTGGGGTGTTGGCGTTGGAGAGTGAACCAGTAGATCCAAGATTGTAAGGACCACTGAGCAATGAGGGGCAATACGTATTTGGAGTATTGTCCTTTTACAGTGAATTAGTAGATCTTAGGTTATAAGGACTGTTGCGCAAAGAATATCAATATATATTTAGTGTATTGACACTGAAAATTGAACCAGTAGATCCGAGATTATAAACTATGCAAATAGCAGATCGATTTAAAGCCTGTATTATCGGAGGAGCCATCGGCGATGCATGGGGGAGTGCCTGGGAGTTTGACAATTTAAAAGATGACAAAACAACCTGGTACTGGGGCAAAAAGCCAGAACCTGATCGAAGTTGGAAGTTGACAGACGATACACAACTCACACTAGCAACGTGTGAGATTTTAGGGATGTACAGGAAAATTGAGCCCGCCGTATTGGCGGCTCATTTTCTATTATATTACAAACAAGGAAGATTAAGTGGCCTTGGCGCCAGTACATTAAAAGCTCTCAAAGACCTGGAAGCCGGTATTCCCGGTTTCGCTTTTGTCAAAGCTTCAAACCTTACCAGAATACCCCTAAATGCAAAGTATCATCTAATCTGTTTGAATTTCGTAACTTCGCCCCATGGCAAACAGGGAAACACTCGAAGAATTCTACCAGCATAAATTTAACTGGCTACCTGATAACCTGAAACAGGATATCGGGCATTTTAATGTATTCCGGATAGAAGATACCTTAAGCCCAGGCGGTACACCCATCCACTACGCCCGCAGGGATTTTTATAAAATCAGCCTGATCAGGGGCCGTACCGTCTATCATTACGCAGATAAAAGTATCGAAGCAGACGGGACCGCATTGATGTTCTTCAATCCCAATGTACCTTATACTTACGAATCCTTACAGAATGAAAGGGCTGGCTACTTTTGCATCTTCAAAGAATCCTTTTTCACGGAATCATTACGTACCAATATCAATGAACTTCCTATGTTTGCGCTGGGCAGTAAACCTGCCTACATGCTAAACAAAACCCAGGATAAGCATGTGAGCGCCATCTTTAAAAAGATGCTGGAAGAAATCAACTCTGATTATAAATATAAGTACGACCTGCTGCGCAACTATGTTACAGAGATGATTCATTATGCCCTGAAAATGCAGCCATCAGAAATGCTTTACCAGCATACAGATGCAAATGCCCGCATTACAGCGATCTTCACCGAACTGTTGGAAAGACAATTTCCAATAGAAACACCTCACCAACGCTTCACTTTGCGCTCTGCCCGGGATTTTGCTGATAAACTGGCGGTCCATGTAAACCACCTGAATAGGGCCATCCGGGAGACTACTGGCAAGACGACTACTGATCATATTGCAGAACGATTACTGGGCGAAGCTAAAGCGCTGCTGAAACATACTAACTGGAACATTGCGGAGATTAGTTATAGTCTTGGCTTTGAGGAACCGGCACACTTTAATAATTTCTTTAAAAAGCATACAAGTAGTACGCCTTCTTCTTATCGGGTTGTATAAAGCAGCTTTAAGAGGCATAACCGTAGTTTTGTCTTCTTATCGGGTTGTATAAAGCAGCTTTAAGAGGCATAACCGTAGTTTTGTCTTCTTATCGGGTGGTATGAAGCAGCTTTAAGAGGCATGACCGTAGTTTTGTCTTCTTATCGGGTGGTATAAAACACCGTTAAGAGGCATAACCGTAGTTTTGTCTTCTTATCGGGTTGTATAAAGCAGCTTTAAGAGGCATAACCGTAGTTTTGTCTTCTTATCGGGCTGTATAAAACACCTTTAAGAGGCATAACCGTAGCTTCGTCTTCTTATGGAGTTGTATAAAGCAGCTTTAAGAGACATAACCGTAGTTTTGTCTTCTTATCGGGTGGTATAAAACACCTTTAAGAAATATAAATATAATTTACCTTTTCTTCTTACCCGGTTTGTATAAAACATCTTTAAGAGGTATGCTAGCAGTACATCCTCCTGATATCATTTTTTTAAAGAATATCTTTAAAAAGTATCCCATAAATACGTCTTCTCGTTACCGCACTATTTGATGCTTTTAACCACCTCATGCCTCGTTGTTTGAATTTTGTAACCAATGGTTTGAACCTTGTAATAATCAGCAACCCTGCATAATCTAATTTTGTCCTATCAAAACGAGCAAGATATGGACAACAAAAAGACCTGGTTTGTAACAGGAGCTTCCAAAGGATTAGGCCTAAGTTTGGTAAAGCAATTACTTGCGGCTGGCCAGTCTGTGGCAGCTACCTCCCGCAATGCTGCGGCTTTAGCAGCAGCTGTGGGCAATGATAATAGTAACTTCCTCCCTTTAGAGGTAGATCTGTCTGATGATAGGAGCGTAGCAAGCGCTATTCAATCTACCGTTGACAAATTCGGACAGATAGATGTAGCTGTAAACAATGCCGGTTATGGCATCGGTGGCAGTATAGAAGAATTATCTGATGCGGTGACGCGCACCAGCTTTGATATCAATGTATTTGGTACGCTGAATGTGATCAGGCATGTATTGCCTTTCATGCGTCAAAAAAGAAGCGGGCATATCATTAATATATCTTCTATTGCTGGTATAACAGCGAATACCGGTTGGTCTGTTTATGCAGCAACTAAATATGCCATTACAGGTTTGACAGATGTTTTGGCACAAGATGTAAAAGAGTTCGGCATACATGTTACCCTTGTTGCACCAGGTGCATTCCGCACCAGTTTCCTCACTGCTGAGTCATTAGTGATGACAGATACGCCAATTGCTGATTATACTGCGATCAGGAATTCTCATGCAAAGTATGCAGGCATGGATGGAGAACAGGCTGGTGATCCGGAAAAGGCTGCGGCAACAATGATACAATTGGTAAATATGCCGGAACCGCCAGTGTACCTTTTATTAGGCAGTGATGCTTATCAGCGGGGCCTGAATAAGATGGAACAATTGACAGCAGCTTTCAAAGCCACTGAATCCTTAACGAAGTCAACTGATTATTGATAGCAGCTTTCAAAACCACTGAATCCTTAACGAAGTCAACTGATTACTGATAGCAGCTTTCAAAGCCACTGAATCCTTAACGAAGTCAACTGATTACTGATAGAAGTTTTCAAAGCCACTGAATCCTTAACGAAGTCAACTGATTACTGATAGAAGCTTTCAAGGCCACTGAATCCTTAACGAAGTCAACTGATTATTGACAGCAGCTTTCAAAGCCACTGAATCCTTAACACAATCAACCGATTATTAACGATTATTAACATCCGCTTTCAATCCCCGAATCTTTAACACAATCAACCTATTATTATATGAATAAAGTATGGTTTGTAACAGGTGCCTCCAAAGGTTTTGGCCGCATCTTAGTCTCCCAGTTATTAGCAAAAGGCTATAAAGTAGCAGCCACCTCACGTGATGCAGCTTCCTTAGGCGAATTTTCTGGAAATGATTTCCTGCCGCTCACGGTATCACTTACTTCAGAAGAAAGTGTAAAGGCCGCAATAGAAAAGACGATCAGCACATTTGGTAAAATAGATGTAGTCGTAAACAATGCCGGATACGGGCAAGTAGGTGCATTAGAAGAAGTAAGTGATAAAGACGCCAGAGAAAATTTCAATATAAACGTCTTTGGTTTACTGAATGTAATCAGACAGGTAATGCCGCATTTGCGTGAGCAACGCTCTGGCCATATTATCAATATCGCGTCTGTAGCCGGTATGCTTGGAGGTTTCCCAGGATGGGCGATCTACTGCTCTACTAAATTCGCAGTAGTTGGATTGACAGAAGGCCTGCGAGAAGAGATCAAAGAATTTGGTGTGAAAGCCACCGTTGTATTACCAGGTTATTTCAGAACCAACTTCCTGGGTGCTGATCTGAGTGTAACAGAAAGTAAATACCAATCTGTAAAGGATTCTATTCAATGGCATGCAGACCTCGATGGTAAGCAACCCGGCGATCCTGAAAAAGGGGTAGCAGCTATTATTGAAATGGCAAAGAGTGATCATCCACCATTGAATTTCTTAATTGGTAAAGATGCTGCAGAGCTGGTACCAGAGAAGTTGCAAAGCATTCTCGATGAGATCAGTGAATGGAAGGAGCTCACTATTAATACAACCTTTTAATAATTGATTACTAAAAAGACTTTAAATTGTTGATTACTAACCCCTTTTTTTAATTATTGATTACTGAAAAGTTTTTAATATTTGATTACTAAAAGGTTTTTAGTAATTGATTAAAAGAGAGACGCTTTTACCGAATTTACCAAAAGTAAAAGCGCCTTCTTTGTATTAAAATGACACAAAAGTGGGGCTTTGTTGAAACGTAAAAATTACTTAACTTCATAACTCATCAAAGAAAAGGAGGTATTCATGGAATCTACAGTATATTCATGGAAACCTTCAGTTAGTATCGTCTAACTGGGTTGCTCCATCAAAAATAGCTGTGACGCGGACGCGTCAAATTAAAGCTCCGGGCAAAACACCCGGAGCATTTTTTTTACCACCAAAAACCTCCTCCTCAAACTCCCCAAAAACCTCCTCTCAAACCACTCCCACCAAAACCTCCTCAACCTCCCCAAAAACCTCCTCCTCAAACCACTCCCACCAAAACCTCCTCTCAAACCATCCTCCAAAACCTCCCCTCAAACCACTCCCACCAAAACCACCTCTCAAACCACTCCCCAAAAACCTCCTCCTCAACCTCCCCAAAAACCTTCTCTCAAACCATCCTCCAAAACCATCCCCACACCCCCTCCCAAAAAATCCCCAAATATTTATCAAGTATTATAAAATATCTCAACCCCTCCTTCGTCTATCAATTTGGTGTAATTTAGCCGCTGCCACTGGCGCACCGTTATGGCAACTTATTACTATTACAATCACTTATGAGGAAAAAAACAAGCCCACCTGCTTCCAAAGCACCGGCCCTTCCTGGTATCACCTCCATCCTGACGCCCTATAAAGGTATGGTCACCCTCCTGATCTTACTTGCCCTGCTCAGCAATGGCCTGAACCTGGTCCTGCCATGGCTCATCTCCAGAGGTATCGACGCCTACACAAACGGCCACCTGGACATGTCCGGACTGGTCACCGAATTTGTGCTCGCTGCCGCCTTCATTTTTATTTTCACCTACCTCCAGAGCATTATCCAAACCTACACCTCTGAGAAAGTAGCCAGCGAACAGCGCACCAAACTGGCCGATAAAATATCCCGCCAGCAGTACGCCGCCATCCAGGCCGCCAACCCCTCCAAGCTATTGACCAACCTCACCTCCGATATTGATACAGTAAAACTGTTCGTGTCGCAAGGAATTGTGTCCGTATCTTCCTCCCTTTTTATCATCATCGGCGCCAGCACCCTGCTACTCGTCATGAACTGGAAACTGGGTCTCTGCGTCATCACCATCATCCCTGTCATCGGCCTCGCCTTTTACATGGTATTAAACAAGGTGCGCGCTATCTTCAAAAAAAGCAGGGAAGTCATCGACCGCCTCAATAAAATTATCAACGAAAGCGTGATGGGCGCTGCCCTCATCCGCGTTCTCAATGCTCAGCAACAGGAATACGACCGCTTTATTTCTCCAAACGGCGAATCCAAAACGCTCGGCATGGCCGTAGTCCGCCTTTTCGCCGGTCTGGTACCTGTCATCTCCTTTATGGCAAATATGTCCCTGCTGGCGATCCTCCTGTTGGGTGGCCACTATGTGATCAATAACACCATGTCACTGGGTGAATTAGCGGCGTATAACAGCTATGTGTCCATCCTCATCTTCCCAATTGTAGTGATCGGCTTTATGAGTGGTCTGATCGCCCAATCTGCCGCTTCCTATGCCCGTATTGCCGAAGTGCTCTACGCTCCGGATACTGTCGATACCGGCACTATACAGCGTACCATTGATGGCGATATCGCGATGGAAAATGTAAACCTCACACTGGCAGGCAAACCCGTTTTAAAAGATATCTCTTTCAATGTGAAAGCAGGTACGCGCACCGCCATCATTGGCCCGACTGCCGCCGGAAAAACACAACTGCTCAATGTACTCGTAGGCCTGCTGAACCCCGATGGCGGAAAGGTGACCTACGATGGCACTGACCTGAAAGATTACGATAAAGAACGACTATTACAACAAATAGGTCTCGTATTCCAGGATAGTATCCTGTTCAATATGAGTTTAAAAGAAAACATCGCTTTCAATGAAACTGTCAGCGATGCCCTGATGGAAAAAGCCATTTCCACCGCTGAACTCAAAGACTTTATAACTACCCTCCCCGAAGGCATGGAAACCATCGTTTCTGAACGCGGTACCAGCCTTTCCGGTGGCCAGAAACAACGACTGATGCTGGCAAGAGCCCTCGCCATCAATCCTACGATCTTGTTGCTGGACGATTTCACCGCCAGGGTAGACCCAAATACGGAACAGCGCATTCTGCAAAATGTGCAACAAAATTATCCTGACCTGACCCTGATCTCCGTGACACAAAAGATCGCCTCCGCTGTGCACTTTGATCAGATCATCCTGCTGATGGAAGGAGAGGTCATTGCAATCGGTACTCACAATGAACTGATGCAATCCTGTCCTGAATATGTGCAGATCTATAACTCTCAACGCAGCACCAGCAACTATGAGCTACAACCTGAATAAACTGGCTGCCGGTCAGGAAACGAAAACCGGTAAAGCGCTCAAGAACTTCTTACCTTATCTGCGGCCAGACCGGAATACACTGTTCGGGGCACTCGTTGCCATCCTGATCAGTACTTCCATGAACCTGTCCATCCCTATCCTGATAGGGCATACGATCGACGTTTATGTCACACATAAAGAATTCAACGGAGTACTGTTATTTTCCGGGATCCTCTTCGGTATATTCCTCATTTCCCTCACTGCCAGCTACTTTCAGACGAGCCTGATGGGAAAAGTAGGTCAGAATATCCTGTACCGTCTACGTAATGATGTGTTCAGCCGCCTGCAGGCATTGCCGATTGCATTTTTCAATCAGAACAAAGCCGGCGATCTCATTTCCCGTATCAATAATGATACTGACAAACTGAACCAGTTCTTTGCACAATCCCTGGTACAATTTGTCAGTGGTTTAGCTTCTATGATCGGGGCCTCTATCTTCCTGCTCAGTATCCATTTTACCCTGGGTATCGCTGCCATTGCACCTGCTATTTTATTGCTGATCATAACAAAGATCACTGGCCCAATCGTTAAAAAGAAGAACGCGGAAAACATGAAGAGCACCGGTGGCATGAGCGCTGAAATCCAGGAAAGCCTGAACAATTTCAAAGTGATCATCGCCTTTAATCGCAGGGATTATTTCCGCAAACGTTTTGATATTGCGAACAAAGAACAATACAAAACCGCGGTGACAGCAGGTCTGGTCAATAACTTCTTCATGCCTTTATTCAGCCTTTGCGCCAACCTCGCCCAACTGGCCGTATTGGCATATGGTATTTACCTGATCGCTCATCATGAGTTTACCATTGGTTTGCTCATCAGTTACCTGTCCTACTGTACTTACTTCTACAACCCCATGCGCCAGTTCGCCATTTTGTATACAAACTTCCAGGTGGCAATGGCAGGCTGGGACAGGATTTCACACATCCTGAACATGGAGTCTGATCTGCATGTAATTCCTGCTGCAAATACGGATGGCAACGCCCCCTTGCTCGCATTCAAAGATGTGAACTTTCATTATCCTGATGGTAAAGACATTCTCCATCATATCAGTTTCGAAATGGAACGCGGCAAAACATATGCTTTGGTAGGCCCTACTGGTGGTGGTAAAACGACCACCGCATCTTTGATTGCAAGGTTGTTTGATCCCACAGGAGGAGAGGTGCTACTGGATGGCAAAGATATCCGCAGCTTTACGGATGAAGAACGTACGCAGAAGATTGGCTTTATCCTGCAGGAACCGTTTTTATTCACCGGCAATATTTATGAGAATATCATTTATGGTAATAAAAAGTACGGGAATTATAGCCTTGACCAGTTGCAGGAAGTGATCCGTACTACGGGTTTAGATACCTTACTCACCCGCTTTGATGGCGGATTAGAAACGCCTGTGCTGAGTAGTGGTGATAGTCTGAGCCTGGGGCAGAAACAGCTGATCGCCTTTATGCGTGCGGTACTCAGAGAACCTGAATTATTAGTATTGGACGAAGCAACTGCCAATATCGATACAGTCACTGAACAATTGCTGGAAGAGATCTTACAGAAATTACCTTCACATACTACGCGTGTGATCATCGCGCATAGATTGAATACGATTGAAAATGCAGACGAGATCTTCTTTATCAACGCAGGAGAGATCGTGAGAGCGGGGTCATTCAGTGATGCTATGAACATGCTGCTACATTATGAAAGAAAGAGCTAAAAGCCAGCAGGGCTGGGAGGATCAGCCTCCCAGTCCGCTGAATATACTGAATATAATAATGCTCAGAACCAACAAGGTGATCATCACATAAAGTTTATCTTTTTCCATCGCAAATGCGATGACAGAAAATGCAATACGGGTGATCGGTGTCGCTAACAATACCACAACGCCCAACTGTATAATCGCCATTCCATCGCCGCGTGCTACCCCATGAAAAATACCCGGTAAATGTCTTACATACTCAGGCGCCCCTTTGAATAGATGATACTCCGGTATACCGCCACCATGGCTGGATAAATAGATAATACCACCAATGAATGCAATAATGCTGGATGTGATCACTCCCCAACGTAATTGTTTTCCGATAAACATCTCAACATCTCTTTCCTGCCAGAATTCTTTTGAAAATAACTGTTTCATCATCTTACAATTTACCTGTTAAACCATTATAGATCATCTGTATGGCGAGTGCGCTGATCACTATGCTAAAGAGCAATCTCAGTTTCTTTACGTCCATTTTCATCAGCAATTTGGAGCCACCAAATGCACCTGCCAGTACCCCCAATACAACCGGCATGGCAATTCCCGGATCGATATACCCTCTTTGCAAATACACCACGGCACTCGCTGCAGCAGTGACCCCGATCATGAAGTTGCTGGTAGTGGTAGATACTTTAAACGGAATACGCATCACATTGTCCATCGCTAATACTTTCAAAGCACCGGAACCGATACCCAACAGCCCTGATACAATACCTGCAAGGGTCATGAGCGCATAACCTCCTCCTACACCACGTACCTTGTAAGGCACCATTTCACCATTCACAGGGTAGGAGTTGTTTAGTTTGAGAATGCGTGCCAGTTTGCTGTTGCTGGTATTATCACTATGTTCATTCTTTTTACGGATGGTCATCGCTGCACTGAAAAGCAGTACTACACCAAAGAGGATCGCTACCAAGGAAGTCGGTGTGTAGATGGCTAATAACGCCCCGATTATAGCACCGGTTGTCGTGGCAATTTCGAGGAACATACCGATGCGTACGTTCGTGATACCTTCCTTGATATAAGCCGCCGCCGCACCCGATGAGTTAGCGATAGAGGCTACAAGTGATGCACCGATTGCATAGCGGATGTCTACATGAAATACAATCGTTAGTAATGGAATGAGGACAACACCTCCTCCAAGGCCGGTAAGAGAACCTAGCATGCCAGCCATAAATGCGCCGACCAGCAGAATAAGTGAAAATAATAGTATTGACATGACAATAAGTTTAGAAGTTCGTTTCCAGGATCTGGGTCACAACCCTTGTCGCGGCAGCGGTATCCTGATTTTTGATAGCATTCAGCAGGTCAGCATGCAGCTGGTGCGTCTGTTGGAACTGTTGCACATGCGGTTTCTCCCGCTGTGAAAACGATTCCCGGATTACCCCTGTAAATGTCTGGTATAGGTCAGCAAGCACACTGTTGTGAGAGGCATGGGCGATCGATTTATGAAATCGGATATCGGCGTCAGCAGCGGCTTCGTAATTTTCTAATTGAATGGCCTGCCACCTGTCGTCCAGGGCGGCAGTAATATAGCTGATGTCCTGATCATCCCTGAATTGGGTAGCCAGTCTGGCAATCTCGATTTCCAGTAGCGACCTCACCTGGGTTACTTCCATCCTGGCAGCGCGACGAAGACGCTTATCCAGGGGTTCATTATTCTCCGTATTGCATACAAAGGTGCCAGCCCCTTGTTGTACCCTTAAGATCCCCGCGTTGGAAAGTGTTTTGATCGCTTCCCTGATGGTGGACCTGCCTACATTGAATAGCTTCATGAGTACGGGCTCCGGGGGAATTAACTCACCGGGTTTATATTTCCCCAGCGAGATGTCCTGTTGCAATTGGTAGATAACCTTATCTGCCAGTTTGATTGTATTTGCCATCTTTCTTAAACGTCTGATGTTTAACAAAGGTAGGATGTTTTATTGAAACATCAGATGTTTGTTCTTGAAAAAGCATAAAAAAACTCCCGCCTGGTCAGACGAGAGTTCTTATTATATTATTTAATCTCTTATTTATTGACTTCTACTGAATCATTTGCAGGAAAACTAGGCTCTAATTGCCTGCCTTTTTCCTTTAAAAAATTAGAATTTTTCACTTTCTCAGGCACCCCTCTGATATCCCAAACAATACCAAACACACCTAAAGTCCTGATGATGTAATAAGTAATATCAATTTCCCACCAATAGAAACCTTGTTTGGTAGCACTCTGGTAATAGTGGTGGTTGTTATGCCAGCCTTCACCCAGGGTCAGCAGTGCCAGGATTACACTATTCTTTGAGTAATCACCGGTCTCATATCTTGGCTTACCAACTTTGTGCATCAGGGAGTTGATGGTAAATGTTGCGTGGTATACGAGGATTGTACTCAGGAAGAAACCAATCCACAGGGTAGACAGACCTGCATGCCAGTCGAACCAACCAGTACCATTTATTTTATTACCCAGGAAGTAACTAAACGTCATCAATACCAGACCTGGTACCCAGTGGTATTTATTCAGCCAGAAAAGTTCAGGTTGTTTGAAATCTTTGATCAGGTCAAAACGGGTTGGTTTGTACTCAGGCCCCATAATCCAGCCCATGTGTGCATACCAGAAACCATAAATATTTGCTGAATGCGGATCTTCTGGCGTATCACTGTGTTTGTGGTGAATTCTGTGATTTGCACCCCACCATAACACGCCTTTCTGAAAAGTACTCTGTGCACCACCCGCAAGTACAAACTGAAACCAACGGGAAGTTTTAAATGTACGATGTGAAAAATAACGATGGTAACCACCGGTTACAAAGAACATCCTGGTTACATAAAGAAACGCACATAAAATCCAATCGAATGCAGTTACATGCGTGAAAAATGCCAGAAGAGGCAATAAATGCATGCCTAAAAAGTCAATTTGATGCCACCAGGTTGGGCCCTTCCTCAGTTGTTTTTCAGAATTCATAGTACAAAAGTATTTATTTATCCTGATATATATCAATGACCAAAATCAGTAATCGGTCAAATTTTACCAACTGCTGCTGGATCCGCCGCCGCCAGATGAGCCACCACCCCAGCTTCCACTGGATGAAGAGGAAGATGACCCGGAGGACGATGTGGAGGAGCTGGAAGACGATTTTCGTGGTATTACAAACGTCTTTTTTTCAACATAATTACAGTACCTGCATTCAGAAAATTGTATCCCTTCACCAGTTGAATATTCGGTTGCTCTTTTGACGGTTTGCGTACGTGTCTCCTCAAAGGTTTTATTATTACATTTAGGGCAGGTTTTTACCTT
>Ga0316604_10001034_pt1 | contig 27105 bp, 24 predicted proteins | sample OWC_soil_day20_C_FD_207650 | JGI IMG/M metagenome (GOLD analysis project Ga0316604, IMG submission 207650) | Wetland soil microbial communities from Old Woman Creek delta, Ohio, United States - OWC_soil_day20_CT | ecosystem: Environmental > Terrestrial > Soil > Wetlands | place: USA: Ohio...
GGCGGCATGGTGGCCGCCGCCGCCGTAGCTGAGCATCAGTTCGCCGACATTGGTTCGGCTGCTGCGGTCGAGAATCGATTTGCCGGTGGCGAAAACGGTGTTCTGCTTCTGTACTCCCCACAGCACGTGAATCGAAATGTTGGTCTGCGGAAAGAGCGCGTAGATCATGAAGCGGTTGGTCGCGTAGATCGTTTCTTCGCCGCGCAGATCAAGCACGGCAAGGTTCTTGTGCACCGTGGTGCAACGCAGGATTTGCGCCTTGGCCGGGATCGCGTGCTCGAAGTAGAGATCGACGCGTTCGCGCACGTCAGGTAGCTTGAGGATGTCGTCGATGCCGTGATTGCGGCAGTAGTCGATCAGATCCATCATCAGCGTGTAGTTACTGACGCGGAACTCGCGGAAGCGGCCCAGGCCAGTGCGCGAATCCATCAGGTAGTTGAGCAGCACCCAGCCTTCCGGGTCGAGGATCTCGTCGCGCGTAAATTGCGCTGAGTCGGCCTTGTCGACGGCGTCCATCATGTCGTCGCTGATTTTCGGGAAGGCCTTCTTGCCACCGTAGTAGTCATAAACCACTCGCGCCGCCGAGGGAGCGTCCGGGTTGATGATGCGGTTGGCCGCCTCGCCCTCGACGCGCAGTGTTTCCGAGCTATGGTGGTCGAAGGCGAGGTGTGCGCTCGCCACATAGGGCAGGTTGGTCGTGATGTCGCGATTGGTGATCTCGATCTTGCCGTCCTGCATGTCCTTGGGGTGGACGAACACGATCTCGTCGATCAGTTCGATCTCGTTGAGCAGCACGGCACTGACCAGCCCGTCAAAATCGCTGCGCGTAACCAATCGGTATTTTCCCTGACTCATGGCGATTCCTTTAGCTAGGACATCATTGAGGGCGTGCTGAGGCTCAGTGTTTTTCGGCGGTTTTCTTGCTTGCGTCAGGCGCAGGATTTTCGGCGGCCGGTGCGGCGGCAGCAGCAGTCTTCTTCTTGGTGCCGGGCGCCACCGGTGCAGCAACGGGGGGCAGCTGCGGTTCGACGGTTTCCAGTTTGTTGTCGCGCATATAGGCGTCCATGTCGCGCCAGCCCTCGTAGATTGAGGCCTTGGGCAGCCATGAGTAGATCGAATAGCAGTCCTCGATGGCGCGTCCCGATTGGCGGCAGGCGCCGCCGACGGCTTTGCCGTCGGCATCGGCACGGGCAGCTTTGGCGGCGGAGTCTTCGATCCCCATCTGTTGCTGGATCATGTCGCAAGCGGAAAGACTGAACAATAGCGCGACGGCGATCAAGGACGCACGCAGCGAACCCACTAGCGTATTCGGCACGATGATCCCTGATTATTGGTTGGTATGACGGACATTTTACCCGCTCTGGCGCCTCGTTGGTAAGTTGCGTCGGACGTTGCGATGGCTTGCCTGGCGGCTATTGTTGCGCAAATTGCCAGGTTGGCGAATGCGTTCTTGCCGTAAAGTGCGACGAGTTTCATCTGCTTGAGGTATCACGTGACATCCTTTCGCCGGAGTCTATCAGTTCGCAAAAAAAGGGCGCAAGGCGGTCGTCTGGAGCACCGACCACCTCTTGCAGCTCCCCGACGTTTGGCGCTCGGGTCCTGCCGAAATTGACCGCCATCAGCAGTCTCGGTTACTTTTCCGGCATTACAGGTCGAAGAAAGAACCGGATGTTTTTCGTTTCGAAGGTGTTGTCGGCCATCACCCAGCCGATGTTCTGGCTGGCGTTGTGGTGGGGAGTGGCGTTGCTGGTTTTGGACCGGTGGCGCAGGCCGGCGTTGATCATGCTCTGGAGCGGCTTGGTGGCGTTGGCCCTGCTCGGGGTTTGTGCCATTCCGGATGCGCTGCTGCGCCCACTGGAAAACCGTTATCCAGTCCCCGCGGCGGAGACGATTGACCGCCATGTCGGGGTGATCGTGCTCGGCGGTGCGCTCGGACATCCAGGCAGCTACCAGACCCACGGCCAGGTCCCTTTGGGCGACGCCGCTGAGCGCATGACCGTGCCGGTTGGCTTGATGCGCCAGCACCCGCAGCTGGAACTGGTGTTCTCCGGTGGCGAGGGGGGCTTGTTGACCACCGGCGTGACAGAATCGGAACTGGCGCGCGCCTTCTATCAAGAACAAGGCCTTGACATGGCCCGGGTTCAGTTGGAGGACGGCTCGCGCAATACCCGCGAGAATGCCCGGCAGGTGGCGGCGCTGCTCGGCGACCGGTGTCAAGGTCCGTGGCTGTTGGTGACTTCGGCTTGGCACATGCCGCGTTCTTTGCCGGAGTTCGACGCGGTGGGGTGCAAGGTCACGCCGTACCCGGTCGATTTCTGGACGGGAGCGTCTACGCCGTGGTGGGAGTATTCCCTGGCCCAGAGTCTGCTGCGCTGGCAAACGGCGCTGCATGAATGGTTGGGCCTGATGGTCTATGGCTGGACACGGTAATTTTCCTCGATGCCCCTCAGCGCTCAAAGGTGGCGCAAGTGAACCATTAATGACCCGCTCTCCTTGAGCGACTATAATCTGCGGTTCTGTCGATATTTTCAAGGAACTCAGATGTCTCTTTCCCGAATTTCTTTGGCGGTGAGCGCGCTGCTGCTTGCCCCGCTGGCGGCGGTTGCTGCCCCCGCGCCGTCGCCAGTTCAAATCGAATTGTCGCACCAGCTCGACGAAGTGCGCGTCGAGCGCCTCGAGCCGTTGCTCAAGGCTTTCAATGACCAGCAGAAGGACGTTCATCTGACTCTGGTACGCCGTGCCGAAGGCGATGCGCCGAAGCAGATCAACCTCGTGACGCCCGAGGAGTACTCGCGCTTTGTCGCCAGCAAGGCGAAGTTCAAGCCGCTCTATGAAGTGATGCGCGAGGCCAAGCAGCCGCTCGACGCCAGCAAGTTGTCGCCCGAGCTGGTCACTGGCCTGGTCGACCGCAAAGGTCAGCTCTTCGCGTTGCCGGTGGCTTTCTCGACGCCGGTGCTCTACATCAACAAAGCCGCTTTCCGCAAGGCTGGACTCAATCCCGATACGCCTCCGAAAACCTGGTTCGAGACGCAGGAAGCTGCCGGCAAGTTGATCGATTCGGGCAGCAAGTGTCCGTTCACCACCTCCTGGCCGGCGTCGGTGCACATCGACAACCTCTCCGCGCGCAACGGTACCGAGGTCAGTGACGCCAAGGGCAAGCTGGACTTCAACGGTCTCGCGCAGATCAAGCACGTGGCGATGCTGGCGACCTGGCACAAGAGCAAGTACTTCATCTATTTTGGCCGTCGCGACGAGGCCGACCGCCGTTTCGCCGGCGGCGAATGCGGGATGCTGACCAGCTCTTCAGCGATCTACGGGACGTTGTCCGAAAACAAGGCGCTGGATGTCGGCGTCGCCCCTTTGCCCTATCACGACGACGTGCATGGCGCGCCGCAAAGCACGCTGGCCGACGGCGCATCGCTGTGGATCTCCAGTGGTTTGAAGCCCGCAGAAACGAAAGGCGTCGCCAGCTTCATCAATTATGTCCTCGGGCCGGAAGTCCAGATCGGTATGACGCTGGCTGGCGGTTACCTGCCGATGACGCCGGTGGCGCGCCTGGCGGCCAGCAGCAAGCTGATGAAAGCCGATCTGGCCGGGCTGCAGGTGGCGTACGACGAGCTCAAGGGCAAGCCGTTGCCGTCGGCGGTTCGCGTCGCGCAGATCGCGCCGGTGCGCGTGATCGTCGAGGAAGAGCTCGAAACGGTGTGGGACAACAAGAAACCGGCCAAGGAGGCGCTCGACAACGCCGTTGCTCGTGGCAACGCCGTGCTGCTGGCGCAGGCGCAGGTGCCGGCCGCCGAGCCCAAAGCCGGCAAAACCAGCAAGCGTCACAAGTGAGTTCGGCGCCGGTCTGGCCTTTGCCGCGCGTCTTCGCGCACCGCTGCGGCGGTGCGCTGGCGCCGGAAAATACGCTGGCCGGCCTGCGCATTGCGCAGGCGCTGGGCTTTAGCGCCGTCGAGTTCGACGTCATGCTGTCGGCCGACGGTTCGCCGTGGCTGATTCATGACGAAGCGCTCGAGCGCACCACGACTGGCACCGGCCGCGTTTGCGGGGCGAGCGACGAGGTGCTGCGGCACCTTGACGCCGGCGCTTACCAGCATCGCGCCTTCGCCGGCGAGCGACTGCCGACCTTCGCCGCGGCCGCCGCCTTGTGCCGAGAACTCGGTCTGATGGCCAACGTTGAGATCAAGCCGGCGGCCGGTTTCGAGGCGATCACCGGCGAGGTCGTTGCACGCCAGCTCGTCGAATTGTGGCGCGACGCGCCGCTGCCGCTGGTCTCTTCGTTCTCGGAGATCGCGCTCGAAGCGGCGCGGCGTGTTTCGGCGCAATTGCCGATCGGTCAGCTGTGGGTTCGCCCGCCTGATGACTGGCGCAGCCGCCTGGCAGCGCTCGACGGTTACAGCCTGCATTGCTCGGCCGTCGAGGTCGACGACGTGCTGCTCGCCGAGGCCCGGGCTGCTGGCGTTCCGGTACTGTGCTGGACGGTCAATGCGCCTGAAGTTGCCCAGTCACTGTGGACGCGCGGTGTGACGTCGGTATTTTCCGATCGAATCGATCTGCTGAGCGCTCGCTAGGCGTGCCCCGAGTCGGGCGCTATCGCGCTTAGCTTCGTGCGCCCTTCGGTGCTAGAATCGAACCCCTTTGAAATACTCCCCGGGCGGGACAATACCGATGAAAAGCGCCGAAATTCGCGACAAATTCCTCAAGTTCTTCGAATCCAAGGGCCACCAGATCGTAGCCTCGAGTTCGCTCGTTCCGCACGAGGACCCGACGCTGCTGTTTACCAACGCCGGGATGAACCAGTTCAAGGATGTTTTCCTCGGTTTCGACAAGCGCCCCTACGTTCGCGCGACGACGTCGCAGAAATGCGTTCGCGCTGGCGGCAAGCACAACGACTTGGAGAACGTCGGCTATACCGCGCGCCATCACACCTTCTTCGAGATGCTCGGCAACTTCTCGTTCGGCGACTACTTCAAACTCGACGCGATCAAGTACGCCTGGGAACTGCTGACCGGCGTCTATCAGTTGCCCAAGGATCGGTTGTGGGTCACCGTCTATGCCGAGGACGACGAGGCCTACGCGATCTGGAATAAAACGATCGGCATCCCGGCTGAACGCATCGTTCGCATCGGCGACAACAAGGGCGCGCGCTACGCCTCGGACAACTTCTGGATGATGGGCGACACCGGCCCCTGCGGCCCGTGTACCGAAATCTTCTTCGATCACGGCGAACACATCGCCGGCGGACCGCCCGGATCGCCCGACGAGGACGGCGACCGCTACATCGAGATTTGGAACAACGTCTTCATGCAGTTCAATCGCGACGAAGCGGGCGTCATGCATCCGCTGCCCAAGCCGTCGGTCGATACCGGGATGGGACTTGAGCGAATCGCAGCGGTGCTGCAGCACGTCAACAGCAATTATGAGATTGATCTCTTCCAGAGCCTGATCGCCGCCGCGGCGCGAGAGACGTCGGATGCCGACCTGGCCAGTCCGTCGCTCAAGGTGCTCGCCGACCATATCCGCGCCTGTTCCTTCCTCCTGGCCGACGGCGTCATCCCGGGCAACGAGGGGCGCGGTTATGTGCTGCGCCGCATCATCCGGCGCGCCATCCGTCACGGCTACAAGCTCGGCGCGCGCGCCGCTTTCTTCAACCGCATGGTTCCCGATCTCGTCGCCGAAATGGGCAGCGCCTATCCGGAACTGGTTTCGGGCGAGCAGCGCATCATCGACATGCTGCGCCAGGAAGAGGATCGGTTCTTCGCGACCATCGAGCACGGCATGGCGATTCTAGAGAGCGAGTTGGCGGCGATGGGCGGCAAGGGTACGTTCAACGGCGAGACGGCGTTCAAGCTGCACGACACCTTCGGCTTCCCGCTCGACCTGACCGCCGACATCTGCCGCGAACGCGGCGTCACCGTCGATGCCGCCGGTTTCGAAGCGGCGATGAAGCGGCAGAAGGACCTGGCGCGTGCCGCCGGCAAGTTCAAGATGGCTGCGGCGCTCGAATACACCGGCAAGACGACGACCTTCCACGGCTACCAGAGCCTTGAATCCAAGGGCCAGGTGCTGGCGCTCTACCGCGACGGCACACCGGTCAATGAACTCAATGAAGGCGAACTGGGTGTCGTCGTCCTCGACGAGACGCCCTTCTACGCCGAATCGGGCGGCCAGGTCGGTGACCGCGGCGTGCTGCAGTCGGCGCAGGGGATTTTTGCCGTCGAGGATACGCAGAAAATCCAGGCCACCGTCTTCGGCCATCAGGGCGTGCTCAGGACCGGCCGCCTCAAGGTCGGCGATGCGGTCAGCGCCAAGGTCGACACGCTGGCGCGCGCACGCACCATGCGCAACCACTCGGCGACGCACCTGATGCACAAGGCGCTGCGCGAAGTGCTTGGCGACCATGTGCAGCAGAAAGGCTCGCAGGTCGACCCGGACAAGACGCGTTTCGACTTCGTGCATAACCAGCCGATGAGCAACGAAGAGATCCGTCGCGTCGAGAACCTGGTCAATGCCGAAATCCTGGCCAACGTCGATTGCCAACACCGGGTGATGGCGATTGCTGAGGCGCAGAAGCTTAACGCGATGATGCTGTTCGGCGAGAAATACGGCGACGAAGTTCGCGTCATCGACATCGGTTCGTCGCGCGAGCTGTGCGGCGGAACCCATGTGCACCGTACCGGCGACATCGGGCTGTTTTCGATCGTCGCCGAAGGCGGCGTCGCCGCTGGAATTCGCCGCGTCGAAGCGGTGACCGGCGACAACGCGCTGACCTATATGCAGGGAATGGAAACCGCGCTCGGCGGCATCGCCGGAACGCTCAAGGTGCTGCCCGGCGAAGCGCAGGCGCGGGTCAACTCGATTCTCGACCAGGTGCGCCACCTTGAGCGCGAACTGGCGGCGATCAAGGGCAAGCTCGCCGCGGCGCAGGGCGACGACTTGGCGAGTTCGGCGGTCGACGTGGGTGGCGCCAAAGTGCTGGCGGTGACGCTCGAAGGCGCCGATCTGACCGCGTTGCGCGCAACGATGGACAAGCTGCGCGACAAGCTCAAATCTGCGGCGATCGTTCTGGCTAGCGTCGCCGGCGGCAAGGTCACGCTGATCGCCGGCGTGACCGCCGACCTCACCGCCAAGGTCAAGGCCGGAGAGCTCGTCAATATGGTCGCCCAGCAGGTCGGCGGCAAGGGCGGCGGCCGGCCGGACATGGCGCAGGCGGGCGGTACCGAGCCGGCCAAGCTGCCGGCGGCGCTCGCTTCGGTGGCGGCCTGGGTTGGCGCGCGACTCTAGCCCGCCGCCGCTGCCGTATCTCTTCACCCGGGGGCGCCAGCCGTTGGCTTGGCGCCCCCGGTGCGTCTACGAAGCCGCTGCCCGGCTAGTGCTCAGCCGCGTCGCTGCTGAAGTAGTACGAAATGCGCTTTCTCGCGCTGAAGAACTGGCCGACCTCAGGTGGCAGCTGTTGTGGCCGTATCGTCTTGGCGATCGTGACCTCGCTCTCCTGTTCAAGATCGACGAGGATGGTTTCGCCGCTGGCCACCGCCGCGTCATAAACCATCACCGTCGGTTTGAGCAGGTGCGCGCTGGACACCGAGGTCACGACGCCGAGCGTGCCGTTGGACAGCAGGACGATCGTTCCCGGTGGGTAGACGCTCAAACAGCGGATGAATGAGGTCACCACCGTTTTGTCGAGTTGCTTGCGCTGCTGGCCATAGAGCTGCGACAGCGCCTCGTGCGGCGTGCAGGCGCGCGCCGGGTTGCGCGGACTGCACAGATCCTCGTAGGTTTCGACGACGGCGACGATGCGCGCGAGCAGTGACAGCTGCGGCTCGCGCAACATCTTCGGGTAGCCCGTTCCGTCGAGGTGTTCGTGATGCTGCGCGATGATCAGCAGCGCCTCGCCAGGCAAGCCGAGCTGCTTGCCGAGGGCCACGCCCATGGCGCAGTGCTGCCGCATCAGCGCCGCTTCTGGCCGGGTCAGCGCAGTGGTCTTGTTCTTGATGTGGCCGGGAATCTCGGCCTGGCCCAAGTCGTGCAGCAGCGCGCCGAGGCCGAGCAGCTTGACCTCGGTGGCGGGCAGCTGCATCTCCTTGCCGACCATCATCGACAGCAGGCAGGCGTTGAGCGCGTGGTTGAAGATGTCGTCGCTGGCTACTTTGTCGGACATCAGGTGGATCGAGAGGTCGGCGCTGATCAGCATCGAGTCGGCGAGCTTGGCGACGGCTTCGGTGGCCAGTTCGCAGACCTGATCTGGACGCGAAAAGAGGTTCTGGCGTACCACCTTCATCTGCCGCGTGGTGTTGAGAAATTCGCGCTCGCAGGCGGCGATTTTCTCGCGTTGCGCGGCCAGCCGCTTGATGCGCGCCTGCTTGGCCTGATCCGCCGGGTCGTCGGGGGGGCGCGGCGCCGTTTCGGCGACGTCGTGCGTGGCATCGTCGGTGTCGTCGCGCGGCAGGACGACCAGCGGCGCGCAGTCGCTCTTGGCCGGCGAGTAGCGGATGGCCTTGAGTCCCAAGCGCCTGATGGTGGCGATTTGCTCAGACGAATTGATCTTGAAGCTCGGAAACGGGAAGGGGTGACTGATCCAGGGCAGGTCGAGATGGATGTGCAAGCCGACGCAGAGCTCTTCTGGCTTGACGACATGGGTCGGGTAACTATCCAATTGAACGCCTCGGGGTGGCCGGTGATCTCGCAAGAAGCTCCTACTATACCTGCGCTCGCGCGAAAATGAGTCGGTCGCAGGACCCGTCTCGTTTTTCGCGATGATACTACGGCGTCCCTCAAAAAATGCCAAATGTATTTTTCGGAGGGCGAGTTTTTTCCTGCGCGTTTCGGGAGCGCTGCTACAATCCGTAGCGAAATCAAGGCAGAACCCGGGAGGAGAGCGCCGCCATGCCACGCCAGACCACCGACGTTTCCGCCTACGCTACGCAGGCGCAGATCGAAGACAGCCACCGTTTCAGTGCGCGCATCGGGCCTTTCGTCGCGGCCCTGTATGCCGCCTTTGCGCTGCTTTTCACCTATTTTCAGGTGTGGCCGCTGGCGGCGGCCTATTGTGCCTGTTTGCTCTTCGATCTTTTGATCTACCGCGAGACGCGGCGCCATCCTGAGCGCAGCAACCCGCTCTTGCCCTGGGTCTGGGTCGTGGTTTTCGCGCAGTCGCTGCTCGCGGTCTATGTGCTCGGTGCCGACGCCGGTTTCCAGTATTACCTGCTGGCGACGATTCCTCCCAGTTTTTCGCAGCTCGACCGCCCCTTGCCGTTCAGATTGCTGCAGGCGACGCTGATCATTGCCTTCTTCCTGGCTTGCGACAGCTGGCTGGTGCGTTACGCCATACCTCTCTACCCGTATTCGGAACCTTTCCTCGCCACGCTGCGCCACATCAACACGGTGGGCTGTTGTGCCATGCTCGCCGGTGAGGCGTATGTTCAGGCGCTGGTGATCAAGGAATCGCGCGACGCGCTACGCCGCATCGCCAGCACCGACGCGCTGACCGGTCTGTTCAACCGGCGCTGCTTTGCCGAGATCGCCGAGCGTGAAATCGCGCGCAGTCGGCGCAACGGTCACCCTTTGACACTGGCCATGGGCGACATCGACTTCTTCAAACGTGTCAACGACGACTACGGTCATGCCGCCGGCGACCTCTTGCTGCAAAACGTCGCCAGGCTGTTGCAGGGCGCGCTGCGCGACTACGATTGCATCGCCCGCTGGGGCGGCGAAGAGTTCATCGTACTGTTGCCCGATACCAATGTCGCGGCGGCGAGCGTAGTCATCGAACGGCTACGCGAGAACGTTGCCAGCAGTCATTTGTCGTTCGAAGGCGCGCAGATTCGGGTCACCATGACCTTGGGAATCGCGCAGCTGGCCGTCGACGAAAACTGGCACGCCATCGCCGCGCGTGCTGACGAAGCGCTCTATCGCGGCAAGAGCAGCGGACGCAACCGGGTCGAGATCGGCTGAGCAGCGGCCGTCAATTCGCCGCCAAGGCGACCGTTACAGACGCCTGATCTTGTCGAGCAGCGCGGTCGTCGATTTCTGGTGGATGAAGGGGATCGATACCGTGGCACCGCCCCAGTCGGCCACCTCGCGATGGCCGACGATCTTGTCGACCGGCCAGTCGCCGCCCTTGACGAGGACCTGCGGGCGGCTCTCGAGAACGCGAGCGATCGGCGTGTCCTCGTCGAACCAGGTCACCAGCGTCACGCACTCGAGCGCGGCGATCACCGCCAGACGGTCGGCCAGCGTATTGACCGGTCGATCGTCGCCCTTGCCCAGTCGCTTGACCGATGCGTCCGAATTGAGTGCGACCAGCATCGATTGCCCGAGCGCTCGCGCCTGCCCGAGCAGGGTGACGTGGCCGCGGTGCACGATGTCGAAGCAGCCGTTGGTAAACACCAGCGGGCGCGGCAACTGCGCCAAGCGCGTGGCGAGCTCGCCAGGCGCGACGATTTTTGCTTCAAAGGCGGGGGGCGGAAAATTCATGGGCGCTAGCTCCGAGGCGGCGAGCGGGGATTCTAAACCGCCAAAGCGGAATCGCGAAGCAATCCGCCAACGCCGCGGCGGATTGTCGCTACGCTCCGAAGGTAGTCCCCTTGGGAGACGCGCAGAATCCGCCCTGCCGCCTGAAAACGATGGCTGGTCGCCGATGCGGCAGCGACGTATACTCGCTTACCGCCAATGACCTGGAAAGACGCCGATGCTGATCAATTGCGCGGCTTACGCCAACGGCAGGAAACTTGCCGATCTTCCCGTCGCTGACATCAGCGACTACCTCAAGCACAGCGACGCCTTCGTCTGGGTCGCGCTGCGTGACCCAGACCCCGCCGAACTCGACGAAATGAAGCGCGAATTCGACCTGCACGAACTCGCGGTCGAAGACGCGTGTAAGGGACACCAGCGGCCCAAGATCGAGGAGTACGGCGACTCGCTGTTCTGCGTGCTGCACCTGCTTGAACTCGATGGCGACGAACTGGCGGTCGGCGAGGTGGCGATCTTCGTCGGCGCCAACTACGTGTTGTCGGTGCGCAACCATAGCGAACAGACCTTCCGCAGCGTTCGCGAACGCTGCGAGCGCGAACCCGAACTGCTGTCGCACGGCGCCAGCTTCGTTTTCTACGCGCTGATGGACGCCGTCGTCGACCGCTATTTCCCGATCGTCGATACGCTCGAGAGCGAACTCGAAACGATTGAGGAGCAGATCTTCGCCAAGGGCACTGCGCGGGCCAACGTCGAACGCCTCTACGCTCTGAAGCGCCAGGTGATGGTCGTGCGCCACGCGGTGGCGCCGCTGATGGAAGCCGCCGCCAAGCTGCACGGTGGTCGCGTGCCGAAAGCCTGCGCCAAGTCGCAGCACTACTTCCGCGACGTCTATGACCATCTGGTGCGAATCAACGCCTCGCTCGATGCCGCGCGCGACACGATAGGCACGGCGATCCAGGTCAATCTGTCGATGGTGACCATCGAGGAAAGCGAAGTAAACAAGAAGCTCGCAGCATGGGCCGGGATCTTCGCGGTGGCGACCGCTTTTGCCGGAATCTGGGGGATGAATTTCAAGGCGATGCCCGAGTTGCAGTGGGAATACGGTTACCCGGCGGCGATCGGCGTCATTGCCGTGACCTGTTTCGTGCTCTACCGGCGCTTCAAGCACTTCGGCTGGTTGTAGCCGTCAGGTCGTATTCTTCTGCCGCCGGGGCCGATTCTCTGTTCTAATTCGCTCTGACCATGACAGCTGTCAGGGTATTCCGAACTGAACCGCCAGCGGACGATGCGAGGGCCGGCGCGGCGAAAGGTGACAATGCAAGACAGGTCGTTGACAGGGCAGCTTCATCACCTATTGCGTACGGCTTTTGCGCGCTGGCTCGAGCATCGCTACCGTGTCCTTTTCTGTACGCTGTCGCTGACGCTGATCGGTTTTCCGCTGCTCGCGACGCTTGGCTTCGATCAGACGCCGATGACCGTGCTGCTGGCCGTGAGCCTGGGCGCTGCGCTGGTCGGCATGCGCAGCCGTCATCTGTCGCACCTGTTGCTGATCCTGTTGCTCGCCATGCTGACGGTTCGCGTCCTTGCCGGGTCGGTCAATTGGCACAGCGTGATTGCGGCGAGCACGGTCGCGCTGGTCATCTTGGGCTTTGTCGCCGGAATCGACGCCGTGCGCGTGGCGATGAGTTCGACGCGGGTCAGCGCTGAACTGTTGTTCGCCGCGCTCAGCGTCTATCTGCTGGTCGGCATCCTGTTCGCCATGCTGCACTGTTCGGTCGCTGCGCTTTGGCACGACGCGTACAGCTTGCCCGAGGGCGGTCGTCTGTTGCTGCCGGCGGGAGTCTATTTCAGCTTTGTCACGCAAACGACGGTCGGCTACGGCGACATCCTGCCGAAGAGCGATCTGGCGCGCGGCCTGTCGATGGTTCAGGCGATCGCCGGGCAGCTCTATCTGGCGGTGATGGTCGCGCGGATGGTCGGTCTTTACATGTCGGGCCAAAAAGAAGGGAACTTATGAAGCGGCTGGCCGGTTATCTCTATTTCTGGGTGCTGCTGGCGATCATCGCCGGCGGCACCTTGGGCTACTTCGAACCGAAGACCGCGGTGCTGCTCAAGCCGCTCGGCGACGGCTTCATCGCGCTGGTCAAGATGCTGATCAGCCCGGTGATCTTCTGCACCGTCGTGCTCGGCATCTCAGGCGCCGGCGACATGAAGAAAGTCGGTCGCGTCGGCGGCAAGGCGCTGATCTACTTCGAAGTGGTCTCGACCATGGCGCTGGTCATCGCCATGATCGTGATGCATCTGCTCAAGCCGGGAAAGGGCTTCAACGTCGACCCGGCGACGCTCGACGCCAAAGCCGTCGCCAGCTATGCGCAGTCGGCGTCAAGCCAGAGTGCGCTCGACTTCGTCATGAACATCATCCCGAAGACCTTTACCGACGCTTTTACCAGCTCGGGCGACCTGTTGCAGGTGCTGCTCGTCGCCATCCTCTTCGGTTACGCGATGATGGCACTCGGGCAGCGCGGCGAGACCGTCCATCGCTTCATCGAAGAGTGTTCGCGGATTTTTTTCGCGATGATGAATACCATCATGAAGCTCGCGCCGCTCGGCGCCGGCGGCGCCATGGCCTTTACCGTCGGCAAGTACGGCATCGCCGCGCTTGAGCCGCTGGCTGACCTGATGGCGAGCTTCTACCTGACCTGCCTGCTGTTCGTCTTCGTCGTTCTCGGCCTGATCGCCGCTTTTTCCGGATTCAACATCGTTCGTTTCCTGCTCTACATCAAGGAGGAACTGCTCACCGTGCTCGGCACCTCGTCGTCGGAATCGGGGTTGATTCCGCTGATGGACAAGCTCGAACGGCTCGGCTGTGCGAAATCGGTGGTCGGCCTGGTCGTTCCCTCCGGTTACTCGTTCAACCTCGACGGCACCAACATCTATCTGACGATGGCCGCGCTGTTCGTCGCCCAGGCGCTCAACATCGACCTGTCGTGGGGCCAGGAGCTGACGCTGCTCGGCGTCGCGATGCTGACGTCCAAAGGCGCCGCCGGCGTCACCGGTTCAGGCTTCATCACTCTGGCAGCGACGCTGGCGGTGGTGCCGTCGATTCCGGTCGCCGGACTCGCGCTGATTCTCGGCATCGACCGCTTCATGTCGGAAGCGCGCTCGCTAACCAATTTCGTCGGCAACGGCGTCGCGACGATCGTCGTCGCCGGCTGGGAAAATGAACTCGACCGCCGGCGCCTCAAGGATGAGTTGGGCGGTTTGCCGTTAGCCGCCAAGGCAGATCGTCAGGCCATCGCCGAAAAGGTCTAGTGTCGCTTCAGTGCGCTTCGTCCCAGTTGGCGCCGACGCCGACTTCGACGGCGAGCGGCACGCGCAACTTGGCGACCTGAGTCATGTGCGGTGGCAGCTCGATGCGAACCCTTTGCAGTTCGTCGTCGGGAACTTCGAGCACCAGTTCGTCGTGCACCTGCATGACCTGGCGGGTCTTGAGCCCGGCGTCGTCGATCCAGCGCTGGACGGCGATCATCGCCAGCTTGATGAGGTCGGCGGCAGTGCCCTGCATCGGCGCGTTGATCGCCGCGCGCTCGGCGCCCTGGCGCCGCCCGGCCTGGGCGGCGCGGATTTCGGGCAGCCACAGCCGGCGGCCGAAGACCGTTTCGACGCAGCCGTTGATCTTGGCCTGGTTGCGCGTCTCCTCCATGTAGCGCGCGACGCCCGGATAGCGCGCGAAGTAGCGCTCGATATAGGATTGTGCTGCACCGCGCTCGATGTCGAGCGCGCGCGCCAGGCCAAAGGCGCTCATGCCGTAGATCAGCCCGAAGTTGATCGTCTTGGCGACGCGCCGCTGGTCGGCGCCGACCTCGATCGGCGTGACGCCGAAGATTTCTGCCGCCGTCGCGCGGTGCACGTCCTCGCCCTGCGCGAAAGCTTCCATCAGTCGCTCGTCCTGCGACAGGTGCGCCATGATGCGCAGCTCGATCTGCGAGTAGTCGGCCGAAACGATGTGGCCGCCCGGCGGCGCGATGAAAGCGGCGCGGATGCGGCGGCCCTCGGCGCTACGCACCGGGATGTTCTGCAGGTTGGGTTCGCTCGACGACAGCCTTCCGGTCACCGCCACCGCCTGCATATAGCTGGTATGCACGCGGCCGGTCTCCTGGTTGACCATCTTCGGCAGCTTGTCGGTGTAGGTGCTCTTGAGCTTGGCGAGTTGCCGCGATTCGAGCAGGATCTTGGGCAGCGGGTAGTCGAGCGCGAGTTCGGAGAGCACTTCCTCGTCGGTCGACGGCGTTCCCGACGGCGTCTTCTTCTTGACCGGCAGGCCGAGTTTGACGAACAGGATTTCGGCGAGCTGTTTGGGCGAATTGACGTTGAACGGCTGGTCGGCAGCCTCGTAAGCGTCGTTTTCTAGCTCGAGCAAGCGCTTGCCGAGTTCGCCGCTCTGCTGCGCGAGCAGCGCGCTGTCGATGGCGACGCCGGTGCGTTCGATGCGAAAAAGGATGTCGCGCGCGGGGATTTCGATTTCGCTGTAAATGAAGGAAAGACCGGGATCTGCGGCGATCTGCGGGTAAAGTCGTTGGTGCAGGCGCAGGCACAGGTCGGAGTCCTCGGCGCCGTATTCGGCGGCCTGGTCGATGGCAACCTGGTTGAAGCCGATCTGTTTGACGCCCTTGCCGCACAGTTCCTCGTAGGGGATCGTCGAGAGTCCCAGATGACGCAGCGCGAGCGATCCTAAGTCGTGGCCGCGAACGCCTTCCTTGCCCGCTTCGAGCACGTAGGACTGCAGCAGCGTGTCGTGCGCGACGCCAGCGAGTGCGATGCCGTGGTTGGCGAAGACGTGCTGGTCGTATTTGAGGTTCTGGCCGATCTTGGCGTGCTGCGCCGATTCGAGCCAGGGTTTTAAGCGCGTCAGCGTGTCGCCGATGTCCAGTTGCGCGGGAGCGCCAGGGTAGTCGTGGGCGAGCGGCAGGTAGGCGGCTTCGCCGGGGGCTATGGCGAACGAGATGCCGACCAGGCGCGCGGCGAAGGGGTCGAGGCTGGTCGTCTCGGTGTCGATCGCGGTGAGCTCTGCGCTCTCGATTTTTTCGAGCCATGCGGCGAAGCTCGCCTCGTCGAGAATCATCGCGTAATTGGCGCGATGCGCGCCGTCGTTGCCGAGCAGGTCGGGGGCGGGTTCAGCGGCAGCCGGCGATGCTTGCAGCGCGAACGCTTCGGCGCTCGGCGCGGCGGGCGTCACCGCTGGGCTGACTTCCTTGAGCCACGAGCGCATCTCGTATCTGGCGAACAGTTCGGCGAGCGCTTCGCGGTCGGCCTCGCGCGGCGTGAGTTCGGCGAGCGCGAGCGGCAGCTCGACGTCGCAGCGCACCGTCACCAGCTTTCTGCCGAGCGGCAGGAAGTCGAGCGCGGCGCGCAGGTTGTCACCGACCGCGCCGCCGATGTCGGCGGCCGCGGCGATCACGCCGTCGAGCGAGCCGTACTGCGTAAGCCACTTGACCGCCGTCTTGGGTCCGACCTTGTCGACGCCCGGAACGTTGTCGACCTTGTCGCCGACCAGCGTCAGATAATCGACGATGCGCTCGGGGGAAACGCCGAACTTGGCGAGAACGCCGGCTTCGTCGAGCACTTCGTTGCTCATCGTGTTGACCAGCGTGATGTGCGGATCGACGAGTTGAGCGAGGTCCTTATCGCCGGTCGAGATCACCACCTTGATTCCCTGCGCCGCAGCCTTTCGCGCCAGCGTGCCGATCACGTCGTCGGCCTCGACGCCATCGACCGTCAGGATCGGCCAGCCGCAGGCGGCGACGCCCTGGTGGATCGGTTCGATCTGCAGCCGCAAATCGTCGGGCATCGGCGGCCGGTTGGCCTTGTAGTCGGCGTACCAGTCGTCGCGGAAAGTCTTGCCCTTGGCGTCGAAGACGCAGGCTTTGAGGACGACGTTGCTTGCCTTGTGGTCGCTATCGAGCCGGCGTAGCATGTTGAGCACACCGTAGATGGCGCCGGTCGGTTCGCCCAGCGTGTTGCGCAGGTCCGGCATGGCGTGAAAAGCGCGGTAGAGATAAGACGATCCGTCGACCAGCAACAAGGTAGGCATAAACGATCCCAAAACATTGATTGACTACGGAGAGCACGGAGAACACAGAGAATTCAAAGCGCATCGCAGAGGGTGGCTGACCCTCAGTGAGATGCTTCCACCGAGATTTTGACCGGTTGTTTTTCTCCGTGTGCTCCGTGTCCTCTGTGGTAAAACTCGTTTCTCTCCCGATCCAATGAGAAAAACTGAAATGAGCGAAAAAGGAAAAGTGCCGCGCAGTTGCGAAGCCGACGAAGCGAAGTCCGACTCGTCGCGCGAGGCCTGGCGGGTTTTCGGCATTATGTCAGAGTTCGTCGAGGCGACCGAGCGCCTGTCGTCGATCAGGCCGGCGGTTTCGATCTTCGGCAGCGCGCGAACGGCACCCGATTCCCCCTACTACAAGCTCACCGAGACCATCGCGCGGCGACTCTCGGACGCCGGTTTCTCGGTGATTTCGGGCGGCGGGCCAGGGATCATGGAGGCCGCCAATCGAGGCGCTTTCCACGGCAAGTCGCCGAGTATCGGCCTCAATATCCAGCTGCCGCACGAGCAGACGACCAACAGCTATCAGGACATTTCGCAGAGCTTCCGTCACTTTTTTGCGCGCAAGTACATGTTCGTTCGTTTTGCCAACGCCTACGTTGTGATGCCCGGCGGCTTCGGCACACTCGACGAATTGCTCGAAGCGCTGACGCTGATTCAGACCGGCAAGAGCCGCCGGATTCCGATCATTCTGGTGCACGCGCCGTTCTGGAGCGGTCTGATCGACTGGTTCCGCAGCACGCTGGTCAGCGAAGGGGTGATTTCGCCCGAGGATATCGATTTGATCCAGCTGATCGATAAACCGGAAGACGTTGTCGAGGCCATTTTCAAGCATTACGAGAGTCGCGGTTTCGCTCCGCTTCCTGCCGAACACGAGATGTTGCTCAATCTGTAATACAATCAAGGCCTATTGACCGCTATCCGGAAATCTTTTCATGCCGCGTTTTTCCTTCATCGTTGCCCTGCTGGCCTTGCTGGCCACCCCGGTTCTGGCCCAGACCGACGCTCCGCCGCCTGTTCCCGACGTCAAGCCGCCGGCCATGGTTCCGCTCGACGATTCGCTCGAGCCGCAGGTGACGATTAGCCGGCGCGAAGGTGCCACGGTCGAGGAAACGCGCATCAACGGCAAGCTCTACAAGATCACGGTGACGCCTGAAAACGGCATTCCTTACACGCTGGTCGATCAGCGTGGCGACGGTTCGTTTGCTCCGGTCGAAGCGCCGGGAACACCTGCGTTGAGTATTCCGATGTGGGTGATTGGCACCTTCTGACGTCGGCTGATGCCGCGGGCCGATGAGTTCGCGGTGCGTCGCGCGACCGCCTAATTTTCCTTCAAACGATGCCCTCCAACCCTCCGATGGAACACTTCCCGCTCGCGGCTCCGCCCTACCACGGCAACAGCCGCGCCGTCGGCGCGGGCAATGCCTTCGATTGGCTCAAGCAGGGCTGGGCGCTGTTCGTCGTCAATCCCGGGGTGTGGATCGCGATCACCATCGTGCTACTGGTGCTGGTGCTCGGGCTCAACATCGTTCCGCTGGTCGGCACGCTGGCCGCCAACCTGCTCACGCCGCTGCTCGGCGCCGGCCTGCTGCTGGCCTGCCAGAAAGCGGCGGACGGGCAAGCGCCGGAGGTTGGCGATCTGTTCGCCGGCTTCAAGCACAACACCGGCAATCTGGTGATGGTCGGCGTGTTCTACATGGCGGCGATGCTGATCGTCTTCCTGGTCGTCCTGATGCTCGGCGGCGGCAGCGTCGCCGGTGGGCTGATGATGGGACGTCCGGCGGGAATCGGGTTGGCCTTCGGCGGGCTGATGCTGGCCATGTTGCTGTCGCTGGCGCTTTCGGTGCCGCTCCTCATGGCGTTGTGGTTCGCGCCGGCGCTGGTCTTCTTCAATAACATGGCGCCGCTGGCGGCGCTCAAGGCGAGCTTCAACGCCTGCCTCAAGAACACCTTGGCGTTCGTGGTCTACAGCCTGATCGTCCTGGTGTTGATGTTCTTCGCGGCGCTGCCCGTCGGGCTCGGCTTTCTGGTTCTCATCCCGGTGCTTTCCGGGTCAATCTATGCTTCGTATCGGGATATCTTCGTTGCCAACTAACTGCCGCCGACCATGCAAGCGCTGACGCTTCCCGCCGCCCGTGGCTGGCGCTGGCTGACCGAAGGTTTCGCGATCTTCCGCAGAAATCAGCTTAGGCTCTCGCTCGCCGTACTCGGCTACTGGATTCTAATGGCGCTGATTAACTCGGTTCCGCTGCTCGGCCAGTTGGTTGCGACGCTACTGATTCCGGTTTTTTCGGTGAGCCTGATGAACGCCTGCCGTCTGCTTGAGCAGGGTACCCCGCTGCCGCCACAGCTGCTGTTCTCGGGTTTCCAACAGAATCTGCGTTCGTTGTTGGTGCTCGGCGCTGTTTATATTGCCGTCAGCATCGCGATCCTCGGCATCGTTGCCGCGGTCGATGGTGGTGTACTGTTCCGGCTCGTCGTTGTGGGGCAGAGCCCCAGCGAGAATACGCTGACCAGCGAGGCGGTGATGTTCGCCGGACAACTGGCGCTGGTGCTCTTCGCGCCGCTGATGATGGCCTACTGGTACGCGCCGGTGCTGGTCGCCTGGAACGGCTTGCCGGTCGGCAAAGCGCTTTTTTTCAGCTTCGTCGCGTGTCTGCGCAACTGGCGCGCCTTCGTCGTCTATTCGGCGTCGATCGCCGTTGTCGGCGCGCTGATTCCCGGCATGCTGGTCGGCTTGTTCAGCGCCATGTCGGTCGGTGGCGTCGAGCTGGTTTCGGTAGTGCTGACCTCGCTGATCGTGTTGGTGCTGTTGCCGACGCTTTACGCCAGTTTCTATGTGAGCTATCGCGACGTTTTCGTGAGCATCGACGAGAATGTCTGAGTTCTCAGCGGAGGCGGGTGACAAGCCGCTGGGCGTTTTTGGCGGCACTTTCGATCCGGTCCACTTCGCTCACCTGCGGCTCGCCGAAGAGGCCGCCGACAGCCTCGATCTGGCGCGGGTGCGCTGGATTCCCGCCGGCCTGCCGGCGTGTCGCGAGACGCCGCAGGTCGGCGCCGCGCAACGGCTTGAAATGGTGCGGCTGGCGATAGCTGGCAACCCGCGGTTTGAAGTGGACAGTGCCGAAGTCGATCAGTCGCTCGTCGACGACGCCCGGCCGAGCTATACCGTACCGACGCTCGAACGGCTGCGCCACGCGCAGGTCTGCGGCGCGCAGCGGCCGCTGGTGCTGCTGGTCGGCGCCGACGCTTTCGCCGGGCTGACCCGCTGGCATCGCTGGCTCGAGCTTTTCGACCTGGCGCACATCGCGGTGGCGCACCGCCCGGGCTTCCCGGTCGATGCGGCGAGCCTTCCCGAGGCCTTGGCCGCGGTCTTTCGGCAACGCTTCAGCCCGGATCCCAAACGGCTTGCTGCGGCGCCGTCCGGCGCCATCGTGAGCTTTGCGATGACCCAGTTCGACATTTCGGCAACCAAGATCCGCGCACTGCTGTCGAAACGCCGCAGCGTGCGTTATTTGATGCCGGACGCGCTGCTTGCCCATATTCAAGAGCACCACCTTTACTCGGAGACCTGAAACGCCAATGAAACTATCCCAGCTCGAAAAAATCGTCGTGACCGCGCTTGATGACATCAAGGGTCATGAAATCGAAGTCATCAACACCGCCAAGCTCACCCCGCTTTTTGAACGGATCGTGATCGCCTGCGGCGATTCGAACCGTCATGTCAGGTCGCTGGCGCAAAACGTCCAGGACAAGGTGCGCGAAGCCGGCGGTCAGGTGATCTCGACTGAAGGCGAAGAGAGCGGCGAATGGGTGCTGGTCGATCTGGGTGACATCGTCGTTCATGTCATGCAGCCGGCGATTCGCGCCTATTACAACCTCGAAGAGCTGTGGAGCGCCAAGGCGCCAGCGCGTGCGCGCAAGACGGCAGCGTAAGAGGTTTAGCCGCTTTCGACACGGAGACCACAGAGACACGAAGCGCACAGAGAAATATCCTTGGATTCGCCCTTCTATCGATTTTCTCCGTGCCCTCTGTGCCTTCGTGTACTCCGTACCCCAAGGGTGTTTCCTGCGGGGCATGTCAAATGTGGTTTCGACAGGTTTTTTTTAGGTTAATACTGCATGAAACTGTGCATTCTGGCGGTCGGCCACAAGCTCCCCGAGTGGGTCGCCAAGGGCTGCGCCGAGTACCTCAAGCGCATGCCGCGCGAATTGCCGATGAGCGTCGTCGAGATCAAGCCCGAGATGCGCGGGTCGAAAACCCGCGAGCAGCTGCTGGCCGCCGAGAAGGTTCGCCTGCAGGCGGCACTGCAGGGTTTTCGCCGCATCGTCGTGCTCGACGAGCGCGGCACCGACCTGACCACCGTGCAGCTCGCTCAGCGCCTTGAGGACTGGATGCGCGAAGGCGGCGATACCGCCTTCGTGATCGGCGGCGCCGACGGCATCGACGCTGCACTCAAGCAACAGGCTGACGAGTCGATCCGCCTGTCGAGCCTGACGCTGCCGCACGCGATGGCGCGGCTGATTCTTTGCGAGCAGCTCTATCGCGCGCATAGCGTGGTCAACAACCATCCCTATCATCGCGAGGGCTGATGCTGCTCGTCAATCCTCATCTCACGCGTCTTTACCTGGCGTCGCGCAGCCCGCGCCGGCGCGAATTGCTGACGCAGATCGGCATCCAGTTCGATACCGTGCTCTTTCGCAACCACCCGCGCGAGGACAAAGAAGTCGACGAGACGCCGCATGCTGGCGAAGCACCGCAAATTTACGTCGAGCGCGTCGCGCGCGCCAAGGCGGTGCATGGTTCGCGCATCGTCGGCTGGCGCCGGATGCAGCCGCAACCGGTACTGGCCGCCGACACGACGCTCGAAGTCGACGGCGAAATCATCGGCAAGCCGGTCGACGGCGAAGACGCCAAAGCTATTTTGCGCCGGTTGTCGGGACGTTCGCATCGCGTGCTCACCGCCGTGGCGGTGGCGCTTGACGGTCGCGTCGAGGCGCGGCTGTCGGTCAGCGAGGTGCGTTTTTGCGTTCTCGACGAGGCGCAGATCGCCAGCTACGTCGCCAGCGGCGAACCGATGGACAAGGCCGGTGCCTACGGCATTCAGGGGCGCGCCGCGCAGTTCATCGAGCACCTGACCGGTAGCTATTCGGGGGTGATGGGCTTGCCGTTGTTCGAAACTGCCGAACTGCTGCGCAGCTTCGGCTTCCTGGTTTAGGCGCTGAGGCGGCGCCGGTCCGCTCGTTCAAGGTAGTTGGATATCAGTGCCGCCGCCTCGGCGGCGCCGTTGGCCTGCGGGACTGGCGGCGAAGATCGTTGCCACAGCGCAGCGAGCGTCTCCTGCAGCTGGCCGCTGGTCAGTTCGTCTTTGCCGATCTTTACGCAGCGCGCGTTGAGTTTCAACCAGTCGATCAGGCAATCCTGCTCGGGCCAGTCGTCGCGGCGCAAGTAAAGTACCGGCGTGCCGTTGCACGCGGCTTCGGTGAAGGTGCCGTAACCTGGCTTGGTGAGCACCGCGTCGACGCTGCGCAAGAGGTCGGTGAACGGCAGGCCGAGCGGCTCAAAAGCGCTCATGTCGTCGCGGGCAATCGGCCAGCTCTGCGGAATCAGCCAGCGCAAGCCTGCGCTGCGTGGCCAGTGCCCGGCCGAAAGATCGGTATCGAAGCCGCCGAAAGCGACCAGCACGATCTTGTCGGCAGCCGCGTAGCCGAGCCGCTCGCGCAGCGCGATACGGCGGCCGAGCGCGGCGACCGGGGCGATCGCGCGTCGGCGCGGCAACGCTTCCATCGCCATCGCCGGCGTCAGGCGCAGGAAACACTCGGCGCTGCGGTAGGCAGCGAGCATCTGCTGGTGAATCGGCGCCGCCCAGGCCTCATTGCCGAAAAAGTGTGCGAAGAGGTCGGCCCAGTTGAGCGAACACATCGAGAGCGAGGCGATTCCGGCCTGCGCAGCGCCGGCCAGCGGCAGGTAGGCGGCGTCGGTGAGCACCAGGTCGGGAGCGAGCGCAGCGAGCAGTGCGGCTTCGGCGGCAACGCTCTGCGCCCAGTCGGCGTGCTGCTCGCGGTAGGCGAGCGCGGTCGCTGCATGGTCGATGCGAATGGCGTCGTGCATGACGTAGCCGAAGTCGCTGCAGCCCTCGAGGTAAGTGAATCTGCAGTGCAGGCGTTCGCGCAGTTTGGCCAGCGGCAGGCCGCTGCGCACGGTCAGCCGCAGCTGCGGCAGCCGGCTGACGAGTTCGTTGAGAATCGGCGCCGCCTGCGCCAGATGGCCGAGGCCGTGCGATGAAATGTCGACGAAAAGATGGGGAGGCATGTTTTGAAAATTCAATTAACCACAACGAACACAATGGGCACAACGAAACCATATTAGCGATTGCGATGTGCTGGAAGGCATTTTTGGCAGTCGATCGTTCTGTTTTTCTCGTTGTGTTCGTTGTGCCCGTTGTGGTTGCTTGTCGTTCGTTAAACAAAGCGCGCCAAGAGCGCGCCGGGGAGTTCTTTCGGGAGCGGGATCCAAACGATGTGGCCGTTGCCGGGGGCGACGGCGATCGGAGAACCCTCGGCATTGATGATGCGTTCGAGCGCAATCTCGAAATTGCCCGAGGGATGGATCACCTCGATGCGGTCGCCGACCGCGAAGCGGTTCTTGACCTCGACCTGCGCCAGAGCTCGCGCTGCGTCCCAGGCGATGACGTCGCCGACGTAGAGACTGCGCCCCGATTCGGAGTGGCCGCGCAGGTAGTTCTGCCGCTCGTGCTCGTGGTGGCGCTGGTAGAAACCGTCCGTATAGCCGCGGTTGGCCAGCCCCTCGAGTTCGCCGAGCAGACTCGGGTCGAACGCGCGGCCGACGAGCGCGTCGTCGATCGCGCGGCGATAGGTCTGCGCGGTTCGCGCGACGTAATACGGCGACTTGGTGCGGCCCTCGATCTTGAGCGAATCGACGCCGATCTCGGCGAGGCGCGCAACGTGCTCGACGGCACGCAGGTCCTTCGAATTCATGATGTAGCTGCCGTGCTCGTCTTCCTCGATCGGCATCAGTTCGCCGGGTCGCTCCTTTTCCTCGAGCAGCCAGCTTCTGGCGTCGCGCTTGTCCCGGCAAGCGTGGATGTCGCCGGCAGCGTCCTGCTCGCCGGCGTGGAGCTGGTAATCCCAGCGGCACGAGTTGGTGCAACTGCCCTGGTTCGAGTCGCGCCGGTTGAAGTAGCCCGAGAGCAGGCAACGCCCGGAGTAGGCGACGCACAGCGCGCCATGGACGAAGACTTCGAGCTCGATGTCGGGGCATTGCTGGCGGATTTCGGCGACTTCGTCGAGCGACAGTTCGCGCGACAGGATGATTCGCGAGAGCCCGAGCTTTTGCCAGAAGCGCACCGCGGCGAAGTTGACGGTGTTGGCCTGCACCGAAAGGTGTACCGGCATTTCCGGCCACCTTTCGCGAACCAGGTCAATCAGTCCCGGGTCGGCCATGATCAGCGCGTCGGGATTAAGCGCGACGACCGGCGCCATGTCGGCAAGGTAGCTGCGAACCTTGGCGTTGTGCGGCAGCACGTTGCTGACCACGTAGAGTCGACGGCCAAGCGAATGCGCCTCGGCAATCGCGTCGCCCAGCGTTTCGAGCTTGCCGAATTCGTTGTTGCGTACGCGCAGACTGTAGCGCGGCTGCCCGGCATAGACGGCGTCGGCGCCGAAGGCGAAGGCGGTGCGCATCATCGCCGGCGAACCGGCGGGCGCCAGCAGCTCGGGGGGGGCAGTAGGCATGGGGGAAAGGGTAGAATGCAGCAAGCTCGCAATTTTAACCGCATTCTCCAGATCGCCCTGCCATGTCCGAAGATATCCTGATCAACTTTACCCCGCAGGAAACCCGCGTCGCCGTGATGTACCAGGGCGTTGCGCAGGAACTGCACATCGAGCGCACGGCCAGCCGCGGCCTGGTTGGCAACGTCTATGTCGGGCGCATCGTTCGCATCCTGCCCGGAATGCAGTCGGCGTTCATCGACGTCGGCCTCGAACGCACCGCTTTCCTGCACGTTGCCGACATCTGGGAGCCGCGCCGCGGCGACGACCCGGTTCGGCCAATCGAACGCATGTTGTTCGAGGGGCAGAGCATCGTCGTGCAGGTGATCAAGGACCCGATCGGCACCAAGGGTGCGCGCTTGTCGACGCAGATGTCGGTGGCCGGGCGGATGCTGGTCTACCTGCCGCAGGAGAAGCATATCGGCATCTCGCAGCGTATCGAGAGCGAGGTCGAGCGCGAGCTGCTACGCGAAAGGCTCACGCGGCTGGTTCCGGAGGACGAGCAGGGCGGCTTCATCGTTCGCACCATGGCCGAGGGCGCGACCGAGGAAGAACTGGCCAACGACATCGAGTACCTGCGCAAGATCTGGCACGACATCCAGGTGCAGTCGAAGACCGCGGCGCCGCCGGCGTTGCTCTATCAGGAACTGTCGCTCGGCCTGCGCGTGCTGCGCGACTTCGTCAATCCCGACACCGCCAGCATCGTCATCGACTCGCGCGAGAATTTCCAGAAGCTCACTGCCTTTGCCGCCGAATACACGCCGACCGTCGCGCCGCTGCTCAACCATTACGTTGGCGAGCGGCCGCTGTTTGACCTGCACGGCGTCGAAGACGAGATTCAGCGCGCGCTGGCGCGCCGCGTCGAGCTCAAGTCGGGCGGCTACCTGATCATCGACCAGACCGAGGCGATGACCACCGTCGACGTCAATACCGGCGGCTTCGTCGGCGTTCGCAACTTCGACGACACGATTTTCAAGACCAACCTCGAAGCGGCGCAGACGATCGCTCGCCAGCTGCGCTTGCGCAACCTCGGCGGAATCATCATCACCGACTTCATCGACATGGACAGCGACGAACACCGCGAAGCGGTGCTCGCCGAGTTCAACAAGGCGTTGGCGCGCGACCACACGCGGCTGACCGTCAATGGCTTCACCGCGCTGGGCCTGGTCGAAATGACGCGCAAGCGAACGCGCGAGTCGCTGGCCCACGTCTTGTGCGAGGAATGTCCGACCTGCGGCGGCCGCGGCGAAGTCAAGACGGCGCGCACGGTGTGCTACGAGATTCTGCGCGAGTTGTTGCGAGAAGCCAGACAGTTCAACGCGCGCGAGTTTCGCGTGCTTGGCAGCGTGTCGGTGATCGACATCTTCCTCGACGAGGAGTCGCAGGGCCTGGCGATGCTCTCCGACTTCATCGGCAAGCCGATCTCGGTGCAGGCCGAGCCGAGCTACTCGCAGGAACAGTACGACATTGTTCTGATGTAACTTTATTTGTGTTAATAAACAGCATGATACTGTTGTTTTGTATTTATTTTTCTGATTAGCTACATAACTAGCTACATGTGTTCTCGGCGCTAGCCAATCCTGTCAGTAGCGAGTGCTTGAAGGTACTTACACAAGGAGACGGAAGGTGTTATCGGCACAAGATGTATTGAATGCACGGGAAGCACTAACTTTAGAGTTGCTTGATGAAGCCTGCGCGTTCGCACTTAAAGAAAACGAAGACTATGATTCTGACGGGTGGGCTTGGCTGTTCCTAAGTCTGGACGAAAAATACCGTAAAGACTACGAAAAGCACGAAAGGCGTGAGCGCAAGCTCTGTGCTGCGGAGGACCACTTAAAGGCAGCTCTCGATATAGACGCGCTCCCCAAATGGGTTTTGCCTGATTGCGATGGTGAGTGTTTGCGTCGATTCGGCCTAGCCGCATGGTTTAATCCGAAGCTGCCTACTCTACCTTATTCGTCAAGTGGAGTAGGTTGGTTCAGCTTGTTGTCGCCAATTATCCCTGCCAGCTCTGACGACGATAGATGGTTGACTCTGCGAGACGATGATGAATACCAAGCGGCGTATGTCGAGCAACACCGCCAACTCCAACTGGCCGAAAGAAATCGTGCTAACAGCCAGATAGAGAGTTTTGTAGCCTCCAAATACCGCAGAGATGTTTTCCCTGACTACGATGGTTCTTGCAGAAGACTGTATGGCCTAGCCGCATGGCTCTCTCCGTCAAGTATTAAGTTACCCCCGCTAAGGAATAACGGGTCGTGGTTTTTTCCACTAAAGGCTCTCGTGCTGGAAAATTACAACCGAAATAATGTCTTCGAGCCGTTAAATCTCGACCCTTCTTTTCCACAGTTTCCAATACGTGATAGAAACAAGGCGAGTTACATTTTCTTGGGAACACGAGAAACGCCCTTTGGTTATGGACGTGCTACTGCGCCGTTAATGGCGAGCGAAAATGGGAATTCTCTACGAATCCTCTGGGCAGCCGTTGATTGCAGTATTCCTGTCGCAGGCCAACTGTCGGTGCTACGTGATTTAGCCAAAAAACCACCGAGCATTCCTAAGAGGCTTCGACCTAAAAACCTGTGATGCTTTCGACTCGCCTCGTCTGGATCCATAGCCTTACACACAACTCATTTTGCATTAATTGCCCGCATATGCTCGACGCCTTCGGCGAAATCCCTGACGCGCTGAAAGCCGAGCCAGAGGGTTTTAACGCCCGGTTCGCCGTC
>Ga0316604_10001035_pt1 | contig 27099 bp, 21 predicted proteins | sample OWC_soil_day20_C_FD_207650 | JGI IMG/M metagenome (GOLD analysis project Ga0316604, IMG submission 207650) | Wetland soil microbial communities from Old Woman Creek delta, Ohio, United States - OWC_soil_day20_CT | ecosystem: Environmental > Terrestrial > Soil > Wetlands | place: USA: Ohio...
TCGCTGATGCCTACGGCATCAGCGAGCGGCGGCAGGGATGGTAATGGCCTGCGGCCGGCTAAAAAATCGAAACTGAGACATTACCGAATTACATTCAGGAGTTTTCTTTGGAGATTATTTCCTAATTTTGAAGGCTAATAACCTATATACGAATTTATAAAAGCGCTCGTATTAATTATGGCAAATTTATTATCAAAGTTAATAGGGGGACCGTTTTTTAAATCCAAAAAGAATTTTACCATTTTTGATTTTCAAAAAGAAGAAGAACAATTGTTATTAAGATCTCAGAATGGGAATAAAAATGTAGATATTATCTTTCACGGTGTACAGCAGATACAATTGCCAGTTTCATTTTCCGGCCTGAGTATCCGAATAGCAGATGCCAATAAAGTGAAGCTGCCCTATACGAAAAATGAGCATTCTTACAATAACACCTTATTTGAAATTATATCCTCTGGAGAAAAATTTTATTTGCTCGCTAAATTTTGTAAGATATACGAAAATGATTTCCCATTTAATGAAAGTAGCCAGAATGGGGCCAGGGGTAAGGAAATAGCAAGTTCTGATAATTAGCATTTATTTTGTGATTAATAAATTTATCAGAAAAAAAATGCATCCTTCAATTTATTTATTAATTTGCCGCCCTTGAAATCAACTTATATGCTGTAGCAAAATTGATCCCTTATAACCTAGGAATACTTCTACGAGTTTATACAATTGTAATTTATGTTCATTTCTATTAACCTATTGGGTGGGACAAGCGATTATAGCGCTTAGATTGTTCGTGTTTTTTATTGTGCCTTATTGAAGTATTCCATATTGTATAACCTATATCGATAATTGTAGTTTTATGTTTCCCTTTCCGAAAGAGTTCCTGAAGAAAATTCAGGTAATGTTGCTATGCCTGTTGCCTATGCTACCGCGGGCGCAAACGATCAGTACATCGTTGCCTGTTGGTTCGCCTAAGGGGGGTAGCGGGGTAAGTAGTGCTGGTGGCAGTACTTACTCGATTCCTGTCAAAGTGCTGTCGGGTACGAACAGCATGACACCTACTGTCAATTTAGTGTACAATTCCCAATCCGGAGATGGTGTAGCTGGTTGGGGATGGAATCTATCCTGTATGTCTGTGATCAGCAGAGCAGGAAAGTCGAATTTTTACAATGGTATTAATACGCCGGTAAAGTATACCAATACAAATGATGCCTTTGTATTGGACGGACAACGTATGTTCGCTACATCAGGTACGAATGGCGCGAACGGAACAGTATATGGTCTGGAGAACGAGCAGTTCACCAAAATTGAGTCATTCGGTGGCAGCGAAACACTGGGACCTGCTTATTTTAAGGTCACTACCAAAGATGGTACAGTTCTGGAATATGGCAATGCTACCAATGCAAAAATGACCACTGATGATGGTACTGGTAGTACAATAATGTGGTTTCTGAACAAGGTGACGGACATCAGTGGTAATTATCAGGTATATGTGTATACAATTAATACTACGGATCGCACCTATGTATTATCAGAGATACAATATACAGGTAATGCTACGGCTGGTATTACACCTTATAACAAGATTAACTTTACTTACACTTCCCGCACCGGTTGGCAGAATAGTACTGTCTATGATGGGGGAGCTTCTTTACGCAGGGCATACAATCTGAGTAATATCAGTATAAAGAATGCTTCAGCACAAACCGTGCGTTCTTATGATCTGTCATACACCCTGATTAAAAATCAGTATTTCCTGCAATCCTTTACAGAAAAAGGCTCCAATGGATCAGCTTTTAATCCGCTGGTGTTTAGTTATGGTGCGAATACTACAGCTCCCGATGTAACCACGTCCGTCCAGTATTCCGGAATGAATCAGGGGAATGTGTATGCAGGAGACTTTGATGGAGATAGTCAGCAGGATGTACTGGAATCCTCTTATTACCTGGATAACAACGGTGTTCCCCATTATACATCTTACGATGTAATGAGCCATTTTTCTACCTATGCGGGGCAGCCAGCTATTTCCTATTTTTACCAGTTTAAAATTCCCGAGTCAGGTGTTACTGAACTGAAAGGAACGAGTAATGGCTACTACAATTTCCAAACCTTTGATTATGATGGAGATGGAAAGGACGATGTCGTAATGTTAAATACTATTATAAGTGGAAGTGACAGGATTTACAATGGCATCCGTATTAATTATTCCAGAAAATTCAATGTCTACTCGGGAGCATATTATGACTCTGTCAATTATACGGCATTACCTCATTCCAGTTTTTATACACAGGATTTTAAATATGTATACCGTAATGGTACTACATATGGTAACTACTTCGTGGCTGGTGATTTTGATGGGGATGGTGCGCAGGATTATATCCTTATTCTCGGAATCAATTATAGTAATGCTTTTAAAGGATTTTTCTCCAGTCCGAAGAAAGGCATTTACAACCAGGAAATTGCATTATTTGGTGTGGAAGGGACTTCAAGTGATCCTTTTTATGCGAATTCTATAGCAAGTGCAAAGCAGTTGCTGCCCATAGATTTTGATGGGGATGGCAAGCGGGAGATCCTTGTAGTAAAAGACAATCAGAGTTATGTATTGTCTGTGTATCCTGTATCTGCATCGTCGGGGTATAGTTATGCAGCGCAGGTACTTTATACCTTTACAGATATAAAAGGCAATTATCCAATATTGCCCGGTGACTTTAACGGAGATGGCAAAACGGACCTGCTGTATAGAAATATCCCCAGTACTTCTACTGGCAGCTGGTTTCAGCTGACAAGTACAGGAAAGGCATATACTTCTCAGGCATTTGGATTTTATAATCGTCCTTACCTGGCAGGTGATGAAGCTGGTACCGCCCATCATCTGTTAGTAGCTGATTTAAATGGAGATGGAAAATCAGATGTATGGCATTCGCTCGATCTTACTACTTCCTCTTCCCGGCATACCATTTATTATAGTAATGGGCTCACTTTTAACATTGAGCACTATGATCAGGCTGTGAGTACCAATGGAGGCAAAAAGTCCAATACAGTAGTAGGCGATTTTAACGGAGATGGGAAACCTGATATTCTGTCTATCAACAGTAGCAATTCAGGGCGTTTCATCTATCCCAAGCCCATGAAGGAAGAACGCTTTCTTACAAAGATAACAGATGGTCTTGGGGCACAGGAAGGGTTTAATTATGTAATGCCAATTCAAAGCGGTTATTATAGCCGTTCGGCTGAATATGAATATGATAAGAAAGGAGTAGCGATTGGAGCAGGTGCCAATGGCAATCCTTACAATGTGTTGTTCTCCCCATTATACCTTGTAAAGGAGACTTATAAGTCTAATGGTGTGGGCACTGGATTACGTTATACTTCATATGAATATACGGATGCCTGTTATTCTCCCGTCAGGGGCTTCCTGGGTTTTAAAAAGGTGAAAGCGTCGGATGAAAGTACTGGAATTGTAACCACTACTGAAAATGATATTCATCCCGATTACCTGATCCCTTACCGGACAAGACAAACGATGGTATATGGAGCAGAGACACTGAGCGATACGAAATTTACAACCAACCTGCTGAAGCCTTCCAGTAATTATCTGGATAAACGGGTGGTTGTACAGGTGCCAAAAGCACTTACCATCAATGGTATTACAGGAGAAGCAGCTGAAACTACCAGTACTTTTGATAATTATGGAAATACGACCCAATCTGTTACCAAAGTAGGTAGTGTAAGCGGAGATGTAGTTACTCCTATTGAGACCAGCACGATCACGTCGGTATACGGTACGCATGGAACACCATTCCCTGCCTCTCCGGAATCCATCACTACTAAGAATGTGAGAAATGGACAGGCAGAAGTGAGCAAGGTGACTACCTATGCTTATAATACTGCCAATCTGGTTTCATCAATAGTAGAGTTTTCCGGGAAGGCCAAAGCATATACTACCAATTTTACCTATGATGCATTTGGGAATGTGAAGCAGAGAGACCTGGTAGCGCCAGGATTGCCTACCCGCTCTGAGAAGTCAACTTATGATAATACCGGGCGTTTCCTGTTACAATCTGAAACAGTAGGGGCGGATGTTACTAAAAAGCAGGTATTCACTTATGAAACCTCATTTGGGTTACCGGCTACAGTGAAATCTGCTGATGGGCTGACCACTGGTTACCAGTATGATGTATTTGGCAGATTAAACCTGACCACCCTGCCGGAAGGATATAGCATCACGCAAACTATGGCATGGGAAAGTACCTCTGGCCGGTATTCAGTGAGTGCTACCAGACCTGGTGGTGGTAATAATCAAAAGATTTTCTATGATCTGTTGGGCAGGGAAGTGAGAATGGAAATGTCTGGTTATAATGGAGGAACACTTGTATCTTCAAAAAGCTATAATGCAAAAGGTGAACTGGTTTCTTTGACTGCGCCATATTATAGCACTGAGACGCCTCTTACTACCACTTATCAATACGATAATTATGGTCGTACCAGCCAGGTGTCCAATGGTACAGTCACCACTAATTATTCTTATAGCAAGCTGGCAGGAGGTCAATATAAGACTACCGTTAACAATAGCTCCGGACAGTCCAGTAGCCAGACAGAGGATGCCAGTGGTATGATTATCGCTGCTACAGACAATACCGGTTCGGTTGGATTTGTCTATGATAGCCGTGGCAATAAGACAGAGACGTCTGTGAATGGTGTAATGATGACTACCAATAGTTATGATGAGTATGGTAATGAGACCGGTGTGACTGATAAGCATGCGGGTACTTATAGTTATCAGTACGACGCTTTCCGGCAACTGGTGGCTGAAACAAATCCCCAGGGGCAAACAAGAACACTAACCTATGATCCATTTGGCAGGGTAACGCAACACGCCGGCCCGGAGGGAACAACTACCTATGAATACTGGAAAGAAGCCAGCACCGGATATTGTAACGATAACCTTACCAAAGTAACAGGTTTTGGTGGAGATGTGACGGAGTATACTTATGATAACCTCAGACGTTCTCTATCAGAAAAAATTACAACAGATGGTAATGCATTTAATACACAATATGGTTATGATGCTTATAATAACCTGACAAAGATTACCTATCCATCCGGAGTTACTGTAAGTCGTACCTATGACAGAAATGGAACCGTCACAGGGGTACAAATGGGAGAAGGTACTGGTGCTACTATCCTATTCACGGCTTCTGGTATGAACAGCCTTGGATACTATACAGGTTATTCTTATGGTAATGGTAAATCTACGACTGAAAGCTATAATCTGGCATTGGGGGCAATGACTCAAACCTCAACCCCGGGGGTGTTCCAGATGAACTATTCCTTTGACCCCCTTACCGGCAACCTGAATAGCAGGAAAGACATGATCAGGAATCTGGATGAGGTGTTTACTTATGATAATGCTAACCGTCTACTGACATCAAAAATTAATAATGTTCAACAGTTGAATATTACCTATGATGGTGCAGGCACTAGTTTTGGGAATATCAAGACAAAGACGGATGCTGGTAATTATACTTATAATGATCAGAAGGTCAATGCGCTGGCTTTTATAACAAATCCTGCGGGTGGCCAGGTACCACCATCGGTGATATCCCAGCTGCAACAGGATGTGACTTATACCGCTTTCAACCGTACATCGACAATAACCGAAGGGGTCAATCAGCTGACATATGCTTATGGTGCAGACTATGGGCGAATAAAGGGTACCTTTAAACAAAACGGAGCCTTAACTGAGACTAGATATTACCTGGGAGGGTATGAAAAGCAGATTAAAGGCAGTGTAACCAGGGATATTCATTATATAGAAGCTGGTAATGGTATTGGTGCTATCCTTATCAGGGAAGGAAGTGCTGTCAAAGTATATTACGTTTACCATGATTATCTGGGTAGCATCCTGACAGTAACAGATGCATACGGTAATGTGATAGCTTCCCAGAACTTTGATGCATGGGGGCGTTACAGGAATCCTTCGGACTGGAGTTATAATAATGTACCCAATCAACCGGAATGGTTGTATAGGGGCTTTACCGGCCACGAGCACCTGAAGGACTTTTCCCTGATCAATATGAATGGGCGAATGTATGATCCTGTATTGGGTCGTATGATGAGCCTTGATAACTTTGTATCTGTACCGGGAAGTAGTCAGGGATATAACAGATATGCTTATGGATTAAATAATCCACTGATTGTTCGGGATCCTAACGGGGAGTGGATTCATATTGTGGTAGGTGCTGCAATAGGAGGTGTCCTGAATCTGACTGTAAAAGCGGTACAGGGAAAGATCCATAATGTGGGAGATGGATTTGCTGCATTTGGCATTGGAGCGGCAGCGGGGGCTGTTGGGGCGGCTACAGGAGGTGCGGCGCTGTCCATGTTTGGATTGCAGGCAACTACGGTTGCAGGAGGTGCCGTAGCTGGTTTTGCAGGTGCAGTAACATCGAGTCCGGTACAGGGAATAGGGAATGCTGTTTATTTTGGCGACAAGTATACCTTGAAGGATTTTGGAATGGACGTGGCGATAGGTACTGTAGTAGGAGGCGCTTCAGGGTATATTGCAGGCCGCTTAAAAGCAAGTACTGCCGGTGCAAAAACGGATCTGAGCAAAGGGCGGACGGGTGCAGGAGGTACTGGCAATGGGGGAGGAGTAACAGGCAAGGTGAAGGCGAGTGTATCATTCGGTCAATTAACCGGAGAAATGCCGGAGGCTATAAAGCCCAATGGAGGACCATTACGTACACCAGTTGTTTTAAATTTAACAAAAAAGACGAAAGACATTTCGTTGGGAATAGGTGAATTATTAGCCGATTTTTCAGCAAGCGTGAAGGCTTCTCCCTGGTGGGAATGGGGTGCAGATGAATTCGAGTTTGCTTTTCAGAATATGATCCGGGATCCGGAAGTAAAGATTCATTTCAATCTGACGATGAAGGATGGAAAAATGATGAATGTATGGGAAGCGCTTAAGGAAGGTGCAAATGGTTATTCCGGTAGCCGTGTTACTTCCTGGGAGCTGTTTGAAATAAAGCACACAGGGGATGCTTTGTCAAGGACTATATTCTATTACCAGGGAAGGGTTATCGCCAACCCATTTTTAGGACTATAAATACTAGCGGATATGCAGGATATTATTTTCAGCTCAGACAAGTATTTTGAGATGCATGATTTTCATATTAGTCATAGTCAGTTGTTGATCAGAGCAGCTGAAGATACAGGCAACGGCTTTAGAAATGTTGATATCATTTTTATGGGGGTTCATTATGTACAGTTACCTCCATCATTTGCCGGCCTTACAATTCGGGAATCTTCTTATGAAGAAAGTACTATCCTTTATCCGTCAGTAAGGAAATTTTTAAGCTATCCCTCCAGTCATCTGTTTGAGGTTATTACTGAAGGTACCAGCTACTTTGTAGCCGCAGGTGTCTGTATGGTATATGAAAACGAATTATCGTTGAATGAGTCAAGTGTGGGCCCGGCTAATGAGAAAAAAAGAGGCAGGCTCATTCACAGCTCGGCAAAAATGGGATGATATAGATTAATTAAAAATGAAATTAAATGAAGTATTCTTTTTTATTATTAGCAATATGTCTGAGTATGAAGTTGTATGCTCAACCAGCAATCAGTTCAGAAAGAAGGGTAAATATCGACGGGGTGGGTAAATATACAGGTGCAATTATTTCTGCAAAAATTGCGGGGATAAGGACCATAATGGCCGGTAATGATACGCTGATTGGATATGCACCTGTGCAATATGGGAATGAAACGTGTAAGCTGATGGTTGAATGTAGCCATGATAAATGGCTGGAGACTTTTGTGGAGAATAGATTTGGAGGTACGTATGCAGCTCAGGGAAAGCAGTTACTATGGGCAATTAAGCACATTTCGATCACCTCCGACCTGAGCGCACAATATTTTTTTACCAGGTTACAGGCTACGGTTTATGTAAATAGGGATGGAACTGCTTATCAGCAACTATTTACCACTGATACCGTATTTACAGGAATTATGAACAGTGATAGCAATTATGTGGCCGGGCTGGTCAATGCAATGGATGGTCTATATCAGCAATCTGTAGCACAACTGGCTAAAGCAGAAAGATTAAAATTAAATGCAGCCCGTCAAAAGGTATTCACTGCTTCAGATGTTATTAATACAGCATCTGCAGAGGTTGTGTTGCCTGTAATGAAAGATGCAAATGTAAATGAAGGAATTTTCACCTCCTATGATGCTTTTACTGTTAATAAGCCGGAAACTTCTATGGGCGTTTGGGCGGTTCCTGATACGACAAAGGGGGCTGGCTATGTAAAAGTATATACAATGGGTGCTGATAGCAGTGTGCAGCAGGTTACAAAGATCTGGGGTATCTGTTTAGGTGATAACGAGCTGTATAAGTATGACGACGGAAAATTGATTTCAATAGAGCGTGATGGAGAAGGTATTATTCTATCCCGCTACCAGGAACCCAAAAAGCGGAAGAACCAGGCCTTTTACTGGCGTCGTCTGGCAGCGAATGGCTGGCCGAATGATACAAATCCTTTTTGCAGGGAGCAATCTGTATTTGTAAAACATGGTCAGGGAGATCAGAGACCGGTAGCGACCCGCATTGATATGACTACAGGAGAGCTTTCATTTTAATTTTACAATGCATATATATGCCAAGAATATTGTTTATTTTATCATTTTTACTTTTTTATACAATGGTGGGCAAATCCCAGAACCTACCAGTTAATACCTGTGGTGTAGTATATAGTTACGATGCTACGGGCAATCGTACCCAGCGCATGTATGTTTGCAACAATGCAGTAACAGGGGGCAGACTGGCCGCCGTAAAGGACTCGACAGCAGAACTGCCTCAGGTAACGGCCTTATATCCCAATCCTACCACAGGAAGTTTTAAGATCTCCTTTGTGAAGTCATTGAACAATGCAAGGATTGTGATAATGAATATGAATGGAAGGGTATTGCAACAGCGTACCGAAAGTGGAAATGTAGTCATGTTTGATCTTTCTGTTTATCCGGCAGGGATGTATTGGGTGCAGGTACAGGATGCAGGACATCCTTATGTGTTCAAAGTGATCAAGCAATGATAATAAGGAGCTGTAATAATAATTCATAACGGCTGGCGATGGCCAGCCGTTCTTTTTTTAATGATAGACTTCTTTTTAGGCATGGCGGTAATAGTTAATCCAGACGTGAGGATGGTAAATTTGAAAAACCTTGCATTTGTAAATGAGGTAGGGTAATCTTCGCCCTCTTAGCTTTTAGAATTTTAGAAGACGTAGAATTGTTTGACTCCATATCCCGGTCAATAGGATTTAAAGTAAGAATTTCACTAACAAATGCATAAATATTGGATAAATCTTCTGCAAACTGGTTCGAACTTCGTCCCCCGTAGCCCGCTAAAAAAACTGCATAGTTTAGCAAAAAATTGAAAGCCTTCAGATGGGAAATCTGGAGGCTTTTTTGCATTTAGATCGGATTTTGCCAGTCATGTCTTAAATGATTTTGATTGTAACAGGTCCGGGGGTTTGAATCCGGCTTTCTCCGTAGGAAACTACAAAGCCTTCAAATCACTGAATTTGAGGGCTTGTTTATAACAAGATGCTTCCAATTAGATAGAACAGCTTGTTTGTTTTTAAACCCCTTTTATTACATTGTAAACCTGAATTTCAGTAAATGAGCCGGATATTCGGCCTTTATTGACAAATGCTAGTTCAACATCTCTAAAAGCGCTTATTGGCGATAATACACTAATATTAATAGACGAAGCCCAACGGGTTAATAATATTGGAATTACCCTAAAGCTGCTCGTTGATAACTTTAAAAAGTACAGATCATTGCAACTGGTTCTTCAGCATTGGAGTTGGCTAATGAAATCAATGAACCACTGACAGGTCGTAAACGGGAATACCACTTATATCCCATCTCGACTACAGAAATGGTAGCTAATACCTCCAAACTACTGCAGAACAGACTACTTAAGCAACGTATGATATATGGCTTTTATCCTGGTATTGTAAATTACCCATCAGATGCACAAGCCAATCTGTTAGAATTATCCAATAACTATCTTTTTAAGGATGTGCTTTTATTACAGAATGTACGTAAACCTGCCTTACTGGAAAGATTACTGGTAGCAATCGCTTTACAGGTAGGCAGCGAAATTTCCTATACCGAAATTGGCCAAACCATTGGAACAGATAATAAGACAGTTGATCGGTATATTGAATTATTAGAAAAGTGTTTTGTGGTGTTCCAGGTAGGAGGATTTAGCCGTAATCTGCGCAATGAAATCAAAAAAGGGGAAAAGATATATTTCTATGATAATGGCATCAGAAATGCTTTGATCAAAAACTTTTCTCCATTAGAATTAAGGCAAGATATTGGCGCTCTCTTTGAGAACTTTCTGGTTAGTGAAAGGATGAAAGCCAATCATTATGCAAACCATTATGTGAATCCCTATTTTTGGCGCACCCACCAACAACAAGAGGTTGATTTGATTGAGGAGTCAGGAGGAAAGCTTTATGCATGGGAATTTAAGTGGAATGAAAAAGCTAAAGATAAAATTCCGAAAGCATTTTTGGATGCCTATCCCCATAGTATCGCCCATATTATTAATAGGACCAATTATATCGAATTTGTAAATGCTTTAAGAAACGACTGAATTTTAGATAAATCCTCTGTAAACAGGTTCGAAACTTTTCCTCTCCAGACCACTAAAAAGCAGAACCCGCTCTAGGAGGGTTTTGCTTTTTAATATATTTTGATGAATTTCTAAGAAATTTGTCATCAACTATATATGTGTTCGACATCAATTATTACCTTGAGATATGTGACTACCCATCTAAGCATTTATTTTTTTTATGCTCTGTTGTGCAAACTGAATTGCCATATGTAGCATTTGTTTCAGCAATTCTTTTGACGGCAATTCAAGAAGATATTGAGCAACATGCATACCGCAGAATCAAGTTCTAAAAGTTCAACCAATTCATCATTCTTATCAACATAAAGAGTTAATCCAATAAAATCAAATTTAACATTGACTATTCAAATTAATTCCTAATTTGGTGCCACGCATTTTGTTAAGAATGCATCTACAAACAAGTGTGCTTAACGGAAAGTTAATATAACGGCAAAACGATATATACCTATATTGCATTCAATAAAGCCAACTATAAAAAGTAGTTTGTTAAAAATTAAAAATGTTTAGTTTCAAATCCGTTTAAGTACTCCACAATGGAACCTTAATGATGCCTTACCGAAGCTGGTGAATTTTAACCCGGAGACATATGCTCCCGCCTTACTTAGGTTAAATGTTTGGGGATATTAATATAACTATTAAAGACGTAGAGAATGAAAATTCTTACCAATTAAAGAATGCAAGTCCTTGCGGGGAATATTGCGTGCCAATAGGAATCCAATCAAGTATTTTTTGTAAAGGGAATGTTCACATCATAATTATTGAAAAAAGTAATCAATCATTCTGAAGTGTTCCATTTATTGTAACACATATATCATCTGCAAGCGCGGAACACGCATCCGTAGCCTATCAGCAGTATAATGCAGTTGCCAGCCCATACAAGAAATCATCAACTTTACACCCAGCATACCTGACTGCATTTTGCTACAAAATGAAGTCAAATGTGTACTACCTGGTTTATAGCCCTTTTCTATTAAATTGTTATTGTATGATAGCATATGCCCTTATCATGGCTGCTGGCAGAGGTATGCGTATGATGCCTTTGACACAGCATACATCAAAAGCAATGGTGAAGATGAATGAATCTCCATTAATTGCGCATACTATAAGGCAACTGGTCAATGTTATTCCCAACCTTTCTATTACTGTAGGTTATAAAGGTTCTGATCTGGCTAAGTATTTAATAGAAGAAGGATCTTCCATGATATTAAATACCAATGGTCACGGTAACGCATGGTGGATATTCAATACATTATTTTCATACATCAATGAACCTGTACTGGTATTGACTTGCGATAATATTGTAGAACTCGATCTGACGTTTATATATAATAATTACACCACCCTCGGAAACCCTGCCTGCATGGTCGTTCCAGTGACTCCCGCCAAAGATATTGCCGGTGATTTCATCTTTGGAAAAGACAATATAGTAGCGCAGTTAAGCAGGTCTCAGGTATCTGACATCTACTGCTCCGGCATACAGGTGATCAATCCATTTGCCATCAATGAACGTGTTAAAAGTGTGGAAGACTTTAATGATGTATGGCAGCAATTGATTGAACAAGGATTACTACGTTATTCCAATACCTATCCAAAGGAGTGGCATACTGTCAATACAGTTGCACAATTGGAAGCCTTAAGTGTGCTATAATAAGAATCGCATGTTAACATTTATTATTCATACAAAGAACGGGTTGTCCATTGCATGTAAGAGTGGGGATGATGTAAAGATCATCCCAGGTGAAGATGCCATCAATGCGACAAACTTAGCCATAGATTATAATTTCAGACGTGATATGTATGCGGTGAAGATGACTCAGCCAGAGATTGACTATTTCAAAATACATCATTACATCTGGCAAACATTTCTTAATTCAGGAGAAAGTGTTTGTCTTATACAGGAAGATGGTGTGGATTTCTCAGCAGATGAGGATGATATGGCTGAAGTTGTTACCGAACTAGGCGATGACTGGGATGTATTTTTCCTCTTTGATAAAACTGAAAGTCATTATCAACATACAAGTATAGAATTACAAACCAGCCGGTTTGGCATATTTTGGGGTGACTATGCATATATGTTACACAGAGAAGGCGCTACCAAACTGGTAGACATAAACTGTATCAGACAGTCAGCAGATGAAGAAATACTAGCAGCATCTGCGGACGGTAAACTGGAAGCGGTATATTATGAAACTGACTGGGTGACATGCGATGAAAAGACTTTGTATAGCTATCGTATACGGCATCAGGCGGCATTGTCTGCTGTGATGGCATACAGCGGATGGTCTGATCATAACAGAACACTGGCCCAAAAGCTGATGCGTATGGTGCGTGACCATGCCGCAAAGTTACGGATAGACTTGGTGCTACACGGTGGTACCCTACTGGGTCATGTCAGGCATGACGCCATCATGCCCTGGGATGATGATATCGATTTGGGCATAGATGAACATGTACTACAACCATTGTTGCAATCTATTGAAGCGGAAGGTGTGATCCAATTCAAACAATTGCCTTGGACATATGAAGGTGCCGATTCTATCTATTATAAACTATGGCTGGATGAAGGGGAGGAAATACCCGGACATGACTACAAGTTTCCTTTTGTAGATATCTGGTTATACTTCGATGACGGTGTCGATATATATTACAAAGAAGCGCCACGATTCAGGTATCCCAGGGAGACTTATCTCCCTTTCCAATCTGTATCTTTCGAAGGGACTACCATGCAGATTCCTCATGATGCTATTGGCGCACTCGATCTGATGTTCAATACCTGGAAGAAACAGATAGTGGTCTATCCATGGAGTCACCGGCAGGAAAAACAAGCCTTCAGATTCATGAGGGTGCCTATTCAGGTAAGTGATAATGGTAGATTACAAAGTTTAATCAGACGGAAATGAAACGTAGTACAAGCAGTGTTTTTTTACAGTTAAAGCTACTATTCACCTTTTGCAAAAGGTTTGTATTGCCATCTGTGCTATTTACAATAGTAAGCTGCCTGCTGATATGGAGGTTTAAGCTTACAGATACTATGGGGGCAATCATATGGCTGAAAGCATTGAGTAATGTGGTATTCTATTTCCTGTTGAAGACTTATAGAAGTAATGAATTTTATTTCTTTTATAATCTCAACAAGAACCCAAACAGGCTTTACATCTATACATATGTATTAGACTTTCTTGTATTTTGTGTACTGGCATTCCTGGCATCACTTAATTCAATTTCCGGATGAATATATTAGAAGTAGACAGTGTATCCCATAGTGTGAGAGGGAAAAAAATGCTCTCCGATGTGTATATCAAATTACAAACGGGGCGTATTACGACACTGATAGGGAGAAACGGGCAGGGTAAATCCTCTTTGTTCAAAGTAATCTATGGAACTATCCATGCAGAGAGCAAGTCTATCCGGCTGAATGGCACATACTTACGGGCTGATCTATATAAGGTAAAAGGTCTGATCAATTTTCTGCCGCAGGCATCTTTTATTCCGAAAGGACTTAAAGTACAACAGGTTTTTGATTTTTTCTCTCTACAGTTGACTGATTTTTTTATCTGTTTTCCTGAATTGAAATTTTCAAAGGACGATAGAATCGGAAAGTTGTCTGGTGGTGAACGTAAGCTGATAGAAGCCTTTCTGGCAATTCGCTCAAACACCATGTTTACTATACTAGACGAACCATTTGTTTATCTAATGCCTATTTATGTAGAACGCTTACAACAAATGATCAGTCATGAAAAGAAAAATAAAGGATTACTGGTAACAGATCATCAGGTAAGGGAGATATGTGATATCAGCGATGATCTCTATTATATTAACACAGGAAATGTTTGTATCACTAATAAGGAGAAGTTAACCGAACTAGGATTTTTCCTATAACACATAATGTAGTTCAGCATTCTATTGAAATGATATTGCCAGCACATGGCTGTAATTGGACTATAATTTCCATAACTATTGTAAGATCAATATAAACTTTTGGATCCATCGCGTCAAGCCCGAAAAGCGTATTAGAGTAAGGCACAATTTGTAAAAAAAAATTATGAAAAAGAAAATCAAACTGAACAAAAAGAAAATCGCTGAACTGGACAAACAAACCGCTTCTCAGGTAAAAGGTGGTGGTACTACATCTGGTTGTACTGATGGCTGTAGCATCCTGGCTACATGGTGGAATTGTACTTCTGCCACTTGTACTGCTGACTGCAGCTCAAACCCTTCTTGCACAACCTACGGCCTGTAAGATCTTTGTTGTATAGGATAAGTAAATCTTTTACAGGTAGTATTTATTCTATTTAATTTAGCTGGTGGAAAGGGGAACAAACTGTTCCCCTTCCACTTGCTTTATCAATTTCAACAAATTAATGATGGGTACAGAAAATGTAAAAACGAAATGGATAAACCTGGCTAAGGCTGTGCTTGCATATATCCTGGCTTTATATTTCCTCTTATACGGATTAGGTAAAATGACAGGGATGCAACTAAACGGCGTCCCACATCAGTATCTTGATCGCAAGCTGGGAGAAGTCAATATATTCTTTGTGGCCTGGTATCTATTCAGTTCGTCGCACGTTTTCAAAATACTCATAGGCGTATTGCAGCTGACCTCATCTACATTACTAATTGTACCAAAGACAAGAGTAGTAGGTGCGTTATTTTTTCTACCATTGATCACTGCCATCGTCATCATTAACTTGTCTTTCTCGGTATCAGCTTTCCCATTAAGCCTGTCCTTATGGATAGGGGACCTGTTGCTACTTTTCCTGTTCAGAGACAAAGTATTGGCAGCATGGACACTGCTGGTGAAATAGCTGATGACTAATTCATCTTAAACGGGGTAATTCCCTTCAGGATATGGATAACAGGCATTTGATAGCAAGCAAAATACAGGACATTCACCGTGTGCTGGAACAAGATGAAGCGAAAATAGATAAACATGCGCTACTAGGCGGATATCCGGGGCTGGCATTATATTACGCTACCGCCTATAAAGTATATCAGGATGAAAAATTCCTGGAGAAAGCTACCGATATACTTACATCGTCCATCGATTTTGCCATGGATCACCCTCATAACTGTACGTATAGTTATGGTCTATCAGGGGTATTATGGTTATCGGAATATTTTATCAAAAATGATTTTGTAGATAGTAGCCTGCGGGAAGAGCTCGCTGACTGTGATCCCTTCATTTTCAAACAGGCTATGGCAGCGCTGAATAATGGCAACTATGACTTTCTGCATGGTGCTATGGGTATGGTCTATTATTTATTGGAAAGACCTGACAGCAAGGAAAAACAGACATACCTGAACCAGGTATTTGACTGTCTTAAGGCCCAACGGGTTATATTCGATAACACGATGAGCTGGCCTGCATTTAACCAGGCGGAACGGCAACTAATTCCCTGGCAGGTAGACCTTGGTCTGTCTCACGGTATCGCCAGTATTATTGTATTCCTGTGCTTTTTTTATGAGCAGGATATACAACCTCAACAATGTAAAGAATTGATCAGGGAAGCTATTAACCTGATTTTAGCATATGAAGATACCTCCCAGGGCATGCACAATACTGAAAGTGCACTTTTTCCCTACAATACCGGCAACACGGACAAAGCCAGGTTGGCCTGGTGCTATGGTGATCTGGGTATTGCCATTGCACTCTGGAAAGCAGGGAAAGTACTACATGATGAATATTACAAATCAAAAGCCATACAGATACTTGAATATAATGGCGGCCGCAGAGACCTGAAAAAAAACCTTGTAATGGATGCCGGCCTATGTCACGGTACCAGCGGTAATGCACAGGTATTCCATTATTTCTACAAGCAGACTGGCCATCCATTGTTTCAAGAGACCGCACAGTACTGGATAGAAAAGACACTTCATCTGGCACAGTTTAACGACGGTCTGTCCGGGTATAAATTCCTTCACAACCAACAGGGCTGGTTAAATCATTATGGTTTACTAGAAGGCTTAACGGGGGTTGGCCTGGCGTTGCTGACACAATCTACTGATCACCCGCTTGATTGGGACAGATCTATGCTGTTTGATAATCTTTAATTTTTTGATCCGAAAAATACTACAATGGTACGACACGCTGGGTTCTATCTCTTAAGATCCCCCTATTTGCCAGTGAGTGAAATAGACAAGTATGCTGCACATGATTTATCCTTCGAATCGTTTCAGCAAAATTTGCAATCTTATTTTTTACAACCCGATATAGAAGAAGCCATTTACCTGGCATCCCCTGAACTGTATGAACAATTGATGAAATGGATAAAGGGTGAAATCAGTAATAAAAAAAGCACCAATAAATTAACGTTTTCACTTTATAAGTATTTATTGAGGATGTGCACCCGTGCTACACCATATGGCATCTTTGCTGGCGTAGCCACCGGGCGGATTACGGATGCATGTAAAGCAGAACTTGCAGCGGGGCATCTGCACGTAAGAAAGAGAAGGCTTGATATGACACATATTGTAGAGTTGAGCAACATCCTATCTACTCACCCTGATATACGTGAGCATATTCGGTTTTTCCCCAATAGCAGTATGTATAAAATGGGGGACCGATTCAGGTATGTGGAATATTCAACAGGCAAAATGCTGCGTAGATTTTCACTGGTATCGGTAGACACATCTGATTATCTTGAAAATGCCAGACAGGTGGCCAAATACGGTGCCACCATACAAGAACTGACAACTGCTATTGTAGATGATGAAATAGATGAAGCAGCAGCCAGGGAATTTGTAGAAGACCTGATTGAGAATCAGATATTGGTCAGTGAACTGGAACCACAGGTGACAGGACCAGGCTTCCTGGATATCCTGACCGGAAAACTAAAAGCTATTGGTCAGGTGCAGGAAGTACATAACCAACTGACGCGATTGGACGACAAGATCAATCATCATCAGTTCAGCCTGGCTAATTACAGTGAGATAGATACACTACTTGGTGACTTGGGCATTCATTCACAGAAGGATGAGATCATACAGACAGATCTGCACCTCACCATGCATACCAATGTACTGCCGGACAAGGTTGTCAATGAGTTAAAGGACCAGGTATTACAACTATGGACTTTAGCAGGCAAGTATATGAACCCCGACCTCGACGAATTTAAAAAGGATTTTCAAAAGAGATATGAGGGGCAGATCATCCCATTAGCGCAAGCACTTGACCCGGAATTTGGTATTGGCTATTCCAGAATAGGCAAGGAAGATGTTTATACTCCATTAATCGGCAATACAGTATTTGGAGAGCCGGATAGTTGGAATGAGGATCGGACCATTCGTTGGAATATGATGTCTGACTGGAAGTTACGCATGTTTACCGATGCCATTACCAATGGCAAGTATGAGATAACGATCATTGATGAAGAGCTGAATAATTTCGCTGGAAAGCGTGCAATGAATATGCCGGAAAGCTTCTATTTACGCGGTAGTCTGTTGGGGAAAAGTGCTACTGCTATTGAAAATGGCGACTATCAATTCCTGCTGGAAGGATGCGGCGGCCCATCAGGCGTTACACTACTTGCCAGGTTTTCACAGAATGACGCTGAATTGGCAGATGCATTGAAAGCATTTCTGGATGTTGAACAGGCAGAACTGGATAATGCTATTTATGCTGAAATCGTACACCTGCCACAACCACGTGTCGGGAATGTGTTAACCCGTTCTGTGTTACGGGAATATGAGCTGGTATACCTGGCCAATTCTGCAGTTGATGTAAACCGGCAGATCAACCTGGACGACCTGCTTGTCACTGTGAAGAATGACGAAGTCATCCTGTATTCAAAAACATTGAAGAAAAGAGTCTTGCCAAGATTAACAACGGCACACAACTTCCACAATGGCGACCTGGCGATCTATAAATTTTGGGGAGACCTTCAATACCAGCATATCAATAATGTGGTGGATTGGAAATGGGGGGTGGTAGATGCATATCCTTTCCTGCCACGGGTGGTTTTTAAGAATATTATATTGCACAGGGCTACCTGGCTGCTGGAAGCTAATATACTGGACCTTACTCCGGAACAAAAGAAGGATATTCCCTGGCTGCTGAATGAAGCGCCTACCTTACTACAACCCATCAGAGAGCGGTTGCGGTTACCACGCTATGTGATATTCGCCGAAGGTGACAATGAGCTGTTTATTGATTTTGAGAATAAGTTCAGTCTTTATGTACTGATAGAAACATTGCTGAAGAAAGATAAGATCACATTACGTGAATATCTTAATACGCAAGAGAACTGCTTTGTTGAAAGCCCTGCCGGTAAACATGCCAATCAGATCATTATTCCTTTCAAAAATCATCAGACGCCAGTTGTTAACCGCATTCCGTCGCTGACAGCTCCTACTATTAAAAGGACATTCAACACCGGGAGTGAATGGTTATACGTCAAAATCTATGCTGGCGTAAATACCATCGAAGATATTATCAAGAATGAATTGCGTACAGTACTGGCCAACTCGGCAGGGATCTGGAAGAAATGGTTCTTTGTAAGGTATGCTGATCCTGATCGTCACCTGAGAATAAGGTTTTTCAATGACGAGCGCAGTGATTTCTGGATACCACTACTAGAACAACTGCATCAGACGTTTGGTCCCCTTGAGCAGGAAGGTATTGTATGGAAGGTACAGACGGATACCTACCAGCGGGAAATTGAAAGGTATGGCGAATCTCTGATGGAATTGAGTGAGGCGCTGTTCCATATTGACAGCGAGATTGTGTCAAGCTTTTTAACCCTGATTGAAGATGCTTCAGATGAAACATTTAGGTGGCTATTTGTACTGAAAGGTATTGATACTTTTTTGGATGCTTTTGGATACAATGGTGATGAGAAGATCAGCATTCTTGAATTGATGTATAACAGCTTCTTTGCTGAATTTGGTAGCGGTAGGGATTTGTCAGATTCACTGAATGAAAAATACAGGTTCTATAAAAAGGATATTGAAAATACATTCTCGGCTCCGCAAACAGAAAAAGAAGCCAAGGCGAATACATTGCTGCGATACCGTGCTTCAAAAACGGCACCTGTAGCACAGGAGATTATCCAGATTATGACGGAGCAATATGGCCAGGATAAAATGCAGCAGCATATTTTCCTGATGAACCATATACACATGTTCTGTAACAAAATATTTTCCTCCAGGCCAAGATTACATGAACTGTTTGTATACAACTTCCTGTACAGGTATCATAATTCCTTGAAAGCAAGAGCGAGGGGTTGAGTGATCATTAATAAAAAACTGGTTTGTGTTAAGATTCCCATTTTATAAGCAGCTGGATCAGATGGACTGTGGTCCTACCTGTCTGAGGATGATTGCGAAGTTTTACGGCAGGAGTTACTCTATAGAGTATCTGAGGGAACTCTCTTATATCACAAGAGAGGGGATCAGTATGCTGGGTATCAGTGAAGCTGCTGAAAGGATAGGGTTTAAAGCCATTGCAGCGAAATTGAATTTTCAACAGCTTGATAATGAAGTGCAGTTACCATGCATTCTGCATTGGAACAATAGTCACTTTGTAGTATTGCCACCACAGAACTATAATAGCAAGCAGGAAAAAGAGAAGATACTCATAGCTGATCCGACACATGGCCTGGTAAAAATAGACCGAAAGACCTTTGAAAAATCATGGTTGGGGAATGGTAAAGAAGGATTTGTGGTAGTGTTGCATCCTACAGAAGCCTTTTACCATCAGGAAGGGGTGGAGCCCAAAAAAGGGGTTGAATTTCTCTTCAGCTATCTGAAACCATACCGCAAGTTTGTCACACAAGTGATACTGAGCCTGGTTATTAGCAGTTTGCTGACGTTGACATTACCCTTTCTGACCCAGAGCCTTGTAGACTATGGGATTAACCACCAGAATATGGGGTTTGTGTATCTTATATTGATTTCACAACTGGTGTTGTTCGCAGGTTCTATTTCTATAGAAGTGATCAGAAGTTGGATTTTATTACATATCAATAGCCGGATTAACATCCATATTATTTCTGATTTTCTTTTAAAACTGATGAAACTGCCCATCAGTTATTTTGATTCAAAGAAGATAGGAGATATACATCAACGCATAGGAGATCATCAGCGTGTACAGAATTTTCTTACCGGCACTACGCTATCTACGTTGTTTTCCTTTATCAACCTGGTTGTTTTTTCGGTGGTGTTATCCTTATACAGCGGGAAAATATTGCTGGTATTTCTGGGTTTCAGTACGGCTTCTGTGACCTGGATTATGTTGTTTTTGAAAAAAAGAAAAAACCTGGACTATAAACGGTTTCAGCGGCTCAGCGAAAATGAGAATGTGTTGTTTGAATTGATCAACGGTATGCAGGAAATTAAGTTGAACAATAGTGAAACTGCTAAAAGGTGGCAATGGGAAAAACTGCAGGTAAAGCTATTCAAAATAAACATTGATGGGCTGGCATTAGGGCAGTATCAGCAGGTAGGTGCTGCATTTTTTAACCAGCTGAAAAATATATTGATCTCTTATGTCAGTGCTACAGAGGTCATGAGCGGGAATATGACCCTGGGGATGCTGCTGAGTGTCACCTACATTATCGGTCAGATGAATAGCCCATTGGATCAGCTATTAGGGTTTGTGCAGGCTGCACAGGATGCAAGAATCAGTCTGGACAGGCTGAGGGAAATACACGTCAGGGAAGATGAGGAAAAGAAAAGGCATGTGAGTCTTGCACATTCAGAAGATAAAGCCGGATCACTGTATTTGCAAGACCTGTCATTTCAGTATGCCGGGCCTGCTTCACCATTGGTGCTAAAAAACATCAACCTTACTATACCGCAAGGAAAAGTAACGGCAATAGTGGGTACCAGTGGCAGTGGGAAAACGACTTTGCTCAAACTGCTGTTAGGATTCTATGAGCCTACTGCCGGCCGTATTTTCGCCGGTGATACCGATTTGAAAAGCATTTCTCCTAAATACTGGCGGCGGCAATGTGGTACGGTAATGCAGGATAGCTTTATCTTCTCCGACACGATTGCCAAAAACATATCGATCAGTGATGAACATACCAATCAAAAAAAGCTGTTACATGCAGCCAAGGTAGCGAACATACAAGGCTTTATAGAAAAGTTGCCATTAAAGTACCAGACAAAGATCGGCAATGAAGGCAATGGTGTAAGTGGTGGGCAACGGCAGCGGATTCAGATAGCGAGGGCGGTATATAAGGATCCGGGATATTTGTTTTTCGATGAGGCAACCAGCTCGTTGGATGCAAATAATGAGCGGATTATTATGGAAAACCTGGAAAGGTTTTTCATTGGGAAAACGGTTGTCATCATTGCCCACAGGCTAAGTACTGTTAAACACGCTGACCAGATCATTGTTTTGGACAATGGCAGCATTGCCGAGTCGGGTACGCACCAGGAGCTGGTGGAACAAAGAGGAAAATATTTCGAACTGGTGAAAAATCAATTGGAGCTGGAAGCCTAAATATAATCGTCATGCCGGAAAATAATGTAATCAACGGTTCACCTATCAATCTGGAGCCAGTAGAGGAAGCGTATAGTGAAGATATGCAGGAGGTGATGGGCCGTATGCCTTCCTGGATGATCCGGCGGGGTACGGTGATGATTGGCTGTCTGTTAATCTGCGTATTTGTAGGTGCTTATTTTTTTAAGTATCCAGATATTATTACTTCGAGAGTGGTCATATCTTTTGATAATCCACCTATAAAACTTTTTGCCAGGGCGAGTGCCCCCATACAAAAACTGCTTGTCAGCAATAATCACCAGGTAAAAAAGGATGAGTTGCTGTGTATCCTTACCAATTCAGCAGACTATCATGATGTGGTACAGGTAGCTACCATTGCCCATATGATAGACACCACAATCAGCATCTATGGGATAATGGGAGCGATCAACCTGCCTTCGGGTTTACAATTGGGGGAGTTACAACCGGAATACATTGAACTGGCGCAGGCAATTCAGCAGTACCAGTTCTTCCTTTCTCATAACAGTTACAAGACTAAAATGAAGCACCTGGTTAAGCAGGCAGAATATCAGGCATTGCTGGCTACAGAGCTGGATAAGAAAGGATATATGTTGAGGGAACAATTGGATTTGCAGAAGAGCAGGTTCAATATCGATTCAATACTGTTGAAGGAAAAAGTGGTTTCTAAAGTGGAGTATGAGGCCACAAAAAGTAAGTTCCTGGATCAAAAGATGAGTACAGATGCGAACTACAGCAATATTTTACAAAGCAAGCTACAGCAAAAGGAGTATGAAAAAAACATTTCGGAAACGGAGTTGCAGTTGCAGAGTGACGAACATACCTATCAACGAAAGGTACATGATGCTGCGACAAAATTCAAGGGAAGTTATGCCCAATGGAGTCAGAACTACCTGATCAAAAGTCCTAGTGATGGCACTGTCAGTTTCTTTAAATATTGGAAGGAAAACCAGTTTGTACAATCAGGTGATGGGGTAATGATGTTAATACCCAATGCGCAAAGTTATATTGTAAGAGGGGATGTCAACACGGTAGGAGTGGGTAAAATAAAACCTGGTCAGGAGGTACTGATTAAACTGTCAGCCTATCCTTATGAGGAATATGGTATGCTGTCTGGCGAGGTGGCGGAACTATCCAGGGTGGCGATGGATAGTACATTTACGTTGGAGATTACATTGAAAAAAGGGCTGGTGACCAATGCGAATAAAACCTTGCCGCCCGAGCCACAATTAACAGGGATAGGAGAGGTATTGACTGAGGATAAAAGTATACTGCAACGCATTTTCGAAAATGTGTATGGAAAAATACACCGGTAGGTGATGATTTAACTGAATGATATGAAAAGTCTGATTGTTTGTCAGGAAGAGGTTAGCCGGAAGATAGACGGCTTCTTTGAAATGGCCGCACTGGGGGATTACCCGCTTACATTGGGTTTGATGGATACAGATCCCATCAGGTTTGAAAAAAAGCGCACGCACAAAAATGATGTATTGGTGGAGAAAAGTGCATTTTCAGTCAACTATAGGGATCGTAGCTGGATATTGCGTAACTATGAAAAAGGGATAAGAAACAGCGGCAATGAGTTGTTTTATTTTGGTATTTGTTCAGAGTTTGTGGGGGTAGTTACTAAAACAGGCGCAAACGTGACATCCTTATCGGAGGGAGATCGGGTGATTCCTGTGGCTACCTATCCTGCGGATATACCGGGTATACCGCATGGTATTCCATCTAACTATGCATCCAGGAGGCAAGATATATTCCGGGAGGGGCAGCTGATAAAAGTTCCCGCTACTATCAGTGATGAACAGGCGGCGGGTTTTACAATCGGTGCGCAGACAGCCTATTCGATCGTGAGGCGGTTACAGATTGTGGCAGGTGCTGTTATTCTGGTCACTGCCGCCACTTCTAATACATCATTATTTGTGCTGGAGGCGCTCAAACATTTACAGGTAGATATTTATACGTTGTCAACCCGGCAGGGGTATGGGGAGGTGCTGGCGCAGATGGGGATACCTGTCAGGCGGGCATTTACTGGTGTGGAAGAGATGAGGGGGCAAGAAATAGAATTTGATATCATCATTGATCCATTTGCGGATATCTACCTATCGCTGGTGATGCCATATACCCGGATGGGCGCACATTATATCACCTGTGGTATTCATTGGCAACCGTATGATCACACACCTGGTACATCTCATACCAGGAATATCGATTTGCCCACTTTCAGCCTGCTGATCGGCAGGAATATTACAATAACAGGTAATTGCCTGGGCAACCGTATGGACCTGGCAAATGCCATTACAGATGCAGCTGAAGACAGATTACGGGTGCATATTGACTCTGTGTATAAAGGTCATCAGTTGAAAGCGTTTTTCGATCGGGGGTTTAATGACAGGGAGCGGTTTGGTAAGGTTATTTATAAATATATAGCGTAATGCATCAACATAAAATTTCATTTTGTACGGTGTGCCGAAACAGGTTGCATCATCTGAAAGAGACGCTGCTTGTGAATATCAGGGATAATGAAGAGTATGCAGCAGTAGAATTTATTGTATTGGATTATAATTCTGATGACGGGCTGGAAACCTATATCAGGGAGCATATGCAGCAGCATATTGATAGTGGGAAATTAGTATACTACAGAACAACTGAACCAACATATTTCCACCGGAGTCACGCCAGGAATATGGCTTTTAAACTGGCAAGTGGTGATCTGATCTGTAATGTGGATGCAGATAACTATACTGGTAAAGGCTTTGCGGAATATATTAACCAGGCATTTGCAGCGGTATCAGATATCTGTTTAAGTGCTATTGGTAAATCAAAAGGCATGAAAAAAGATGCATTAGGCCGTGTTTGTCTATGGAAGGAGCAGTTTATGCGGATAGAGGGGTATGATGAAATGATGTCAGCATATGGGTTTGAAGACTATGATTTCGTTAACCGGCTTGAGTTGGCAGGAAGCCGTAGGGTGGTGATTGATGATGCAGCATATTTACAAGCCATTGTTCATCCGGATGCTGAGCGGATTGCCGAGGAATATTATACCAGGCATTTTAAATCGCTTTATTTGAGCTATATCGATCCATTTTCGACTGTATTATTGTTTTTACTAGATAATCAGGAGTATCTGAAGGCGACCTTGCTTGACACAGGTTCTTTAGAAACGGACAATGCCAGATATACCTTTGCTGAGCAGGACTGGATCAGGGGGGAATGGGTGGCTACTGAGCAGGGATATGTATTAGGAGAGGAGGAAGTTGTAAAACATGGCGTAGGACAAATATGCCTGCAGGGTATGACTTACTACAGCATAGTAGATCGGCAATTGATTGAGCAGGCAATTTTTTTTAGTAGTCAGGTGGCAAACAGGAGTATCATGGAAATGAACCAGCGCAGTGCCCGGGTGATGGTGAATGATGGGAGATTTGGTGCTGGTATTGTTTTTAGAAATTTTGATTACACAAACCCTATACTTATATAACGATGACCTGGTTGAACTTCACTATATTTTATAGTCAGGAGGAGTGGCATTTACTGTTGGAAAGATGTATTGCGCCTTTATTGCGTAATGAGGATAATAAGTACTTGTTATACCTGGGCAATGAAAGAGGGGACCATATTCGGCTTTCCATATACACAATGGCCGACCGTTTGAATCACGTATCAGGTGAATTGACGAGCTTTCTGGCAGCGCATCCATCTGTCGATAAAGAAAAAGTACACCCCATTTCCTATCTTTTTATGGACTTCCCGAATAATACGGTGAGGCATAACCTGCATTCGCCGGCCAGTTATTATGTGGAGGAAGGATTACAATATTTTATTGCTGCACGCATATTGGATGAGATTGGCACAGATGTAATAGATGAAGATAGCTTATTTACGTTCTTCACTTATGCATTGGTAATGGTGATAAGAGTGTATTGTCCGGATAGGGTGGTAGCGGAGATGCAATTGGGAAATATACTTGGTGAAAAACTGCAGGTAGCATCAGTATTTGAGGGGAATGAAGAAGCGCTTGAATATTTTTGCGAGGAAGTGTGGAGTGATGAGAATGAAGAAGTGGCTGCCTGGGCGCTGGTAATACAATCTGGTACGTTGGAAGAGTTTTTACCTGTTTTTATTCATTTATTGATTATGCATTTGGGGTTGAAGCAGGCACCTCAGCATATACAGGCATTGCTCGTAGCGATATGGGATGTATTGGGGACGATGAATAAATCAGCTGTGGATGGAAGGATAAAAACGCCTTCAGATTGAAAGATCTGAAGGCGTTTTTTAAATTATTGATTAAAACCGGAACATTCACATCATTTACAAATGCTTCGGCTGTCGTTGGAGTAATTGTGGAGAACTTTTGTTTTATCAAACAGTAGAAAAGCTACTGCATGCAATTTGGACTGTATGTTAACCCGATTTGTTATCCCTAAACTATGGAATCACTCAAATATAATATTGGGCTATCAATCAATCCATTAATGATCAAAAAAAGTACGTTGATGATTCTTCCTGTTCGACCATTAGCATCATAGAAGGGATGAATCTTTTCGAACCGATAAAGATGTAAATTAAATTTGATCATTATCTGGCTTTCAACAGATTTTTAATTTCATTTCACCAATAAAGTTGTGAATCTCAGTTAAATCTTCCCTAAACTGGTTCGAAAGTTGTCCCCTTCGCCCCGCTAGAAAGCAAGACCCGCTCTATGAGCGGGTCTTACTTTTTGAAGAATATTGATAAATTTCTAAAATGTTTGTTTTCAACCTTATAAGCGTTCGAAATTAAATGTATTATGTATTCTGGGCTTAGCATACCAGATAGTTATTGCCCATTTTCTAAAATAATGACTTTATCCAACTCCTGAATCATAGCCGGCCGACGAGAATATTTCATGTTTAACTTTTTTGCAACACCTATAATTTTTTCTCTT
>Ga0316604_10001036_pt1 | contig 27087 bp, 30 predicted proteins | sample OWC_soil_day20_C_FD_207650 | JGI IMG/M metagenome (GOLD analysis project Ga0316604, IMG submission 207650) | Wetland soil microbial communities from Old Woman Creek delta, Ohio, United States - OWC_soil_day20_CT | ecosystem: Environmental > Terrestrial > Soil > Wetlands | place: USA: Ohio...
TCTTCTAGGCATACGAACTGGGATTTGACTCTGCGTTGCTCTACTTTTTTTCATGTACATACAAATATCACTCCCACTTTACAATTTTATCATAAAGTGGGAGCGATTGCTTTTGTCTACAGTCTGAGACACCAGCAAGCTAGTGTCTTTGATTGCAATACATATTTATATTCACAATAACAGGAACATAGTCACCGACTACGTCTCTGATAATAATTGCTTAACAAAGCCTCTGGATGCTGTTTTCGGTATTCAATTTGCTTAAAAAAGGACATACGTATCCCGAAAATGCCAAATTTGCTTGTACGAACAGGTGATTTTACATCACGCGTTAACAGGTTACCGAAAACAGTATTCATCACACTTACCTCCTTTCTTAATAAATGTCCATTTCATAATATAATAGCGATATTGTTTTGTCAATTTACAATTTGTAAATATTTATGTTAAGCTGATAAGGAATATGAAATTCCGCTTCCTTCTTCCTGCCCAGCCAACCTAGATATAGCAAAAGTCCCGGACATTGTCCGGGACTTACTTGTTTAAATTATTGAGCTTTAGTGGCTTTAGCGGTTGCAACCAATTTACCAAAAGCGCTACTGTCATTGATAGCCATGTCAGCGAGCATTTTGCGATTAACTTCCACTCCTGCCTTTTTCAAGCCACTCATCAACTGGCTGTACGAGATACCATTAGTACGGGCAGCCGCATTAATTCTTGCGATCCACAGACGACGGAACTCGCCTTTTTTCGCCCTACGGTCACGACGAGCATAATAAAGGGCTTTCATAACCGTTTCGTTTGCTTTTTTGAATAACTTACTCTTTGAGCCGCGATATCCTTTCGCAAGCTTTAATATTTTTTTATGTCTTCTATGTGCAGTCACGCCTTTTTTAACTCTTGGCATGTCTTATACCCCCAAACATATTATAGTTTACAAAATTTCACTTAAGCAGATAGTACCTGCCGTTACGAAAAATCCTACTTAGCGTAGGGCAGCATCAGCGAAACGCGTTCATGATCGGCCTTACTAACCAACGCTGCCTTGCGAAGATTACGTTTGCGCGATGGTGATTTCTTTTCAAGAATATGGCTTTTAAAGGACTTAGAGCGCTTAAATTCACCGTTTCCCGTAACTTTAAAGCGCTTTGCCGCGCTTCTGCGAGTCTTAATTTTTGGCATGATTTAATGGTCCTCCTTTAGTGTTGTTTTGCAGACAGAATCATGATCATATTTTTACCTTCGAGCTTAGGATCACGCTCGATATTGGCTATATCTTTAAGTTCTGCAGCCATTTGTACAAGTACTTTTTTGCCCAGTTCCGGATGAGAAAGTTCACGCCCCCGGAACATTACAGTTGCTTTAACTTTATCACCGTCCAGCAAGAACCTTTCGGCGTTTTTGAGTTTTACATTAAAGTCATGTTCTTCAATATTAGGCCGAACTTTAACTTCCTTAACAGTAACTACCTTTTGTTTCTTTTTTGCTTCTTTTTCCCGTTTTTGTTGCTCATACTTAAATTTGCCATAGTCCATAATCCGGCATACAGGTGGCCTAGCCAATGGTGCAACTTCTACCAAATCAAGATTTTGTTCGCTTGCAAGACGAAGCGCATCCTTCAACTGCATAATTCCTAACTGTTCATTATCACCAGAAACTAGCCGTACCTCTCTTGCCCGGATTTCCTCATTAATCCTTTGCGTATCTTTGCTAATTGCTGAACACCTCCTATTTATAATAATATCTTATTGAATTTGTTAAAACCGTCGACAATTATTGATAGAAAAACTACCATATAAAAATTTAACGGGTGGCATACGCCACCCGCCTATAAAGCAAACATGAGCTTTATCCTAAACCAAAGCGACAGTACTAAACGTCGTAAGGTGAGAAGCGGATGACTTCTACTTTCACTTATATTCAACTACTAAATCATAATAGCATTTAGTTCCAGTAAAGTCAAGCATATTTCCAAACATCTTTAGATGAATATTCTCCCGGCAATTGTTTGAACTTTACTGAAAAAACCGTTCCTGCCGAACTGGTTTGAACCGAAAGCACACCATCATGACGTTCAATAATTCGGTAACAAACGGTTAATCCTAATCCAGTTCCCTTTTCTTTCGACGTTAAAAACGGGGTACCAAGCTTTTCAAATATCGCCGGAGGAATGCCACATCCATTATCTTTTACAATAAGCTCGACCCACCCTTTATTAAATCGCGTACTCAAAATAATTTCCCCTTGCCTATTAGTCGCTTCTTGGGCATTTTTAACTAAATTAAGAATAAGCTGCCGCATCTCATTTTCATCTGCCAATATCAAAGGAATACTACCTGTTTCAAAATAAATCTTCTTTCCTTCACAGGCAAAGGTTGCCTTAATCAGCGGAGATAGCGCTGAGACAACACCATTTAAATTAACCGGTTTTACTATTACCACTTTGTCTTTAGATAAAGCGAGAAATTCACTAATAATATCATTAGTGCGATCTATTTCGTTAATCATTACATCCATTTGTTCTCTATATGTAACAAACTCATTTTTATTTCGAAAAAACTGTAAATAACCGCGCACCGTTGTAAGCGGGTTACGTATTTCATGAGCAATGCTTGCTGCCATCTCCCCTATTAGAGTAAGTCGCTCAAAGTGAGACATTTGTATTTGATTTTCTTGCTTTTGAATTTGAACAGCGTATTTTTTTGCTTTCTCATACGCTTTCTCAAATTCTTTAAAAGTAATTCCATAGAAAGTAACATTAACCACAAAGTTAATCAGAAAACTAATGCTATGGTCCGCATATCGATCAAATACCGAACTATAACCCCAAATTAGTGTGGGATAAAAATACTCAGTTGTAATCAAACATAAGCTAAGGGTTAATATTCCAGCGAATAATACCGTCTTTATTGCTCCACGAAAAAGCCCGGCAATCGCATTAGAAAAAATCAAAATATAAAACGGTGCTCCTCCTGATATGCCGCCATTAAAGAGCCAAATTACCGGGATAAGGATAAACATTGTAAAAATCACTATGTAAAGAGGTGTTTTATATTTATGTTTAATCAACGAATAATAATATAACACCAAAAGAGTAATGCCTGTAATCGCACTCACAGCGGCTAAAAGTCCAAACTCGAATATCATATTAAAAAAACCGGCGAAAACACAAATACTAATGCCAAAAAGCAAGATAGTATTCAATATACGATGCTCGACGGTAAATATCGCTTCATCTCCTACTAGCTTTTTCCACTCCACGGAATATCATCCCCCATAAAGTATTCCAGTTTATTCTACCATATAATAAATATTTGTTGTATTTTTTGTCGAAATAACCATTTCGTTGTAATTACGGTTGTTTATACTATTAATTACCATTTAAATCTTTTTTCTCGTCCGTACCTTAGTAGCACCTTTCGTTAATAGCAAACATAGTATATTTTGCATCTGAAAAAGGAGGACATATTAAGTGAAAAAATTAATAATTACCCTAACCTGCCTCTTAATGCTAAGCGGAGTGGCCGTGGCATCACCCCAGTTCGATTTTTCCCAAGGTCAAGGAGCCCTGGACATCACCTGGCGAAACAGCGAAAATACTGTTTTAGGCACCGACTTCTCGAAAAAATATAACTTTGACGGTTCCTTAACTATGGGCCTGGGAAATAATTTTGCCCTGGAATATCGCAATTTCGTACCGGAATCGCACAGCACCTTTAATACAACCACAAAAGTACGTACAAACGAGTATAATCTGCTATATAAACTAGACAATAATGTTGCCATTCTAGCAGGTATAGTAAATGCAAAAGGCTACCTTTCCAATCCTTTCGTAACTTATGAAACTAATACAAGGAACTTCTGGCAAGCCGGAGTTGTTGCCAGCACAACAATCGCTCCTAAGACTACTCTTTGGGGCAGCGTTGCGGCGGGCAACAATATTACAAACTATGAAATTGGCGTAGGGTATGCGCTCAGCCAGAGTTGGGAATGTAATTTAAATTACCGAAGCCTTAAACTTACGCATTTTGATTACGATGTTGATCTTGAAGCAAAAGGCTTTGGACTGGGTTTAACTTACAAATATTAAAATGAAGATAAAACGACAGAATGTTTATTCTGTCGTTTTATCTTCATCCGCATGGTTTTCACAACCATCCTTAGCGTATGTTATACCCTAATCACGTTATGAAATGTTCTTTTTCTACAACTTCAATAAACAGTTGAACTAAAGGATTCGTATTTTTTTGCCGCCAAGCTACCACATAGCCACCATAAAAATCGCTGCCTTCGAGCTCTATATAATGAATGCTCGGACTAGCATACGCTTGTGTATGTTTAGTCTGGATTGCAATACCCATCCCTATATCAACCATTAATAATAAGGTTTCTAACATCGAGGCCTCGCATACAATTTTAGGATAAAAACCGCTTGCCACACAAATTCGGCGTAAATTTTCATAAGCCAATGGAGACTCCTCACGCGACAAAACAATAAAAGGTTCGTCAGACAAAGCCGAAAGATGAATTCTCTCTTTTTGGGCCAATGGATGTTCACTCGGAACAACCAGAGATAACGGATAAAAATAACGGCTTGTTTTCCATGAGATTCCCGGCAATCGTTCCAACCCATCGGATACGGTAAAAGCGATGTCCACACTGCCATCGACCAAAGCTTCATTAAGCGGCCCCCACCCCAGTTTACTAAAACTTAAGTTGCACATAGGGTAACTCATACGGAATTTCTTTAATAGTACCGGAAGCATTTCCTTTTCCAGTGGCCCCATAAACCCTATCTTTAAATTTCCGACACTACCTTGGGCCGCTAAACGTGCTTTATTTACCGCCGCCTCTGCTCTCGCCACTATAAAAGTAGCTTCCTTTAGAAGTTCAGTCCCAGCGACCGTTAGTTCCACATAGCGAGTATTTCGTTCAAACAGTTTAAGCCCTGTTTGCGATTCCAATTCCGCAATTTGCTTGCTAAGATACGGCTGTGCAATGTGAAGTTCTTTCGCCGCAGCGGTAAAATTAAGATTGTTCGCCACTGAAATAAAGTAACGTAACTGCCGTATATCCATACTCTTTTTGCGTCCTTTCAGAGGATACATTCGTAGAAAACCTTAGTCACTTTGAAAAAGAGATCTCCTCCTAATTGTAGTGAATTCCGTTATCAGTGTAAATACAATTCAGTCGCATTCCAATTGCAACATATACCCGAACGCTATCACTTTTACCATAACATGTTCATAAGATATACCAGAAACCAGATATCCTTACGATCACTTATTAATAAAAAAGGAGCGAAAAATACATGCCGCGCAAACTACCAAAATGTTTAGTAGACGTGGAATTTTTCCCCAATGTCAGGGTGGGCATTGTCCTTGAAAGTGGTGTCGCCTTACTTGGAACCCTTATCGCCGATGTAGACCGGCATCATGATGATCCGGTTCCGCCAAAAATTGAAGTCAATGTGCCCCCCGCAGAAGTAGAAGTAAATCTGCCACCCCCGGATATTAAAGTGGAACCAAAAATTGAAGTCAACGTGCCCCCCGCACAAGTAGAAGTAAATCTGCCACCTCCGGATATTAAAGTGGAACCAAAAATTGAAGTCAACGTGCCCCCCGCGCAAGTAGAAGTAAATCTGCCACCTCCGGATATTAAAGTAGAACCAAAAATTGAAGTCAACGTGCCCCCCGCAGAAGTAGAAGTAAATCTGCCACCTCCGGATATTAAATTTGAACCTAAATTTGAACCAAAAATTGAAGTTAAGGTTCCCCCGGCCGATGTTAAAGTAGAAATCAATTCTACGGAATTCTTACTGATTCAATTACTTGCCGCAGTGACGGTAGGTACAATAGTCTTCCCTATAGGCACAGTAGTTGGCGTTAATGTAAATGAAATCGAGCTCATTGGGCCGCAATAAATAGCATGCTCAGATTTCAAGCACTCTTTTGAGTGCTTTTTTCTTAGAAACTCGTTTCATCAGGAACCAAACATAAGTATTCACCGTAGTATAGAGTATAAGCGGGAGGTGATAGGTTTGGGCTATTATGGTGGCAGATTTCCCTACGGATGTACCAACTTCTATTCGGATGGATACCCAGGTTTTTCACCATGGGGAGTAACCGGTCAATGCGGGTGCCTTTGCCATATTTGTGGAATAAGAAGAAGATGCAAATGGTGGCGCCGGCGCTTTTGTTAACAAACCAATTCGGGCACATAAAAAACGCACGGATACATATTTATGTATCCGTGCTCGACATACTGCCAAACACCATTTTTCCTTAATGTTTCTCGTATTTACAGTTCAACTGAGAGAATATATCACTTGTATTTAAGGTGAACCATGCATTTAAAAGGGAATCATATTTTTTTGCTTCCGTTGCCCGCCATTGTCCATTGTTATAAGCTAAAGTAATTAAAAATTTGTCCACACTTTTCTGAACAACCTCCTGGCTAGCCTCAGCTTCTTCTTTCGTCAGATACACCTGAAAAAACAAATAATCAAAGCTAATCTCTACGTTGGCAACATACCCGCCCGTTTCAGACTTAGTTATGTTTACTTGATAACTTGGATCAACATATCCATTAATTTTAGCCCAAAATCCAGCCGTTCCACTATTCACATTGGGCTCATTATAGATAAGATTATAATGTACCCCGGAATAACTCTCCAGCACTTTTTTCATGGTATCATCTATGTATGCTTTCCCACTTGTAGCGATGTCACTCGTATCAGTCGCAAATACAGGAACTGTGTAAATCATTAATAATAATAGTAATAGTAAGCATTTTTTCATATGACCCTTACCTCCTGATGATAGTCAGCAGAGAAATTCCTTCTTATTCACAGGCATCACGAAGACCTGCTTTATAGGCCATTTCTCTTTCGTCAGCGCCAGAAGCAACCAGTACCGCCTCTAATTCGCTAGCAAGTGGAACAAAATTCGCGTATCCAAAAATTCTGCCGCTAGGACTCTATTGGGGATTTGAAGTTTAGTCAACTGATAAACTCTGGTGGCGTCATCCATTCTTTTACTTCACTCATTAAATTTTCTCCTTGTTTTGTTTTCTATGCCAGAGCATATCATTTCTTTATAATTATGTCAAACACTAACCTAGACTATAAATCTGTCTTATTAATATATAGATTGAGAAAATTTCAATATATCACTATACTTAATATAAAAGTGTTTTATTTTTGCAGATAGCATCTTTGCTAATACTGGAGGCCTTTATGAACATCCGTCAACTACAATACTTCATTTCAGTAGCTGAAAACCTGAGTTTTACTGCAGCAGCCAAGTCCCTATATATCAGCCAACCCTCCCTTAGTCAACAAATTGCTGAACTAGAGCGTCATATAGGCGTAAAGTTATTCTATCGTGACCGACATTGTGTCCGGTTAACCGCCGCCGGAACCTCTCTGTTAAAAGAGGCAAAAATTCTAGTAGCCAAAGCAGAGGAAGCAATAAAAATAACCCGGGAAGCCGAAACTGGCATTGTGGGTAGGCTTTCCATCGGTTTTTTAGGAGCGGCCGAACGGATATTTCTGCCACAGCTGCTTGCTGCATTCCGTAAGAAATATCCCAATGTCGAACTTAATTTACATCACTTTAACTCCTTTTCTGAACTTGATAAAACACTGCTACAAGGTGAGGTTGATATTGGCGTTACCCTAAAAAGTAACCACGAAATGTTGCCGTTGCTCAGTTGGAAACCCATATACACCGATACTCTTTCTATAGTCTTATCCTCCTCCCATCCATTAATTGACAAAGTAGCTCGTCAAATTTCCCTTTTGGACGGTGAACCTATTTATATACTGGACCGAGACGTTGCTAGCCGTTGTTTTGACACACTGCTGCAAATCTGCGCCGACCGGCGCATCAATCCCATTATCCGACTGGTACCTCACATGCAAACGGTATTACTTATGGTTGAGTCCGGTGCCGGCTTTGCAATTTTACCGCGCCTTATTCCCGAAACCTACGCCAGTCCCAGGTTAAAGTGTTTTAACATTGAAGGGATTGATACCACCGTCGATGTTATCGCCGCCTGGAAAACAAACAGCGACAACCCTTCCATTGCTTTATTTATTGAAGAACTGGAAAATATGCTTCCCTTATCTTATCAAACAACTATTGTTACAAGTGAAGAGGGAAGTTGCCCATGCCAATAAAAATATCGCGCCGAATTTACCGCTTATAGCAATTCTAGTAAATGATAATATTTTTGCTATGCATGAAAAATGAGGGGCGTATATCCAAGATATACGCCCCTCAAATTATTGCTTTTAGCCCTTATGCATACGAAAATAGTCACTGAAACTCAATTACTGCGTCTTTTGGGGGAATTTCTAAACACCGGGTAACGGTGTTTTATTTGTATAGACCCCCGCCATCAAACGGTGAAAGGCATAGAAAGCTGGCTTATCAAAAACAGGAATGTCCGCATCAATTTCTGCCATCATAATGGTCGGAAATATAGTCCTCACATATATCACACCCGTGGCAAAACAGCACGCGTCCTTCAAATACGCTTTTAATCGTTGCCGCTATACGTTCTCCTGCATCACCAAGAAAATGTATCATGACATACCTTGGCGCTAACGTGATAAGTGCGCTTATCAGCATATCCTCAAAACTTATCTCTTCCCCTTTTTTAACCATAAACGCCTCTACATACTGGTGATTAATAACTTTTCCGTTCGAATCACGAATGGTAAACTGCCCTTGATTATCCACTATGACATGAACCTCTTCCACCTGGACCTCTTGAATTTCAACAAAATACCGCAAGACTTGAATAAACTCTTTGTATTCCGCTTCAAGCATATAAGCGTCAACAGCTTTATCTACAACATTTGCCAATTTCCCCCGATATTCTTTTAGGCGGAAAGCTAGAAAGCCATCTAAAACTAACTCATGGTGATTTGTCAAGTATTCTTGAAGCTGATTCAAAATATAAGTATAACGTTCCCTATAATTGAACTGTTCTAGCAAACTACCGTTATCTTGTAGTAATTTCATGGCATTGTCAAGAATAATATTGCATTCTTCTTCATTAAACTGGCGATAATTATTATTTACAATTTTACGCAATAAACTTTTTTCCTCATTTATAATCACGTCAGTTAAACGCTGTGATACATAGCCTTTAAGCATATTCTTTACTCTCTCATAATTGCGAAACGAAAGCTCGCCTTCCGCTATATTACAACCCAAAAAAGTATAATGACCTTTATTGGTTTCATCAATAGCAATGCGGAAACCTTCCTGAACCAATGCGCCGCAATCATTTTGTAATTTGGCTCGGAAATCTTCCAGTGCGCCAGTTAAGCCAAGAGAAAGTATCTTCATACTCTCACTCCCTTCTCTGCTATTATATGTTCAATAAACCAATCGCATACAAAAGCAGCCGGATAGATCGGTCAGACAAATCCCGGAATTATTGGTTAACCTCTGTTAGTATTGTAAAAATATGCTTATAGGCGAAATTTAAGAATCCCTACGGAGCAGGCTTAATACTGGTGTTTAACGCCGCAAGCACTGTGGAAAGAGCAATGATTTGGTTGAAATTAGTAACCGGATTTATTAGTTGCTCAACAAGTAAATCTTGTAGTATCACCATTACATAAATGATAATCTCATTGCCCAGCCTAACCCCTTCCGGCTGCGGAGTCGGAGCCGACGTTTTGGCCGTTTCAGCGTTAGCCGCCGGTTTATCAGTATCTTCACGATCCATAGCCCATCCCTCCTTATCATACTGACATTTATTACAATAATGTATTCATACATTTTAAATTCCATCACCTGACATATCCGGTTGGATTCAGAGGCGCAAAAATTAAAACTGCCCAGAAAAATTTCTGAGCAGTAAATTGAAAAACCACCGATATACCCAACCAGTAACATCCAGCATATATAATAGCAGTAGAAATAGGCAGGAGGAAGAATTATGTTTTTTGAAAGTATTCCAATATTACTTATCCTAGTCTTGGCTACCCTCGGAAATAATCAATCTGTTGCAGTTGCTGCCGCTTTTCTGTTAGTAATTAAATTACTTGGTTTTGAGAATTGGTTTCCAATATTGGAAGCAAAAGGCTTACAACTTGGCATTACCATTTTAACCATCGCTATTCTAACACCTTTAGTTTCAGGGCGTATCACTTTAACTAATATAAAAGAGTCTCTTTGCTCCCCATTTGGATTAATTGCTTTGATTTTAGGTATTTTTGTGGCCTGGACTGCCGGACGGGGAATGAATTTTCTAAACACATCCCCAGAAATGGCTAGTTTTCTTGTCTTAGGGACAATCGTGGGAGTCTGCTTTCTAAAGGGAGTCGCAGTAGGTCCGTTGATCGCTGGTGGTTTAGTATCTTTGTCTGTCAGTATTTACAAATTATTTACATAACTTAATCCCGTCTGACATCTTGAAACCGTTCGAAAAACGCATCAACCTTACCTGGAGTTCCAGAAATCTCAAAATCATTGATCCATTTACCTTTTCCGATAAAACGAGTATCCACCAGATTAATCTTTACACCCGTTTCATCAGCTAATTTCTGCACTCGTTCTTCCGTTAGACTGGTAGTAAAGGCTTTTGTTACTGAAAGTTTATACACATTGCACCTCATAAACACAGAATATTGCTTGACCTATTAAAAATTACGCCGATTATACAACTATCAAACGGCATAACTTATGATAATGTAGTTCGCTATAAGGGGCAAAAGTCCTTTCGTTAACATAAAACCAGGCGGAAATTTCCGCCTGGTCCTTCAATTCACGCCTTTACATTTTTGGGAGAGCTGATAACAAACACTTTTACGTGTTGTATGCCAAAGTCCTCTGCTTCCTTCACGCTCCACTTCGCAACATCAATTCTATTTCCTTTAATGGCTCCGCCGGTATCCTCTGCTACGGCATATACACCATGCCCATCTGGATATTGAATATACAACTTCGAGCCCAAGGGAATAATCTTTGGGTCTACAGCAATAACACCCGGACGGATCTGCGTACCAAGGTATGTTTTGCTACCCCACTGATCGTTGTCATGTGGTCCGGGTGCATAGGCCGTCGCCTTAATATCGATTACCTGCTCGTATTTTACCGGAGGCTTCGCGGATTCATTATGCGCCACTTCCTGCGGTGTTGCCGCCGAAACAGGTGACAACATAACTGATGACATAATAGCTGCCCCAGCCATTGCAGCCGCTGCTATATGCTTATACTTTTTCTTAAAACGATCCATCGTGCGATGACGATCATTCATAAAGAGTCCTCCTTTATTGCAGGTTTCAAATATAGCTTTTTCGAAAAACCGAACCTTAATGCCCAGTATATTTTGTAATTTTCAAAGGAGAAAGCATATAAAAAAACCGCTAATGCGGTTTTCATAGCTTTGCTATAATGAATATAAAAATTAACGCAAAGGGATATTTTTGCTAGCAACAACACTTTCTCCTTACTAGCGAGTCAAAATGCTTGTCTATTGCAATCGTTTGCGACTTTTGACTTTCGCAATAGCTTCGAAGCATGCTTTCACCGTAAGCAGCTTGTCCCAAAATATGTACAAGATGTTCGGCAAGCTCTGTCTTATGCATATTTCGCAGTGTTTTAACCAACATGTCGACTTCCTGTTTTTCACTCTTTATAATCGCTTTATCCATGATGAAAAATACTTTTTCATTATATTCACGTCGATCTATACTGCATTTTTCCCTGGAAAAATGCTCTGTCACAACCGTGCAAGCTGCTTCTACTACTGCAATCCACTCTGCTTCTCCCATATATCCCACTCCCTCAAAAAACATAGTCAGTATAAACTATTCTCTTGAAGTGGAATATATTACAACTTAATTAATTTCGAAAAAAAGCTAGGGAATCTTTCCCTAGCCTACATTCTGGTCTTTCATAGCATTTAAACACTCTATACATACATTTTTACCTTTGAAATAATTTCCATCGTGATTTTTGCCACAAAAAACACACGCTGGTTCATACTTGCGCAAGATAATCCTTTCATTTTCTGTGAAAATCTCAAGACCATCCTTTTCTTCTATATTTAAAACCCGCCGCAGTTCGATCGGAATCACTACTCTGCCTAATTCATCAACTTTTCTTACAATTCCTGTGGATTTCAATGCTCATCCCTCTTTCCGACATTTTTTAACAATTATTGTCTTAATACTAACAAAAATATCTAATTCTGTCAATTAAATTATAGAATTTTTAACGTTTTTCAAAGTATTTTCTAAAACTTTTTTGCATTAAGAAAAAATAGGCAAATCAAGATGTACAATCCTGATTCGCCTATTTTTCTTTATATTTTGTAGTTTGTGCCTATCATCATCCATATGCCCGGATCGGGATAAAATAACTCTTCTTCATATTGTTTATTGAAAATATTATAAACGGTAATATACCAATCCTGCTTATCACTAACTTGACGGCTTATTTTTAAGTCAATCACATTGTAACTTGGCAGTTTGGAATACACTACGCTTGTTGACCGTGTATCACTGATACTGTCGGCTGTATATCTCCGGCCAACCCAATGACCTGTTAAATTTAAACTATACCCTTTATCAGCCTGGTAACTTAGACCATAATTAACGTGGTTGCGCGGCGTATAAGTAAGATCAGTCACTGTTCCGCTAGTATCTACTCCGGAAGTATCCAGGTATGTATAATTAATATAGCCTTTTAAGCTGCTGGAAAACTGTTTATCAAATTCAATTTCTACCCCTTTGATCTTAGCCCATTCCAAATTACGATACATTGAATTTTTATTAATTCTATCAATTTTATCCACAATATTATTTTTAAAGAGGGCAAAGTCACACGTCAAAGTATCACTGTACTCGTGTTTTAACCCTATTTCATAGTTCTTCGACTTTTCTGGTTTTAAGCTAGGATTACCACTCGTCCCGTATAACGCTTCCGCACTGGGAAAGCTGTAAGTCTGTCCATAAGAAGTTCTAAGGGCGTTTTTCGCATCCAACTGATACACAACATTTACGGTTGGGTTAGTAGCCGATCCTTCTACAGTGGTATTGCTATACTCTACTTCATTTCTATCGTGTCGCAATCCCACTGTAACCGTCGTCCGATCATTTACCAAATACGTATCTTGTACATAATAGCCGTACCGTTTATTTTTATAATCATCCCATGAATAAACATCCGGGTTCGAAGTGGCAGAATTTGATTTTTTCCAATCTATATCATTATACAGCGTCCCAAAAGTGAAAGTATGGCGGGTATTAAGCTTCCATTTGGTTAAGAGCTCCACTCCCAGCAGGGTACTGTCCCAATAGCTGGCATTCCACCGGTCAGTACTCCAAGTTGAGGAAGTAACACCGGAGGAACTTGAGTCTGCCCCATTAGCCCATAAAGCATTATTCTCTGTAAACCGGTATACTTTGACCTCATAATCCAGTTTTTCATTAGCCTTTTTAGTATAATCCAGCGACAAATTTGATTTATTCCAGTCGCGGTACTGCCAATTATTTAAACCAGGCCAAAAACCGGATTTTGAACTAATTACCTTCCCCGTGACCGGATCAATCGCATTATAGCAATCTTTATCTGTTGTCGAATAACCGCCTGCAAAGGTGAGCGAAGCGTCATTATCAAATGTCCAATTCATCTTTGTAGTAATATATTTGCTGGTATTGTTATAGTCTCTGTATCCATCAGTATGTTTTGAACCAACGTTAAAATAATAATTAAATTTTTTATCACCACCGCCAAAGGAAGCAGAACCATTTAAAGTACCCCAAGTCCCCGCCGATAAAGAAACCGTCCCTCCTGGGCATTCGTTGCCGTTTTTTGTAGTAATCAGGATTACCCCGCCTTTGGCATCCGTTCCATAGATAACCGGCGCTGGGCCTTTAATGACTTCGATCTTGGCGATATTATCTACCGGAATCATCGACACATCAACGGCGGAAGAACTGGTCATTTTCGCCAGTGGATTAATGAGCACTCCGTCAATGTATATTTTGACATCATTAGAGGTAACTCCCCGGATATCCACCGCCATATTTCCTTTCTTCCCGACGTGAAGATTTAATCCAGGAACATCCGATAACGCCTCGGCCAGATTACGCGCTCCCTTTTTCTCAATATCTTCCGCTGTAATGACGCTGGTAGTAACCAAGTATTGTTCTAAAGGAGTCGCAGTAATTACCGATTCACCCAGACTCGGAGGCTCTTCCTCCGTGGAGCTTACCTCAGCTAAGATCAGCCCCGGAAAGCTAAGCAGCACACACTGAACCATTGCAAAATGATAAAGCACCTTTTTACGCATTGTATCCCTCCTACCCGTGTAATATAATAACGGGATTATCCCCGGAATTATCCGATAAGGGTTTATGCCAAAAGCGGCACGCAGATTTTAACCTTATCCTGACCGACATGAATTTCCGTCAGGTGTATCTTAGTCGTATACAATTCACTTAGTGCTTCGGCCGTCATCACTTCATCCGGACTTCCGAATACCTTAATTTTGCCGGCTTTCATAATTAGTACTTTATTGCACAGTAAAAAGGCCTGATTGGGAAAATGCGAGGTCATGATGATAGAATAACCCTGATTAGCTAACCGGCTAATCACTTTAAGTATACGAACCTGATTGCCATAATCGAGACTTGAGGTAGGTTCATCCATTATAAGCAGTTCCGCTTTTTGCACCAGCGCCCGGCCAATTAAGGTTAACTGACGTTCCCCACCGCTAATTTGACTAAACATACTGTCAACTAAATGAGCAATTCCCAATTCAGTAAGAGCTTCTAAAGCCGCCCTCTCTTCTTTTAGAGAGGGCGCTGCTGTGAATCCAATATGCGATGTACAGCCCATGAGTACCATATCCAGAACTTTATGAGGAAAAACCGTCGTTGTAGCCTGTGGTACGTAAGCCATAGCCTTCGCCCGTTCTCTGGCAGAAATTGACTGAAGATTGAGGTTTTTTATTTTGATGGTTCCCTTCCGAACCTTGGCCATCCCCAGTAAGCACTTCAGTAAACTGGTCTTTCCCGCTCCATTAGGTCCTAAAATACATATAACATCCCCTTTGTTTACTTGAAAAGATACATCGCTAAGTAAAAAATCGGACTGACCATAACCAAAACTTATATGCTCTACCGCCAGCACTGCTTTCCTCTCCCCACTGCCTATACATCTTGAAAATAAATTATTTCAGTCTTGAAGCCTAAAAGTCGTAGACTTTTTCATCATATAATCCACAGGTTGTCCTTTACGATAAGCGGGAATAAACCGCCAACGATACATTTGCCTAGTGACCGTATTGTCAAGTAGTTCATATCCTGAACTTTGGAGTAGACGGATACTTCCCACGTTTCCTGCTTTTGTAACCAGAAAAGTAACCATCACCGTTCCCTGCCATTTATTCAATCTGGCAATTCGCGGATATTCAACTTCCGGGCAATATTTCGGCTGCGGCTGGCTGTCCACACTTTCAGTGTCTTCTGCCGCTACGCTCGATCCTGTAGACACACTGCCCGCACTCGCCTGATTGGCATTTAGTATCCCAGCCGTTTGCTGATTCGTCCCGTCAGACCCATAATCTGTGGAAGACATAACTGTAGTGTTGCTCTCCCATGGAGTCTCCCTTGTTTGAGAGCCATTACTTATACTGGTAACCAACGAATTGATTTTTGTATCCGGTGCCGTTCTTTGCTCCTTAGGGTATACTTCCGGTTGATCTTGCTCCTGTTCCAAGGCAACTTCAATTCCACTATCCGGCTGATGCTGACAATTGAAATCCGTTAGAGAAAGTATACTATGGCCCGCCAGTACTAAACCTACCGAATGAATCATAATCGCCAGGATAAATGCCATTATCCATACATACGCCCGCATTAGCTTACCGTCCCCTCTCCTCAACGGCTATGGCGAGCTTGGTTACACCGGCTTTATGAATTTCATCCATGATAGCTACTACCATCCCATGAGTAGCCTCTTTGTCAGCCCGAACACAAACACTGTCCGGCGGCGAACCATTAGCACAAAGCCGGGACGAAAGTTCCCCTTTATCAACCTGTAGTCCGTCCACAGCTATACGACCATCTTTAGCAACAACTACGTCCATTTGTTTTTTCTCCCGGCTTTCCATTGAGGCTTGTGGTAAGTTAATATCAAAACCGGGATACACGGTTACAAAGGCGGTTGTCATCATAAAGAAAATTACTAATAGCATCATGACATCCACCATTGGCGTCATATCAACCCGCACCCCAACCGTTCGTTCCCCCAATCTACGCGCCATTACCGGTTCCCCCTTCAAGCACGGCGGCAAATTGTTTTATTCTCGTCTCAAGCACCCGGACCCGTCGTTCCACCCAGTTACGATAATGGTTGTAAAAAACAATACAAAATATTGTCACCAAGAGACCTGCTGCCGTATTGTATAAGGCCTCCGATATGCCTTCCGCCAAAAGCTGCGGATTGCCGGCCCCGCTGATAGCCGCCGCATGAAATGTTTTTATCATACCGAGAACCGTCCCCAGCAAACCCAGCAGCGGAGATATTGTTGCAATGGTGGCCAAGACATATAAATATTTCTCTAACCGCAGACTTTCCCGGTCTAAAATCAATTCACCGGCAGTAATCTTTTCTGCCGCCGGTGAATTGCGTTTTTCGTACATAGCCGTCCAAAGCCGAAACAAAGGACCACTTTCTTCTGAAGTTTTGCATTCGTTCTCTGCTAAAATGCTTTTTTTTACCGTTATCTGATCGGCATCCTCCCGTTCAACGCTGCGAAAAAACCACCATCGTTGGATAACAATGGTCATTGCTACAATGGAACATGCTATGATAATGCCAAATACTATACCGCCTCTCACCATGATCTCTTCCATCTATACCCTCTCCCAACATCTAAAAAGTAATCTCTTTTCGTTTACCCTCCCGTTGTCGCCATTCTACAGCCAGCCCTTTTGAGCCCGCGCCAGGAGAAAAACAAAAAATGGTGCACCTATCAGCGACGTAAGAATGCCCACCTGTATTTCCAGAGAAGCTACGCTGCGGCTTAAATTGTCCATAATAATCATGAAAGTTCCACCTAAAAGCAGCGAAGCCGAAAATACAGCGAGGAAGTTTGCACCAAATAACATACGCGCAATATGAGGGATCAACAGCCCCACCCATTGAATAATACCGCCAATACTGGTAGCTGCCGCTGCCAATAAAGTCGCACAGACCAAAACCACCAACCGGGTTCTGGTAACATTTATCCCCAGCGTATGCGCCTCTTCTTCCCCTATACTGAGCACATTGATCTTCCAGCGCATTACGTACAATACACCAAAAGATAAAAGTACAGGTCCCAAACTCCAAAGAACATCTTGTCCCTTGACCTTTGATAAACCTCCCATCAGCCAAAAACTGATTTCCGGCAGCGTGTTCATCGGATCAGCCAAATATTTAAGTACCGACACTAAAGCTTGGAAAAATGCCGACACTACAATTCCGGCAAGCACTAACGAAATTGTCGAATTATTGCCAAAATACGAACTAATTAACATGGCACAACCTACAGCGGTCAAACCAAATACAAAAGCGGATACCTCCACCCATATCCAGGGAAGGTGCAGTATCATGCCCAACACAGCCCCAAAACCAGCTCCCCAGGAAGCCCCCAGAATAGATGGCGATACTAAAGGATTCCGGAATAGATTTTGATACGCCGCACCTGAAACGGACAACGCGCCGCCAACCAATAAAGCAGCTGCAATTCGCGGCAAACGTATCTCTATTACCACTGTTTCCATAGTGTCAGTCCAGCTTTGCGGCAGCGAAACAATTTTCGATAAAAGAATGGCTATCACCGTATCCGGCGAAACCGGGTAACGACCAATGAGAAATGAAATAAAAAACGCCAGAATCAGCACTAACAACATGGCCAGCACTTTTACATTCCTTTGTCGGTTTACCATATAAGATTCCCTCCGATGAAAGAAAACACATATTGATATAATTCAGCCATTACTCACTTAAGGGCAACCATAGTCGCATAAATACCATACATTCCCTTTACTTCCACCTCCCGGAAGCCATGTTCGGTTAAAAATCTGCGCCAATCTGCCGAAGTGAACAGCTCCCCTCCGCCCCGTACTTGCCAGAATAAATTTGTAAACGCATTTTCCAGCGTATCCGAAGCGTCGGCTATGCGGCACTTGACGATAATTTTTCCACCAGGAAGTAACGCGTTATATACTTTTTTTAGTACCGTTTCCCGTTTAGTACTATGTAGAATATTGGAACAGAGTACGGAATCATAATCGCTGCCAATATCATCGGTAAGGAAGTTGCCACCCCTAAAGTCTACTTGCCGCTCTACCGAAAAGTCCCGGACAAACCCTTTGGCCAACTCAACAACATGGGGTAAATCGAATAACATTACTTTTAGGTTAGGATACTTTTGAGCAAAAGCAATACTATAGAAACCATGTCCGCCGCCTAAATCCAGCAGCCGCCCGCTTCCCGCAAGGGCGCATGATTTTACTGTACTCTGGATCGAACCCATAAGACCAAACACACCAATTTGCCGGAGACGCTCTTGACTCCAAGTTGGCTCAGGCGGTTTATCCGCCATACTTCCGGTCAGTTTAGCCGCCAGTTGTCGGGCGAACTCATCACCGACCTGAACCTTAAACTCATGTCCCAAATACAAATAGCTGTCAGCAACAAGATACATATTGGCAAGCTCAGTGTTGCAAAACAGGCTATTAGCCTCTGTAAGACAGCCGACGTGAACAAGAGCTTTTAGCCAATACCGAGTAATCTTTTCATTTAACCCCAGTCGATTTGCCAATTTTTCGACGGTCTGCGGAGTTTTCAAGTGTTCAAATATACGAAGATCTACAGCTAAGCTCACGCTCTCATGGAACACACGATGCATAGATAAATCAGATAAATTAGAGGGATCAACGGTAAGCGGTAAATAAAGCGGCTGTTGAAAACAGTTCATAGCGATCCTCCTGTTACGGTTTAGCATTTTCCGCACATGCAATGCAAGAAATTTTCCCACCATGGAGCCTAGCCCAAGGCTCCATCACCTGCTCCCCGCAATATTGACAGCAGGGCGAACTGTAAATGAACAATTTTTCCGGCAAACAAACCGAAACAGGTTCAACCTTTAACAGTGCTTCCGTAGGAGCCTGGAGAATTTCCTGTATTCGCTGTTCGCGTTCTCTTTTATATCGTTTATGTTCTGCATCTGTTGCCTTACCGATCATTACCTTTTTCGTCAAAGCCTCATTTTCGGCAGAGTAGTCATAAGGCAACTGCACTACGCGTACCGCTTTGCCGCTTTTACGGCAGCCTACCGTAAAAGCCTGTTTGCCGGTAGTATTCATGTACAATTTTCCCTTACCAATGGTGCAGCCAAGCACGATTTGGAACGGATCTATCGTACATCGGTCGGTTTCCGCTATAGTTACTAAGTCGCCGTCTTCCGGGGATTCGTACCCCAATGCTTGTAGTGCCGCCTTCGCTAAACGATAGCCATTCGCAAGGCCAGGGCAAACGTGTCCATGAAATTCTACCACCCGCCGCCAATCGTTCTCCGTTGCATAGTTCAACCTAACAACCTCCCTTTTTTAACGATGAATTACACCCAGGCATCCCTGATTGGACAAATTTCTGGCAAAGCACTCAAATGCAATATCTGTCCCTGTCAAGATATGCATAAACATGCTCCGGTTACCCACGGCAACACTTCGTCCACCAAACCGATCACCAATAGTACCTTCCGGAATTGATGTCAAATACCCCGAAAATGGGTATTCTTTATTTTCATCATCCTCCAGATACGAACGGGTGCCCGCCGGATAGGCAAAAACTTGATGTCGTCCGGTAGTTATAGTCAGATACTGCGCCTCCCCATTTTCATAAGTGTACCATTCTTTGCCATTGCTGCATGTTGTATAGGGCCGAAGAAAATCATTACAACCAACCCCTTCCATAAGAATTAAGGCTATTTTTTTATTCCACAAGGCTTCCTCGACTTTGCCTACAATGTCCGTAATAGCTGTTACCCCGTTTAAAGGGCCTGAAACTGGAATGCAATAATTATGTGCCGGGATCATTAATGGGCGGCGCAAAAGCGTCGAGCGAAAGCAATACCCTTCTTTAGCTACCGCCAGTAATTCCGGTAGCCGTTCTGCAATGACAGGTTCTCCACTAAAGAGTTCAATGAATTCTTCTCTCGTCACCAGCCGCTCTATCCCGCCATGTTCTTTCAAACATCGCAAATCTCCCTTAGTCATGCTATACAGACCTGCATATCTTGTCAGCCAATGGCTGGTAACCGCCAAGCCGTCCAGGCCGCTTAAATCAATATACTCTTTTACCTCAATCATATCCCCTGTTCCAATCACCACCGGCGTAAACCCCGATTCTTTTTCAAACCGCTCCACCTCCTTAAACGCTTCTGCTATCAACCGCTGTTGCTCCGCTTTGTTAGGCTGGTTGAAGCGCATAGCATAGTATTGGTGTGCATAGGTTAGAAATACGAAGTTAGGATTATAGCGTTCCAGTACATCGAGGGCGGTATCAGTAACCCAGTGGTTTGCACGTTCATCTAGATCGCCCGGAAAGGGGTGCTTGTCCAGAACCTCTTTTACTAAGCGGACAGTAGGCGAATCATCCATCCTCTTCAAGCCCGTTCGAAGATCAAAAACATTTTGCCATTCTCTCGCGTCAATAATTGCCAGACTCATACCGCTCCTCCTTTCGAATTCCAGGCGACGTGTTCACCATGTATGGGAATAATACAGCCGCAGACAGAACAGGTGTTATCCCGGCAGTAAAAGTTACTCAGTTTATCGCCGCCGCACCCCAGACTAAACCGTTCAATCACCACCGAACTGCACTGAGGACACATAGTATTAACCCAGTCGGAACCGACAAAGTTATGAAAATATATATACGGTAATATCCGGCGACTTTTTTCTAAGGAAGCATTGATAGCCTCAATGTTGGGATAAATCGCATCTTTCATCTTGTGCTCAGGCAACAATCGAAATACATGCCAAGGAATGTTTTTATTAACACTTACGAGGAAATCCGCTATTTTGTCTAGTTCTTTGTCATTAACTGACTGAATTACTGGTGTCGTCACCTCTATATGAACCTTGCGGGCTAACCTCTCAATATTCCTTATTACAGGCTTACTGCCAGGAATCCCTAAATACTCACGGCAAAAATTACTGTCCAAGCCTTTCAGGCTTATATTAATAAAAGAAAAAATGTCCGCCAATAATTCTGTTGCTTCCTCGGTCGTATAGGCATTTGTAAGGCAGCCCATCGGCACCCCAGCCTTCTTGGCTGCGCGTGACACAGAAAGCAGCGAAGGCAGAGATACGGTAGGTTCGTTCACATTAAACACAATTGTATGACAGCCTCGTTTAATCGCCATTTTCACAAGTTCTTCCGGTGAAAACTCATACATAGTGCTTTGAAGCTTAAGAGGGTCTTCCTTGGCAGCAAAGGCATTGGAGCAATAACGGCAATCCATATTACAGCCGGCTGTTCCAATAGTCATGCATCGGCTGCCGGGATATGCATGATAAAAAGGCAACGACTCTGCTCGTGAAATAGAATAGGTACACCATTTATTAGGGAACCGTTCTTTTATTACGCCGCCGTCTTCCTTATACATACGGCAAACACCATAGGTTTCGTTTTCCAGTTCACAATGCCACTCACAGTAATTGCATTTCATACTATCCCTTCTTTCCTCTATAAATTTTTATCGCCGCACTGCACGGTTTTCCAGTTCGTCAACTTCTGCCTCAGAAAGATCATAATGATAAAACAAGGAGTAAAACCTTTTTACTTCAGCGCGAAAATCAAAGGGATAAACGTCAGGATACAATAGATTCGCCACCCATTTCATACCCAGCAACCGGCTAACCGCCGGTGGGCGGTCAAACCAATTAAAGGGTGCCGTCGGAATCTCATATACCCGCCGTTCCCGGACTGCCTGGATATCATGCCACTCTTTATTCTCTAATATTTGAGGATAGCTGCTGCTCTCCCCGTCCCGAAAGTATCCTATTAGTATGACCTCTGGATTCCATGCCATTATCTGTTCCATTGAAACCGGACTGCGTCCGATTTTTCCACTGCTAGCCAACCCCGGGTCTGCAACATTAATTCCGCCTGCAAAATCAATCAACTCTGCATGCCAAGAGCCGCGTGGTTCTGTTTCCAGCCCGCCCCGGCCTTCAGCATAATAAACGTTTACAGGGTTACGTCCGGCTAACAGTTTCTTTCGCTCTGCCATTGTATCCAAAGACTCCCGGCAATACGCTGCCAGTTTTGCCGTTTGTTCCTCCCGTCCTAGCGCTTTCCCCGCAATCAGATAAGCCTGTTCCGTTTTGGTTAATTCCTTATCAAGCATAACTACTGGTATTTTGGTTAAATGCGTCAAGTCATCGGCGAACTTTATATTTACATCACTTATATCAGTCATCAACAAGATTACATCAGGCTTTACTTTGATAATTTCCTCGACATTCCCCGTTGAACCCCGGTCAATCCAGCTTATTACCGGTAAGTTACGGTACGCAGGCAAAATATACTTAATTTCGTCGGATTGCATATGGTAACTCCATCCAGCCAGTAAACTGGGGTCGATGGTATAAATCATAACCGCTTCTACCGGAGATACCGGATACACCTTATCCACCTGCTGTGGTAATACCACCGTTCGACCAGCCATATCGGTTATGGTGCGGTTGCCATCCGCAACTCTGTTAGTATCTTCTTGTTTGCCGCATCCAACTAAAAGATTTAGAATAATAAGAAAAATCAGTAATCCAAGACATTGCTTCCTCATTTTATCCTCCAACATAAAAAATCACTAACCGATGTAAGATTCATCGCTTAGTTACATCCTTTGTAACAAGAAAATATTTCCTTTTGTCTAAAATCTTACTATTAAAACAAACTCGTGTCAATATACTTTCGTAATTTATTTTGTTTTTGTTTGCTGTTGTTTGTTTATGTTTTGTTAAAATATAAACACTGACCATAAGCAACTTTAAAAAGGATTCTTAGAAAATATCTTTAATATTATATTATTCATTGAGTAAACAATTAAATAGCAAAGATATAAGGAGTAAAGTATTATGAAAGTAATTGGTATCAATGGAAGTCCTCGGCCCAACGGAAACACGGCAATCTTAATCCAAACAGTATTTCATGAGCTAAAGCAGCAAAACATTGAAACGGAACTCATTCAGTTATCATCGCAACCTATAAAAGGCTGTACCTCTTGCTGGGGTTGTATGTCCATGAAAAATAACCAATGTATTATAACCGACGATTATTTTAACGAGTGTTTATCCAAGCTTATTGACGCCGACGGCATTATCCTTGGCTCGCCGGTGTACTCGGCAGGAGTAACCGCTCAAATTAAAGCCTTTATTGACCGGGCCAGCGTGGTGCTCGCAGCCAATAAAGGCTTATTGAAATACAAAGTGGGAGCGGCAGTAATTGCCGCCAGACGCGGTGGTGCAATGCCTGCTTTTGATACCCTAAGTCATTTTCTTCATAGTAAAGAAATGTTTCTTGTAGGTTCAACGTACTGGAATATGGTTTATGGAAGAAATATTGGTGAAGTAGAACAAGATCAGGAAGGCATCGCAAATATGAAAAATCTTGGCCAAAATATGGCCTGGCTATTAAAAAAAATTCATAATTAAGTTAGTTCTGCGTAAAATCGTAATGATCCAGCAGACAGTATCGACGAATTATCCACTCATTTTGTATCAAAATATCTTTCACCTCAATTTGGTTTCTGAGGGACTTTCCTTGAAGGCTATGTCACGGTTTAGTAGGAGTGTTATCCTATTAAACCGTGACATAGCCTTTGGTATGGTTAACGACATAACAAAGCCTTCGGCCATCTAAAAAACAAAACTGGCACCGTCTAATAACGGTGCCAGTGCAAAATTACTTTGAAACAGGGTTTACTTCCGACCCTATTTTTATATTTTTTAAATAACAGACGCACACCGGGAACAAAGAACCGGGTGATCAGCATCTTGGCCTACCGTGTCACTGTGAATCCAACAACGGTCGCATTTGACATCCGTACTGGCTGAGACCATCACCTTAAGGTCGATATCCTCTGCTTGATAAGACTCTTCGGGGGCCTTTTGGGTCCCTTTATAGAGCACTACATTAGAGACAATTAATATGGTTGCTAAATCCTGTTGGATGGCTAACAACCGTTCATACGCTTCACCGTCCGCATAGAGATCTACCTTAGCGTCCAGCGAATGACCAATGGTTTTATTACGACGAGCATTTTCCAGCGCCTTGGTAATTTCGCTGCGCATAGCCAAAATCTCGATCCACTTGGTTTCCAGAGCTTGATCAATATATTCATTATGGGCCGCCGGCCACGACGTCATTTCAACACTTTCCGGCATATCCTGCGTCTTTGGCATATGCTGCCAAACTTCCTCCGCAGTAAAGGACAATACTGGCGCGATAATAGCCACCAATGTGGTAAGAATTTCGTACATCGCTGTCTGGGCAGCTCTTCTTTCCACTGAAGCAGGAGCCGAGGTATATAAGCGGTCTTTAAGAATATCCAGATAAATAGCGCTCAAATCGATAGCACAGAAATTGTGTACCGTATGATACAAGTGATGAAACTCATATTCTTCATAGGCTTTCGTCACACGCTGACGAACTTGTTCCAAGCGAAGCAATGCCCAGCGGTCAATTTCAAGCAGGTCAGCATAGCTGACTTTATCAGTCTTAGGATCAAAATTATAAATATTCCCTAAGATATAACGGAAGGTATTGCGGATTTTACGATATACTTCAGACAGCTGTTTTAATATGTCTTTAGATATACGGATATCCGCCTTATAATCAGCAGATGCCACCCAAAGCCTTAAAATATCTGCACCGTACTGTTTTATAACATCCTGCGGCGAAACAGTGTTGCCGATGGATTTAGACATTTTTCGACCCTCTCCGTCTACGACAAACCCATGAGTCAATACCGCTTTATAAGGGGCTATTCCTTTTGTCGCTACCGATGTTAAAAGTGACGACTGGAACCAACCCCGATGCTGGTCGCTGCCTTCCAGATATAAGTCTGCCGGCCAACCTAGTTCTTCTCGTTCTTCCAGCACGGCAACATGGCTTGAACCACTGTCGAACCAAACATCCATGATATCAGTTTCTTTGCGAAAGCTGCCGTGACCACAAGCCGGGCAAGCGAAGCCTTCCGGCAATAATTCAGCCGCACTGTGCGCCCACCAGGCATCAGACCCTTCCTTTCGGAATAATTCAGCCACCCCTTGTATTGTCGTATCGTTAATAACATGTTCATTACATTTTTCACAGTAAAAAATAGGAATAGGCAAGCCCCAAACTCTCTGACGCGATATGCACCAATCATGGCGGTCGGACACCATGTTATAGATGCGATCTTTACCCCAGGCCGGAATCCACTTGTTCGATTCAATAGCTTTTAGGGCATCTTCCCGGAAACCATCAATTGAAGCAAACCATTGTTCCGTGGCACGATAGATGATCGGGTTTTTACAACGCCAGCAATGCGCATATTGATGTTTAACAGAGCCCTTTGCAAACAACAGTCCCCGTCCGGCTAATTCTTTTATTACCGGGACATTAGCATCGTCTACTTTTAGACCTTCGAAAATACCGCCTTCTGCGGTAAATTTCCCGCTATGGTCTACCGGATTAATGACAGGCAAGTTGTACTTAAGACCCACTTCAAAGTCTTCCTGTCCATGTCCAGGAGCGGTATGAACGCAGCCGGTACCTTGTTCTAAAGTTACATGATCGCCCAAGATGATAGGGGCTTGGCGTGAAATAAACGGATGATTAAAAGTCATGCCTTCTAGCATACTGCCTTTGGCAGTTCCTAACACCGTATACCCTTCCAGTCTGTTGACCTTCATTACGGTATCAATGAGTTCAGTAGCCATCAAATAAACTTCACCGTTAACTTGAACCCAGGAATATTCAAGCTCCGGATTAATACAAATAGCTACATTCGCCGGAAGCGTCCAGGGCGTAGTCGTCCAGATCACGGCATATACACTGGATGCATCTACTCCTTGAGGCAGATTACCTTTAGCATCTGCAAGTGGAAATTTAACGTAAATAGAATGAGATTTCTTTTCCGCATATTCGATCTCTGCTTCCGCTAACGCGGTCTCACAAGACGTACACCAGTATACCGATTTCAAGCCTTTATATATATGACCATTTTTAGCCATTTCTCCAAAAACTTCAATTTGCTTGGCTTCATATTGCGGATTCAGTGTAATATACGGATGGTCCCAGTCAGCCTCAACACCCAGTCTCTTAAAGTCTTCACGCTGTATATCAACATACTTCAAAGCATAATTTTTACATTCCTGCCTAAGAGCCAGAGGATCTAACTCATGCCGATTAAGGCCGAGTATTTTAATCGCCGCATGTTCAATGGGCAGACCATGCGTATCCCAGCCGGGAACATACGGAGTACAGAAGCCTTGCAGCGACTTATACTTGATAATAATATCCTTTAATATTTTATTTAGCGCATGACCAATATGAATATTGCCGTTGGCATAAGGCGGGCCATCATGCAAAATAAACTTCGGCCGATTTTCTGCAGCAGCAAGTTTTTTTCTATAAATATCCTTTTCATTCCAATACTTTAACATCTCAGGTTCCCGTTCCGGCAAGTTTCCCCTCATCGGAAACTGTGTTTCCGGTAAATTTAAGGTTTTCGCATAATCCAAAAATAACACCTCCAAAAATAAATAAAAAAACCTCTATCCCAAAGGGACGAGGTTATACTCTCGTGGTACCACCCTAATTGCTCAATACGGCCACTTATAAACTATTAACGTCAGTAAAACGGCGAAGCCTACTACTGTCTTCGGTTCGCAGCTCAGGAGGGATATTCACCGAATAAACCTTACCAGGCTTACACCACCCCTGGTTCGCTGAAAATTCTCGTCCGGTTACTGACTCCGTCATTGCCTCTATGGATTATTAAATTCAA
>Ga0316604_10001037_pt1 | contig 26986 bp, 23 predicted proteins | sample OWC_soil_day20_C_FD_207650 | JGI IMG/M metagenome (GOLD analysis project Ga0316604, IMG submission 207650) | Wetland soil microbial communities from Old Woman Creek delta, Ohio, United States - OWC_soil_day20_CT | ecosystem: Environmental > Terrestrial > Soil > Wetlands | place: USA: Ohio...
GCCACGAGCGATCGCCGACAAATCAAGCGGCCCGCCGACGGCGCTGGCCGACGGCGGGGCGACATCAGGGGCCATGGTGCCCGGAAGGGTGCCGAGCGGGGCGGGCGGTGTGCCGAGCGCGTCGGCGGGCGGCTCGGCCGTCGCGACCGCGCCGGGCGCGTCAATGGCGAAGCCGGCCGGCAGCGTCTCACCGTCGCCGACCGAATCCATCGGCGCCTCGGCGGTGGCCGCGGGGTTGACGGCGGAGGGCGCGGCGAGCGGGCCGGCGTCGGATCGCTTCTGACCTTTGCCGCCTTCCAACTGCTTCAGGCGGAACTCGTTGTCCTCCTGGGCGCGCTTCAGGATGGTCTGCAGCTGCTCGATCTGATGCGTCAGTTCGTCGATGCGGCCGCTCAGCGAGCGCATCTGCTGCTCCATGTTGTCCATGCGGACCGCCTGCTGGGCGAGATCCTGCTGGCCGGGAATGTTGGCCGGCGGCGTCGGATCAGAACCGAACAGGCCCGCCGAGGCGGGGCCGGCCATCAGAATGGCGGCGCCAAGCGCGACGATGGCCAACGCGGTGGAACGGACAAAGCTTGGCGGACGGAAGAGGCGGCTGGTCATCAGCTCGGATACCCCACAGGCGATTCTGGCGGCGCCCCCGTGCTGCCGTTGGTCCACCGGCCGGAGGACGCCTTCATCGAAGACAGGACCATGAGACCGTCACCGGCGCAACCCCGGAGGACGATTTCCGGACGGAGCGACAGACACTCCGGTCCTTGCCGCCGACATAAAGCGCCGGACTTCGGCGGTATTGCGGCCATCATACGAAAATCCCGGATTCCGCGAGGGAATTCCGGGATGATCGTGCCTGGGGTGTGGCGGCGATGGCGGGCGGAGATCAGCCGCCAGTGTTCAGCACGGTGACGGCACGGCGATTCTGCGCCCAGCAGCTGTCCTGATCGCAGAGGGCGACCGGGCGCTCCTTGCCGTAGGAGATGGTGCGAATGCGGTTGCCGGTAACGCCGCGGGCGGCGAGGAAGTCCTGGGCGGCCTTGGCGCGGCGAGCGCCGAGCGCGAGATTGTATTCGCGGGTGCCGCGCTCGTCGGCGTGGCCCTCGACGGTGACCGTGTAGCGCGGGTAGAGCGCCAGCCACTGGGCCTGACGGCCGAGGACGGACTGGGCCTCGGCATTGAGCGAGGTCGAGTCGGTGTCGAAGAACACGCGGTCGCCGACGTTGACTACAAAGTCCTGGGCGCTGCCAGGGGTCGCGGCACCGGCGCCACCGGCACCACCGGCGAGCTGGCCGTCGAGCTCGCTCGGGCTCTTGGCGCAGGCGGCGGCGAGAAGGGCTAGGCCGAGGACAAGTGCCCCACGGCGGCTGAAAAGGCTGGTCATTGTCGTCATGATCCCGGTATTCCTCAAATACGTGCTGACCGGATGTTTCGAGAGTCTTGGTAAACGGCTTTGGTTAAGCCGGCGTTCAAAGACATGGTTAACAAAACATAAAGTCCCGAATTTCCGACCTTTTGATGGTGAAGCGGCACCGGAAGACGTCCGGTGCCGACGATCTTGTCACTTGAGCAACGGCGACCATGCGGGGTCGGAGGCAAAGTTCGGCGTCGGGATCTTCTGCTCGTTGCGACCGGTCAGGTCGACCGACCAGAGCTGCGGGCCGCCATTCGGGCCACCGGCGTCACGGAAGAACATGATGACGCGGCCGTTGGGCGCCCAGGTCGGGCCTTCGTTGTGGAAGCCCTCGGTGAGAATGCGCTCGCCGGAGCCATCCGGCTTCATCACGCCGATGGCGAAGCCGCCGCCGCTCTGCCGGGTGAAGGCGATCAGGTCGCCGCGCGGGCTCCACACCGGCGTGCCATAGCGGCCGCTGCCGAAGGAAATGCGGTTGGCGCTGCCGCCACCGGCGCTCATCACGTAGAGCTGCTGGTTGCCGCCGCGATCGCTCTCGAAGACGATGCGCGAGCCGTCGGGCGAATAGGACGGCGAGGTGTCGATCGCCGCCGTATTGGTCAGGCGGGTCGGCGCGCCGCCGATCGGCATGGCGTAGATGTTGGCGTTGCCGCCCTGCTCGAGGCTCATCACGACCGAGCCGCCATCGGGCGAGAAGCGCGGGGAGAAGGTCATGTTCGGGAAGTTGCCGACGAGCGAGCGCTGGCCGTTCTCGATGTTGAGAAGGTAGACGCGCGGCTCGCTGACGCCGAAGGACATGTAGGTGACCTGCTGGGTGGTCGGCGAGAAGCGCGGCGTCAGCACGAGGTCGCGGCCGTTGGTGAGGAAGCGGACGTTGGCACCGTCCTGATCCATCAGGGCGAGGCGCTTGACGCGGTTGCCCTTGGGGCCGCTTTCGTCGACGAAGACGATGCGGGTGTCGAAATAGCCCTTCTCGCCGGTCAGCCGCTCATAAATGGCGTCGGCGATGATGTGGGCGATGCGGCGCCAGTTCTCCGGCGTGGTGAAATACTGCTGGCCGGCCAACTGGGTGCCGCCGAAGACGTCCCACAGGCGGAAGTCGGCTTGCAGCCGGCCATCGGCGGCGCGGACGATGCCGCCCGACACCAGCGCCTGGGCGTTGACCACCCGCCAGTTCTGGAAGTTGGGCATCGCGTTGGGGTCAAGGATGCGATCGACGAAGGAGGCTTGGTTCAGCACCTGGAACAGGCCTGAGCGCTGCAGGTCGGCGGCGATGACGCCGGCCATCTGCTGGCCGACGGCTGCCGTGTCGCCGCTGCCCACGAAGTTCGGGATGGCGATCGGCAGCGGCTGAACGTTGCCGCCGTTGATGTTGATGGTGATCTCGGCGTTCGATGGCGCCGCCGCGGCGAGGGCGGCGAGGGCCGTCAGCGCGGCGAAGAGTGTGCGGACCAGTTTGTTCATTCTGAGGTGCTCCCAGACGGGTGTTCCGGACGTGCCCGATCGGGCGATGCGGCAGTCCGGTTCAACGTGCTTGCTCGCCGCGTCAGTAGGACGGTGGCGGGGTGAAATTCATGTTCACGACCTGCCAGTTGTCGAACTTGTCTTTTGGCAGGAACGGGTAGGGTGCGCAGCGCTGAACGGCGCGTACGGCCGCCTCGGCGACCGCCTGGCCGGCCGGGCCGGGCGGGATTGACTTGATCTCCGGCGGCCCGGCGAGGTCACCGTCGACGGTGAAGGTCACGCGCAGCGGCACGACCATCTGGTCGACGCCTTCGGCGCCGACCGGCGGATTGAAGCAGGCGGTGACCGCCGCCGTCAGCGCGTCGAGCTCGCTCTGGCTCATGTCGGCCACCGGGCCGGTTTGGTTTTCCGAACCCAGCGAGGCCTCCTTGTCGGATTCCTTGCCGCCACCGCCGGACGGGTCGACCTTGTTGAGCAGCGCCGCCATCTCGTTGGGGTCGAATTCCTCGCTCTTGGAATCCTTCTGGGTCTGCTTGGGCTTTTCCTTGGCGGGCTTGGCATCGGCTTTGTCCGGCTCGTCGGCCGTATCTTCGGTTGGCGTCGGGGCCGGCGGCTTCGGCTTGATCGGTGGCAGCTTGGGCGGCACTGGCGCCGGCTTGTCGGCTTCCTTGATCTTCTCGGCGATCTCGCCGGTGTCGGCCTTGGGAGTTTCCTCCAGCGCCGCCATCTTCGGCTCGGCCGGCTTCTCAGCCGGCGGCGGCGGTTCGACCGGCTTGGGCGGCGCGGCCTTGGGCGGCGGTGGCGGCGGCGCTTCGGCCGTCTTGGCGGCGGCGGTGTCGGTGACCTTCTCGGTGATCGGCGTCGACTGGTCGACCTTGGCGGCACCCGCCCGCTGCGACTCGGGGCGCGGCGTCGGCGTCTTCACCTTGGCCTGCGAAGCGTTGTCGGATTTCGGCGCGGTCTTGGTGCCTTCAGCGATCTTCGACACGTCGGCGATCGGTACCAGCTCGACCGGCAATGCGTCGACCGGCGTGGTGTCAAACGGCTTCGCGCCGGAAAAGGATGCCAATCCCCAGGCGAACAGCATGACGTGACCGATGATCGATGTCGTGAGACCTATGCGCATGTATCAGCCGGACGGCGCCGCGGCCGTCCCCTGTTCCTCTAGCGTGACGAGACCGATCTTCTTGAAGCCGGCCGCAGAAATGCGGGCCATGACGCGCATCACGGTGCCATAGTCGGTGGTTTTGTCGCCGCGCACGTAGATGCGATCCTCGACGCCGTTCTTGGCGACGGCCATCAGCTTGGGAACCAGTTCGTCGAGGGAAATCTCGCTCTCCTGGATGAACACCTTGCCGGCGGAGTCGACCGAGATGTTGATCGGGTCGGTCTGGCCTTCCATCGGCTTGGCGGCGGTTTCCGGCAGGTCGATCGGTACGCCGACGGTCAGCAGCGGTGCTGCCACCATGAAAATGATCATCAGCACCAGCATGACGTCGACCATCGGCGTCACGTTGATCTCGCTCATCACCCCATGGGCGTGGCGACGCCGGCGACGCCGGCTGCCGGCGGGGGATCCCCCTGCGACACCCATGCCCATGGCTCAGCTCCTGTCGTCGATCTGGCGCGACAGGATGGCGGCGAACTCGTCGGCGAAGCCATCCATGCGCGAGCCGAGCTTGGCAGCGTCGGCGGAAAGTTTGTTGTAGGCGAGCACCGCCGGAATGGCGGCGGCAAGGCCCATGGCGGTGGCGAGCAGCGCCTCGGAGATGGCCGGTGCCACCACGACGAGGCTGGTGTTCTTGGAGGTGGCGATGGCCTGGAACGAGCTCATGATGCCCCAGACGGTGCCGAACAGGCCGATGAACGGGCCGGCCGAGCCGAGGGTGGCAAGGAAAATCAGGCGCGCCTCGAGGCGCTCCATCTCGCGGGAAATGGTGACGTCGATCACCTTGCCGATGCGGTCGGTGATGCCCTGGAAGGAAACACGGCCGGCCTCGTGGCTGCGCTTCCATTCGCGCATGGCAGCGACGAAGATGGCGGCGAGGCCCTCGTTGGAACGCGAGGTCAGCGAGCGGTAGAGCTCCTCGAGCGACTGGCCGGACCAGAAGACCTTCTCGAAATGGTCCATCGAGCGGCGGGCGCGGCCATAGGCGACAATCTTGTCGACGATGATCGCCCAGCACCAGACGGAGGACGCCAGGAGGCCGAGCATTACCGCCTTCACGACGAAACTCGCCTGCCAGAACAATGCCCAGACGGACACCTCGACGGCCGGTGTTGCGAGCGCGTTCTGGGTCAGTTCGACCGCATTCATGAGTGTCTTCCGTTTGTCCGCAGAATAGGGCGGGATTTCTTGGCGCTGGGTCGCGCGTCGGCCAGGGTGGGCTGTGGCGGCATGCGGTGATGCCAGGACTTCCACATGGCGCCCAAATTTGGCGAAAACGGGACTTGACGCTCAGGAAACCGAGGGATTTCGCCCCCCTGCCGCCGGGACGGGTTCCGCCGCCGACGGCGCCGGGGTCCCGTTCCTGTCATCCTATGGTATGGTTAAGGAAGGGTTTACCGTGGTGGCCGTTTTCAGCGTGCCCCGCCGATCAGCGCGGCCATGGCCGGTGGCAGGCGGCGCGGCCGGCCGTTGCCGCCGGTCGCCACCACCTCGACTTCGGCGGCGGCGATGATGTCGCCCTCGCGCAGGAGGCGCTGGAGGACGGTGAACCGGGGGCCGGAGATGGCGCCGATTTCCGTCTCCACCGTCAGGAGATCGTCGAGAAAGCCGGGCTTCTTGTACTCGATGGCAAACTTGCGGACGACGAACAGCAGTGCGTCCGGCCCGGTGCGGTCGGCGGTGGCGCTCTGGCTGATGCCGAGGTCGCGCAGGAACTCGGTGCGGCCGCGCTCGAAAAAACGCATGTGGCTACCGTGATACAGGATGCCGCCAGCGTCGGTATCCTCGAAATAAACGCGGACGGCGAGGCGATGGACGGTCAAAAAGCGATGTCCTCGGCAAGGGCGACCGAAACCGGCGTGTCGAACCGCGACCACACCCAGCTGTGGTGGCGCACCACGTCGGCGGCCGAAAGGTGCGGCCGGTCCGATGTCGTGTGGCCGTCGGCGATCACCGTGGTCGGGATGCCGCGCGAGGCGGCGGCGCGGACGGTGGTGTCGACGCAGAAGTCGGACGCATAGCCGCCGACCACGATTCCGTCGACGCCGAGCCGTTGAACCGTGGCGGCAAGGTCGGTGTCGCGGAAGCCGTCACAGAAGGATTTGGCGACGACGGTATCGCCGGGACGCGGGGCGAGCGAGGGATGGAACTCCCAGCCGGGCGTGCCGCGTTCCCATTCGCAGCCCGCTTCCTCGTGCTGGATGAAGATCACGGGTGCGCCAGCGGCGCGCGCCTCGGCCGCCTTGCGGTCAAGGAGGGCGGCCACCTCGGCGATTCGGAAGGCGCGCGGTTCGTCGAACAGGTTGGCCTGTACGTCGATGATGACAAGGGCGCGGGTCATTTCACTCCTCCTCACCGTTGGAAAACAGCGTGAACTGGGCCTCCTCGGCGGTCTTCGGCACGGCAAAGCCAAGGTGACGGAAAGCGTGCGGCGTCAGCAGGCGGCCACGCGGGGTGCGCTGCACGAAGCCCTTCTGGATGAGATAAGGCTCGACGATGTCCTCGATGGCGTCGCGCGGCTCGGCGATGGCCGCCGCGATGGTCTCGATGCCGACCGGGCCGCCATTGAAGCTGAGGGCGACGGTGTTGAGATAGCGCAGATCGAGCGCGTCGAGGCCGATGGGGTCGACGTCGAGCCGGAGCAAGGCCTTGTCGGCGATGTCGGCGGTGATCGTCTCGGCACCGGCGACGATGGCGAAGTCGCGGACGCGGCGCAGCAGGCGACCGGCGATGCGCGGCGTGCCGCGCGACCGCTTGGCGATCTCGGCGGCGCCGTCGGCGGCGATGCCGATGCCGAAAATGCGGGCACCGCGCCGGACGATCAGTTCCAACTCCTCGGTGGTGTAGAATTCGAGGCGAATGGGGATGCCGAAGCGGTCCCTGAGCGGCGTCGTCAACAGGCCGAGGCGGGTGGTGGCGCCGACCAGCGTGAACTTGGCAAGATCGATGCGGACGGAGCGGGCGGCCGGCCCCTCGCCGATGATCAGGTCGAGCTGGTAGTCCTCCATGGCCGGATAGAGGATCTCCTCCACCGCCGGGCTCATGCGGTGGATCTCGTCGATGAACAGGACGTCGCGCTCCTCGAGATTGGTGAGGAGGGCAGCGAGATCGCCGGCCTTGGCGATCACCGGTCCGGAGGTGGCGCGGAAGTTGACGCCGAGCTCGCGCGAGACGATCTGGGCCAGCGTCGTCTTGCCGAGGCCGGGCGGGCCGACGAACAGCACGTGATCGAGGGCTTCCTTGCGCGTTTTGGCGGCTTCGATGAACACCTGGAGATTGGCGCGCGCCGACGCCTGGCCGACGAACTCGGAAAGCGCGCTCGGGCGGATCGACTGCTCGAAGTCCTCGGCGCGCTTCTCGCCCGTGACGAGGCGGCTCTCTTCGCTCATGGTGGTCCGATCGTCTCCGGCGCCCCTGGACCATCCGTCGATCAGGCCGGAACAGCCTGATCGCAAAGCGGAGGTCCCGCTGGCAGCAACTTGTTGTTTCCAGTGGATTTCTGAATCCGGCATTTGATCGCCAGCTCAATGCCGGCCGGACTCCAGATGCCGAATTCGCTCCACTGGCCGAATCGGCACATGGCGCCGACTGTTCGCCTTTCGTTTTGCACGAAAGGCGCGCCGTTGCCAAGCAGCCGACGGAGAGGCGCCGACCTGGGACGACGGAAGCGCTATTGTGCCTACTTATTGGATGTCAATGGTCACAATTACATCACGCTGTCGTGATCGATTGCATTGACCGGCGATAAGCTCTGGTCAATTCTTGCACTTGGGTTCGAGGCGTTTTCCATCCCCTTGCGACGAGGCGGTTATGGTGGCTTTCAGGACGGTGTTCGGGTTGATGCTGCTCTTGGTTGCTCTGGCGACGGTCGGTGGCCTTGTTGCCGGTCCGGCGCGGGCCGAGAGCATCGTCAGATTCTCCGACGACGAGCTGTTGGATGGCTTCCAGAAGACGGTGTTCGGCGTGGAATACGGCGGCCTCGCAGCGGGCAGCGGCGTCAAGAAGTTCAACGGCGCCGTTCGCATCCGAGTCGTCAATCTCGCCGACAAGGACCGGCAGCGCGAGATCACCGGCTTTGTGGCGCGCCTGCCGCGCCTTGTGCGGGGCCTCGATATTCGCATGGCCGGACCTGGTGACAGCCCGAATTTCACCGTCTACGTGGTCGATCGCGCCGACTATGTCGACACCGTGCGGACCGACGTGCTCGGCTCGTCGCGGGCCGCCGTGCCGGGGCAATGTCTCGTCCGGGTGTTCCCGAGTTCGCTCGGCATCGTCCGCTCCACGGCGGTGATCGTCTCCGATGAAGGCGACAGCCTGTTCCGCCGCTGCATGGTCGAGGAGATCCTGCAGGGGCTCGGCCCGATGAACGACAACGCGGCGCTTTATGCCTCGGTGTTCAACGACCGTTCGCGGCACGATCGCCTGATGCCGTTTGATCGGGCGGTGGTGTCCATGCTCTATGACCGGCGCATCCGGCCGGGCATGACGAGCACCGAGGTCAGCACGCTGCTGCCGCTGATCCTCGCCGACGTCAGGCGGTCCGTGCGATAGGGCGGCGAAAACCGCCGCCCGCGGCTCATTGCATATTGCGCTTGATGCGGCCCAGGAAAGACTTCTGGTCATTCGGCGGCCGTTTTTCGATCGCCGCCGTGATGCGGTCGCGCTGGTCCGGCGTTGCTATGTAGATCTGCGCGAGGGCATCGCGCCCCCGGCTACTGGCGGCCAGCGTCTGGATATCGGCGTCGTCGATTGCTTTGACCGCCGGTGGAGCATCCGGCAGGGTGGAGACCAACCGCATCCGCGCGACGGCCAGAGAGTATTGCCAGGGGCCGTAGGCCCGGCTGCGCTCGACGGCGTGGAACACCGTGTTACGCTGATCGGGCTGGGTGACGGCGAACTGGGCGAGGGTCAGCCACAGGCGGGCGTTGCCGGGCGCCGCTTCCACCAGAAATCGGGCGCGGGCAAAACAGGCTTCGTTGAGGCGTGGCTGGTCCTCGACGGGAATCGGCACGGAGGTTTGCTCGAAGGCGAGTTTGCGGCAATCCTCGTCGAACAGGCTGAGGGCTCGCTTGCTGGACAGGTAGGGCACGTCCGGGTCGGCCGCCACCGACTGCAGCCGGTCGGGGGCGGTGCCGGCCGTTCTGAGGAAGAGGGCAGACTCCACGCTTATCCCATAAAGGCCGAGGCAAAGCACCCCGGCTGAGAACAGGCCGATGAAGGGCGCGGACAGCTTCAGTGACTCCATCACTACCTTCCTCAATGTACCGTCCCCAAAATCTGGCACCCACCGCTGCGAAGAGCCTGTGGTCGGTCGCGCCGATGCCTTGGCGCGGAACCGAACGGCACGGTTGCCGTTTGCCGCCCCTCTCTACCTCGGCCTGCCTTAACCGTCTCGCCAAAATTCGCCGACGACCAGCAAAAATCGCTGGACCTTGCAGAGCGTAGACCGGATAAATACTTAATGACAAGGGGCATCGGCGGGCCTCAATAGTGACCGCAGGCTGAGCGCGCCGACGATGGCCGCGCCGGTTTATTGCCTTCCCCAGCTTGGAGCCCCGCATTGCTGACCGCGGTTCGATCGTTTTTTGGTCTTGGTGCGAAATCGGAGGCGGGTCCGCCGACGAGTCGTCGCGAGCGTATCGACATCGATCCGAGGGGCACCGTCGTCTATGCCATTGGCGATGTGCACGGCTGTTTTGCCGAACTTCGGGCCGCCGAGCAGCGGATCGTCGACGATGCCGCCGGCGTCCCTGCCGAACGCCGGATCATTCTCTGCCTCGGCGATCTCGTCGACCGCGGACCGCAGTCGGCCGATGTGATCGATCATCTGATCGGCGCGCCACCGCCCGGCTTTGAGCGCCTGTCGCTGTGCGGCAACCACGACGAGACGTTCCTCGCCTTTGTCGGTGATCCCCAGGCGAACATGGGGTGGCTGGAGTTCGGCGGCGAGCAGACGCTCGAATCCTATGGCATCGATCTGTCGCGCCTGGCCCGGCACCGCGGCGGCACGGCCGGCCTCGGCCTGCTGATTCGGGGAACCGTGCCGGCGGCGCATCTCGACTTTCTCAGCCGGTTGCCGATATCGGTGCGGTTTGGCGATACGCTGTTCGTCCACGCTGGCGTTCGTCCCGGCGTACCGCTCGAGGAGCAGGACGACGACGATTTCATGTGGATCCGCGAGCCCTTCGTCAGCCAGCCGCACGGCCTTGGCGTCACCGTGGTGCACGGGCATACGCCGGCCAACGAGCCGGTGTTCGCGCCGGGGCGCATCGGCATCGACACCGGCGCCTTTGCCACCGGCCGCCTCACCGTGCTGCGGGTGTTCGGCGGTGATGCGGTGGTTATCGCCTGACCAACCTGCCAACGCCCCTCTGTTGGGCGGAACCGCCGTCGAGCGCTGCCCGAAACGAAAACGCCGGCCATCAAGGCCGGCATTTTCTTGTCGTCGCAATGGATTTCAGCGCATGGCCAGCTGGCGCGAGGCGAAGTCGATGACTTCGGTCGGCGCCGTTACCGTACCGGCAAAGCGGGTTGACACCAGGGCGCCATAGGGTTGGGCCGAGAAGGTGGTGTTGACCACTTGCTTCGGCGCCTCGAACAGCGTGGCGATGTGCAACTGGTCCGGATGGGTCAGGGTCCGGAAGCGACCCCAGTAGACGGACTGGCTACCGTCGAGAAGCGACGGGCCATCCTCGGAGACGATGTCCGGCAGCTCGATGTTGCCGAACATGTCGCTCTTGCCGCCATCGATCACCGGCCGGGCGAGACTGGTCGCTGGCGGTGCCGGCTTGCGCGGCGTCGGAACCAGGGCGGCCATGTGCACCGGCTGGCGCGCGGCCGCCACCGGCAGCGGCGGTTCGGCGGTGGGGGGCGCGAAGGACAGAGCGGAGGCGGGCGGCGCCTGATCCTGGGCCACTTCGGCCAAGGCGAGCTGGGCGGCGATGGCGTCTTCACGACTGGCGGCCAGCGGCAGCGGCGCTTCAACGGGCATTGGCGGCTTCGTCGGCGGCAGCATCATGGGCGCGTCGAGCATGGCCAGCTCGGTCTCGGCGATCTCCGACGGCTTGGCCTGCGGCAGCGGCACGTTGTCCATCGCCAACCGATCGGCACCGGTGAGCTGCGGCACGGCGGCGGGCTCGAGGCCGGCCGGCAGCGTCGCTTCGGCGAAGCTGGTTATCTGACGAGCCGGGGCGGCAGGCGGCGGTGGCGTGAAGGCGGCGGTCAGCACGGGCGCGGTGGGGGCGGCAGGCGCAACGGTGGCCGGGGCCAGCCGCGGAGCGGCCGGAGCCGGCCGCGCGGCGACAGCCGGAGCACCGTCATCACTGCCGGCCGAGTTGATCTCCTCGGCGCTGTCCTCCTCGTCGTTCGAGAACAGCATGGTGAGCAGGCCGCCACCCTTGCTGCTCGTGCCGGAGGACGAGGCGGAGGCCATGGCGACCGGGGCAGCGCCCTTGTTGCGTTGCAGTTCGGCGAGCGCTTGGCTGTAGCCGGGCAGGGGCTTGCCATCGGCCGGAAGATGGGCGGTCTTGCCGTCGGGGAACAGGCCGACGAGCTGCGTGCGGCTGAGGCGCGGCCAGGCACGAACCGAGCCGACGTCGATATGGACGAACGGGCTGTTGGCCGACGGATACCAGCCGACTCCGCCGTTCTGCATCTGGACGGCGATCATCCGCAGCTTGTTGACGGACACGTCGGGAATGTTCATGTCCATCGCCTTGCCGAGCGAGTGCTGGCTATGCTTGGCGACGGCCGACGAACGGGAGCGCAACATGTTGTTGGTGGCGAGCGACCGGTAGCCGCAAACCACCTGGATCGGCTGGCGCGAGCCGGACTTCTGGTAGAGTTCCCACACCGTGTCGAACAGGCGCGGGTCCATGCGGGTCGCCTCGTTGCGTCGCCAGTCGCGCAGGAAGCGGTTGAGCTCGGAAAGAGCCGAGGGAATGAAGCGGCCATCCTTCTTGAAGACGATGGTCAGCCGTTCCTTGGTGTGCATGTTGTAGAGGTCGAGGGTGCGGTTGTCGGCCGCCTTCGCCACCGAGGCGAAAAGCGCCAGCGCCGTGGCGGTGCCCACGAAGGCCCCGAGCGCCGCGCGACCGGCGGCAAGCGCGAGGCGGGAAGAGGAGATGTTCGCCGTTACGCCGAAAGCCCTCAATGCTTTCATCGAAGCGATTCCTCTCCCTGATGGTGTGGTCATTGTCCGGGTTTCCACGCGTCTTTATCCGCTTGCTCTCGTCTCCAGCCAATCTGGATTATTGGCGGAGATAATTAAGCAACGGTTTACCGTAAGCCCATCACGGCCGGCTTCATCTTCAATAATCGGAAACGTCCCCTGGATTTCACGGGGCGTACAATACCCGCCACCGGGCGAAAGGCCAAGTGGGTAGTTTAAAGCACGGTGGAAATGCCAAAAGACCCGCTCCGCCAAGGGCAAAGCAGGTGTTTGAGCGCCAGTCCGAGGGGTGTCGGTCAGACCTGCGACATGCCAAGCGCCTTCTTGATGGCCTGGACATGGCCGTAGATATCGTCGCGAAGCTGCAGCTTGCCGCCGTCATCGACGAAAGCGGTGAAATAGGCCAGATGCACCTTGAGATGGGTAGCGATGTCCACCCGCCGCTCGTCGCCGCCGAACATCGCCTGCAGCTTGGGCACCGTCCATTCCGGATCGCCCTGCAGCACCGCATCGGCAAAAGCCATGGGGTCGTCGACGCGGACGCAGCCGTGGCTGAAGGCGCGGACGTCGCGGTTGAACAGGCTGCGCAGCGGCGTGTCGTGCAGGTAGACGGCGTGCTTGTTGGGGAACATGAACTTGATGTTGCCCAGCGCGTTGGCCTCGCCCGGCACCTGGCGGATGCCGACTGCCTTCACCGCGTTCTCGTCCCAAACGATGCGGGTGGGATCGATGAGCTGGCCATCCCAGGTCACTTCGTAGCCGTGGCGGGCAAAGTAGCCTGCCGGATCCGCCTGGATCTGCGGCAGCATCTCCTTGACCTTGATCGATTCCGGAATGTGCCAGTAGGGGTTGACCACCAGGTACTGCATCTCGCCGGAGAACACCGGCGTCTGGTTGCTGGTCTTGCCGACCACGACGCGTGCTTCGTGCACCTGCAGTCCGTGGCGAACCACGCGGACCTTGAACTCGGGAATGTTGACGAGGACGTAGTCCTGGCCGAGATCGCGTGGCATCCAGCGCCACATTTCCATGTTGGCGATGATCTCGCCCTCGACGTCGCGATGGGCGCCATTGAGAACGGCGAGCGTACGGCTGCCGACGACGCCGTCGGCGGCAAGGCCGTTCTCCTTCTGGAAGGCCTCGACGGCGGTGACCAGCGGCTCATCGTAGAACGCCGGGTCGATTTCGACGTCGGGCACGGCGACGCCAAGCCGCTTGCGCAGGGCGGGCACGCCCTCGTCGCTCATGCCTGGCTTCAGTGATTTGGCGAGGGCGACCGGCTCGGGCGCCGGCTCGGCACTGTCCTTGGTGGCACGCACCTCGGCCAGCATGGCCTTGAGGTGCCGGAAGCCATCGGTCGGCGGATTGAAGCCGTCGAGAGCGGCGGCGACGTCGGTGGCATCGGCGACGGTGGCAAGGGCCCTGTCGGCGGGGATGCGCTCGGGCGTCCGCGTGATGTCCTTGGAGATGGTCCGCGGTGCGACGCGGCCGCCGGAGGCCTGCTCGGCGAAGGTGGCCACCGCCATGGAAACGCGGAGGTCGGCGTTGGCGACGAGTTCGGCGTCGGCGGCGGTCAGGCCGGTCTCGGGCAGGGCGTAGTCGATCGGGTTGAGGCCATCGGCCACGGCGTCGGCAAGGCGGGCGATCACCGCCTTGGCCTTGTCGGAATACTGCTCGCCCTCGACCCAGATCGGCTGGTTGCCGCGGGCGGCGTAGACCTTGGCGACGGCGTCGGCCCGGCGGCGGGCGTCGCCGGTCGCCGAGGCGACCACTTTGCCGATCTCGGCGATGATCGCCTGATCGACCGACATGCCGGGGACGGCCGTGGCGACAGCCGGCGTCGTCGCCGGATCGACGATCGGCGCGGCAGCTTTGGCCGGCACCGACGCCGGATCGACGGGCGCCGCCACGGGATCGGCTGGCGCGGCGGCTGCGACAGGTGCGGCCGTCACGGCGGGCGGCGTGTCGGCGGCGGGTGGCAGGGTCTTGGTCTCGATCGCTCCCGGCGTCGCGCTGTCGGTGGTCGTGGCCGCAAACGGGTCGAAGCCGGGCTCGGCACGAGCCGGCACGGCGGATAGGCCGAGGCCGATCACGGCGGTAGAGAGAAGAAGTCTGGACAGCGAGGGGATCATGACGTTCACCACGGCCATTCCTTCGGGCGATCGGGCCTGACGCGGAATGTAATAAGGTTTGTTTGGCGGTTCGGCGGCGCGTCGGCAAGGTCGACCCATCGCCAAAGGTCGATTACGGGCTTCTTGTTACTCAGCGGCCACACCCGCGTCGTCGTCGCCGTCGGCGAGGCCGTATTCCTTGAGCTTGCGATACAGCGTCGAACGGCCGATGCCGAGCCGGCGCGCCACCTCGGCCATGCGGCCGCTATAATGGTCGATGGCGAGGCGGATCATCTCCTCCTCGATCGCCTCGAGGGGGCGGACGTGGCCGTCGTCGGCCAGCGAGCGCAGGAAGCCGAAGGGCGCCGGGTCGTTGCTCGGGCCCGAGTTGACGGCAACGCCGATCAGGCCGTCCTCCGATGCCGCCGACGGGGCGCTGCTTTCAATGATCACCGGTTCGGCCGGCGGCGGCGCGTCGGCGCCCTCGACGCGGCGGATGGCCGAGACGTGGCCGGTTTGGGCGGCGATCTGCGGAAACTCGTCGACGGTGAGGTCGCCGCCGTCGCAGAGAATGATGGCGCGGAAGACGGCGTTCTCGAGCTGGCGGATGTTGCCCGGCCAGTTGAAGGCGCTGAGCATGGCGACGGCGTCGGGCCGGATGCCGGTGATGCGCCGCTTGCCCTCTTCGGCGGCAAAGCGGGAGACGAAGTGCTCGACCAGCAGCGGGATGTCCTCGCGGCGGTCGCGGAGCGGCGGCACGAAGATCGGGTAGACGTTGAGCCGGTAATAGAGGTCTTCGCGGAAGCGGCCCTCCTTCACCATGTCGAGCAGGCGGCGGTTGGTGGCCGAGATCAGTCGGAAGTCGACCTTTTGCGCCCGGCGGGAGCCGACCGGCTCGATCTCGCCCTCCTGGATGGCGCGCAGCAGCTGCACCTGGACGTCGAGCGGCAACTCGCCCACCTCGTCGAGGAACAGCGTGCCGGTGTGGGCTTCCTGGAACTTGCCGGTGTGGCGGTCGATGGCGCCGGTGAAGGCGCCCTTCTCGTGGCCGAACAGCGTGCTCTGGACCAGATTTTCCGGGATGGCGCCGCAGTTGACGGTGACGAAAGGCTTGTGGCGCCGGTCGGAGGCGCCCTGGATGGCGCGGGCCACCAGTTCCTTGCCGACGCCGCTCTCGCCTTCGACCAGAATGGGGATGCCGGAGGTGGCGGCGCGTTCGCCGAGGCGGAGGACGCGGGCCATCTCCGGGCTTTTGGTGATGATGTCGCGGAAGCCGATGCCGGTGGAGGCCGGCCGGCGGGCGCGGCGGATCTCGCCTTCGAGGGCGGAGACCTTGAGGGCGTTTTGGATGGAGACGGCGAGCCGCTCGTGATTGACCGGCTTGACGATGAAGTCGAAGGCGCCGGCCCGCATGGCGCCAACCACCGTGTCGATCGAACCGCGCGAGGTCTGGACGATCACCGGCAGGGTCTGGCCGGTCTTGGCGAGACGCTCGAGCACCGCCATGCCGTCGAGGTCGGGCATGACAAGGTCGAGGATCATCAACTGGAAGTCACCCGGCGCGGCGGCCAGCGTGGCAAGGCCCGCCTCGCCGCCGTCGGCGGTGACCGCCTCGTGGCCGAAGCGTTTGACGGCCTCCTCAAGGAGGCGGCGCTGGATCGGATCGTCGTCAACGATCAGGATTCGACCGGCCATGCGTTAGTCCGTCCTTCCGCGTCTGTGCCAATTCGGGGCACTGTGCCGACGGAAGGGTTAAGAGAAGGTTAGGCTGGGTCGGTCGATCACCATTTTCCCCCGACATTCCCTTGATCGACGATGCCTTGAGCACGTAATCTTGCGCATGGCGCCGTGCGCCTTAGCTGGAGTTGCCGTTTGATGAGCCGTTTCCGTCTGCCCCGTCCCGCCTTCCATCCCACTGAGGCCGGCGCCGTTGCCGAGACGCTGCCGGAGTGGGATCTGTCGGCGCTCTACGCCTCGCCCGACGATCCGGCCATTCAGCGCGACATCCAGGCGGCGGCCGACGCGGCCACCGATTTCGCCGGTCGGGCGAAAGGCCGGCTCGAGGCGCTTCTCAAGGCGCCGGACGGCGCCGCCGCCTTCGCCCAGCTGATCGCCGACTACGAGAAGCTGCAGGATCTGCTGGGACGACTGATGTCCTATGCGGGGCTGCTCTATTCGGGCGACACCACCGATCCCCAGCGCATGACGTTCTACGGCGACATACAGGAGAAGATCACCACCATCTCCTCGGGCCTGCTGTTCTTTGAGCTGGAGGTCAACCGCATCGACGACGGCCTGATCGAAGCCGGCTTTGCCGATCCGGCGCTCGCCCACTACCGGCCCTGGCTCACCGACATCCGCCTCGACAAGCCCTATCAGCTCGAAGACCGGGTGGAGGAGCTGTTCCACGACAAGTCGATCACCGCCTATTCGGCCTGGAACCGGCTGTTCGACGAGACCATCGCCGGCCTGCGCTTCCCGGTGGATGGCGAGGAGCTGGCCATCGAGCCGACGCTGCACCTGTTGCAGGAGGCGGACCCGGCCAAGCGCCGGGCGGCGGCCGAGGCGATCGGCAAGGTGTTCGGCGACAACATCGGCATCTTCGCCCGCATCACCAACACGCTGGCCAAGGACAAGGAAATCTCCGACCGCTGGCGCGGCTTCAAGGACATTGCCGATTCGCGGCACCTTGCCAACCGCGTCGAGCGCGAGGTGGTCGACGCGCTGGTCGAGGCGGTACGGGCGGCCTATCCGCGCCTCAGCCACCGCTACTACCAGCTCAAGGCGCGCTGGATGGGCAGCGACACCATGCCCTACTGGGATCGCAACGCGCCGCTGCCCGGCGCCGTCACCCGGCCGGTGCCCTGGCACGAGGCCAAGGCAACCGTGCTCGACGCCTACGGCCGCTTCTCGCCGGAGATGGCCGCCATCGCCCGCCGCTTCTTCGACGAGGGCTGGATTGACGCGCCGGTGCGGCCGGGCAAGTCGCCCGGCGCCTTTGCCCACCCGACGGTGCCGTCGGCGCATCCTTACGTGCTGCTCAACTATCTCGGGCGGACGCGCGACGTGATGACGCTGGCCCACGAGCTCGGCCATGGCGTGCATCAGGTGCTGGCCGGCCGGCAGGGGGCGCTGATGGCGCCGACGCCGCTGACGCTGGCCGAGACGGCGTCGGTGTTCGGCGAGATGCTGACCTTCCAGTCGCTGCTGCGCAACGCCGCGACGCCGGCCGAGAAGCGGACGCTGTTGGCCTCCAAGGTCGAGGACATGCTGAACACGGTGGTCCGGCAGATCGCCTTCTATTCCTTCGAGCGCAAGGTGCACGCCGCCCGCCGCGAGGGCGAACTGACGGCCGAGCGGATCAACGAGGCCTGGCTGTCCGTGCAGGGCGAGAGCCTGGGGCCGGCCATCACCTTCGGGCCGGGCTACGAGACCTTCTGGGCCTATATCCCGCACTTCATCCACTCGCCGTTCTACGTCTACGCCTATGCCTTCGGCGACTGCCTGGTGAACTCGCTCTATGCCGTGTTCGAAACGGCCGAGGCCGGCTTCCAGGACAAGTATTTCGCCATGCTGGAAGCCGGTGGCACCAAGCACCACAAGGAGCTGCTGGCGCCGTTCGGCCTGGACGCCACCGACCCCGCCTTCTGGCAGATGGGCCTTTCGGTGATCGAGCGGATGATCGGCGAACTCGAAGTGCTCGACGCGGAGATCGCCCTGAAAGGATAACCGTCCATCGTTGATACGTATTTGCGCGCAAAGAAATGAACCCGTCGGCCTGCCGGCGGGTTTTCCCTTTTCGGTCAGATACCTATCGATGAACACGCGGCGGCTGGCCGGTCCAGTGCTCTCCTTCGCCTCCGAAGGTTACGTTGCATTACGCAAGCAAAAGGCTCTAGGAGTTTTTCCGGAGGTCTGGCCGGCCTTGGCCCGCGTTCCGGGGAGGGAAGGCGGGGGGAGAACCTATGGGTGCTCTCCCGGCATCGGCGCACGAGAGACATCCTGGAGAAGCTCAATGAAGATTGCGGTGTTAAAAGAGCCCGATTCCGAAGAGGGGCGCGTCGCTATAACGCCCGACACGGCCAAGCGCTTCATCGGCCTGGGCGCCACGGTGCTGGTCGAGGCCGGGGCGGGGTTGCGGTCGCTGATCCTGGACTTTGACTATTCGATGGTCGGCGCGGTGTTGACGGAGACGGCGGCCGACGCGGTGCGCGAGGCCGATGTGGTGCTGACGGTGCGCCGCCCGTCGCAGGAGATCCTCTCCCATCTGAAAAGGGGCGCGCTCGCCATCGCCATGATGGACCCCTACGGCGACGACGCCGCCATCAAGGCGATGGCCGAAACGGGCGTCACTGCCTTTGCCATGGAATTCATGCCGCGCATCACCCGCGCCCAGGTGATGGACGTGTTGTCGAGCCAGGCCAACCTGGCCGGTTACCAGTCGGTGATCGATGCGTCCTACGAATATGGCCGCGCCATTCCGATGATGATGACGGCGGCCGGCACGGTGCCGGCGGCGCGCGTCTTCGTGATGGGCGCCGGCGTCGCCGGCCTGCAGGCAATCGCCACCGCGCGCCGGCTGGGCGCCGTGGTGACGGCGACCGACGTGCGGCCGGCCGCCAAGGAGCAGGTGGAAAGCCTCGGCGCCAAGTTCGTCGCCGTCGAGGACGAGGAGTTCAAGCAGGCCGAGACGGCGGCGGGCTACGCCAAGCCGATGTCGGCCGAGTACCAGGCCAAGCAGGCGGCGCTGGTCGCCGAGCATATCAAGAAGCAGGACATCGTCATCACCACGGCGCTGATCCCCGGCCGGCCGGCGCCGCGCCTCGTGTCGGCCGACATGGTGAAGTCGATGAAGCCCGGGTCCGTGCTGGTCGACCTGGCGGTCGAACGGGGCGGCAACGTCGAGGGCGCGCGGCTCGGCGAGGTGGTGACGACGGCTGAGGGCATCCGCATCGTCGGCCACAAGAACGTGCCCGGCCGTATCGCCGGCACCGCCTCCCAGCTCTACGCCAAGAACCTTTTCGCCTTCGTCGAGACGCTGATCGACAAGACCGCCAAGGCTCTCGCCGTCAACTGGGACGACGAACTCGTCAAGGCGACCGCGCTGACGCGCGACGGCGCCGTCATCCATCCCGCCTTTCTGAACTGACGCGGAGACCGTCCGATGTCCTCTACGCTTACGGCCGATCAGGCCCTTGAACAGGCGCGGCAGGCGGCCCGCCTCGCCGCCGAAGCGGCGCGTGCCGCCAATGCCGCCGCCGATGCCATCGCTTCCGGCCAGGCGGGGGTGGCCGCCGACGCGGCCGGTGCCGCCGCCCACGCGATTTCCGGCGGGGTGATCGACCCCTTCGTGTTCCGCCTGTCCATCTTCGTGCTGGCGATCTTCGTCGGCTACTTCGTGGTGTGGTCGGTGACGCCGGCCCTGCACACGCCCTTGATGGCGGTGACCAACGCCATCTCCTCGGTGATCATCGTCGGCGCGCTGCTCGCGGTCGGCGTCGAGTTCATGGCGCCGGGCACCGGCGTGTCGCGCGGCTTCGGCTTTGTCGCCGTCGTCCTGGCGTCGGTGAACATCTTCGGTGGCTTCCTGGTCACCAGCCGCATGCTCGCCATGTACAAGAAAAAGCATTGAGGACACGGACATGACAGCCAATCTCTCCGCCGTCCTCTATCTGGTCTCGGGCGTCCTGTTCATCCTGGCGCTCAAAGGCCTCTCCAGCCCGGTGACGGCCCGGCGCGGCAACCTTCTCGGCATGCTCGGCATGGCGATCGCCATCGTCACGACGCTCGCCTCGATCCAGCCGTCTGTCGGCGCCTACACGCTGATCGTCATCGGCCTGGTCATCGGTGGCGGTGCCGGCGCCTATATCGCCCGCAAGATCGCCATGACGGCGATGCCGCAGCTGGTCGCCGCCTTCCATAGCCTCGTCGGCCTCGCCGCCGTGCTGGTGGCCGCCGCCGCGATCTACGCACCGGAGGCTTTCGGCATCGGTCTGCCCGGCTCGATCCATGGGCAGGCGCTGATCGAGATGAGTCTGGGCGTCGCCATCGGCGCCGTCACCTTCACCGGCTCGGTGATCGCCTTCCTGAAACTCGACGGACGGATGAGCGGCAAGCCGATCCTGCTGCCGTTCCGCCACTTGGTCAACGCCGGGCTGGCGGTGCTGCTCGTTGCGCTGATCGTGCTGCTGGTGAACACCGAAAGCCACCTGGTGTTCTGGCTGATCGTGCTGGTGTCGCTGGCTTTCGGCGGCCTGCTCATCGTGCCGATCGGCGGCGCCGACATGCCGGTGGTCGTCTCCATGCTGAACAGCTACTCGGGCTGGGCGGCGGCCGGCATCGGCTTCACGCTGGGCAACACGGCGCTGATCGTTACCGGCGCGCTGGTCGGCTCGTCGGGTGCCATCCTCAGCTACATCATGTGCAAGGGCATGAACCGCTCGTTCATCTCGGTGATCCTCGGCGGCTTTGGCGGCGAGACGGCGGCGGCCGGCGGCGAAGTGGAACAGCGGCCGGTCAAGAAGGGCTCGGCCGAGGACGCCGCCTTCATCATGAAGAACGCCTCCAAGGTGATCATCGTGCCCGGCTACGGCATGGCCGTCGCCCAGGCCCAGCACGCGCTGCGCGAGATGGCCGACAAGCTGAAGGCGGAAGGCGTCGAGGTGAAATACGCCATCCACCCGGTGGCCGGTCGCATGCCCGGCCATATGAACGTGCTGCTCGCCGAGGCGTCGGTACCCTATGACGAGGTGTTCGAACTTGAGGACATCAACTCGGAGTTCGCCACCGCCGACGTCGCCTTCGTCATCGGCGCCAACGACGTCACCAACCCCGCCGCCAAGACCGACAAGGCCTCGCCGATCTACGGCATGCCGATCCTCGACGTCGAGAAGGCCGGCACGGTGCTGTTCGTCAAGCGCGGCATGGGCTCGGGCTATGCCGGCGTCGAGAACGAACTGTTCTTCCGCGACAACACGATGATGCTGTTCGCCGACGCCAAGAAGATGGTGGAGACGATCGTCAAGAACCTGGAATGACCTTCGAGGCACCTTGAAAAGAAGGGGGCCGTCGCGGCGCACGCGGCGGCCCTTTTTCTTATGCGGCGCTGTGGTGGTAGATGCCCCAGACGAGGTGGTGGCGGCGGGCGTTCCACAACAGCAGGCCGGCCACCACGGCAAGCATCGTCACGTCACCGACGGGATAAGCCATCCAGATGCCGATCTCGCCAACTGCCATCGGCAGCAGCACGAGGATCGGCAGGCCGATGACATAGGTGCGGACGAGGTTGAGGACCGCCGCGCTGCCGGCCATGCCGAGCGCCTGATAATAGGCGCCGAGGATCATCAGCGGCGCCGACAGCACGTAGGTCATGCTGGTGACCGGCATGACGCGCGCCACCTCGGCGATCACCTTGATATCGTCGACGAACAGGCTGCCGAGCGGCCGCGCCAGCAAGACGAACGCCGTCTCGAACAGCGCCGCGTAGACGACGGCGGCGCCGAAGGCGATGTTCAGTGTTGTCTTCACCCGGCCCTGCAGGCCGGCGCCGAAGTTGTTGCCGGCGATCGACTGGCAGGCCATGGAAACGCCCATCAGCGGCAGGAAGGCGAAGGTCATGATGCGGGTGATGACGCCATAGGCGGCAACCGTGGCGGCCTGGTTGTCGGTCGACCACAGCTGGATGTCGGTGATGATCAGGGCGCTCGACAGGCTGATGCCGAGCAGGCCGAGCGACGGCGGCGCGCCGAGAGCGAGCATGTCCTTCCAGTAGGCAAGGACCGAGCCGGTGCCGTGGGCATACAGCGGCAGCCGCGTGCGGCCGGACAGGCGGAGGAAGACCACGATGGCGATCGCCACCACTTGCGCCAGCACGGTGCCGGCGGCCGAACCGGCGACGCCGAGGCCGAACGGGCCGATCAGCACGTAGTTGAAGACGATGTTGAGCAGCGTCACGGCGATGGCGACCGCCGCCATGGTGCCGACCTTGCCTTCCGAGCGCAGTCCGTCGCCCTGGATCGACAGGAAGAAGCTCATCGGCGAGAACACCACCATGATGGTGGTGAAGGTGAGGCCCATGCGAGCGATTTCCGGGTCGCCGTCCGACAGCGCCTGCGTCATCGGTCCGCCAACGAGCAGAAGCGTCAGAATCAGGATGCCGCAGACGACAAGGGCCAGCAGATGGGCGGCGTTGACGGCGCCCTCGGCGGCGCGGATGTTGCCGGCGCCGATCGCCCGGGCGACGATCGACGCCATGCCCGAGGACACCATGGTCTGCAAGGCGACGATCAGCATCATCACCGGGAACATCAGCGTCACGGCGGTCAGCGCCTTGGGGCCGGCGAGCCGGCCGAGCAGCAGGGCGTCGATCACGGTGTAGAGGCCGCTGACCGTCATGAACAGGACGATCGGCGCGGCGGTATGCACGAACACTCGCGTCAGCGAGCCGTGAAGATAAGGATTATGCGTTTGATCTCGTTCGGACATGACTTGCCCCCCGGCACACTCCGGCAAACCATATGAGGGGCCCGCATTGCCGCACGTCGGAGTGCGAAAACCGATGGAGACAAGAAAACTGGCTTCACCAATGCTTGGAGCATGCGGGCGGCCGGCGCCAGGGACCGGGCGGGGAAGTAGAACTTCGCGGGATGGTTGTCAATGCCCGGCGGGGCCGGCTCAGCCCTTGCTGTTGAGATACGCCTCGAAGGCCCTCAGCGTCGTCTCCGAGACATAGTGCTCGATGCCCTCGGCATCCATCTCTGCGGCCTCGGCCGGCACGCCGACGGCGATCAGCAGGCGGACGACCAGGCGATGGCGGGCCTTCACCGCCCGCGCCATGGCGGCGCCGGCCTCGGTCAGGAACACGCCGCGATAGGGGCGCGAGTTGACGAGGCCCTCGCGCTTCAGCCTGAGCACCGCCTTGTTGGCGGTGGGATGGGTGACGCCGAGCCGGCGGGCGATGTCGGTGATGCGTGCCTCGCCGAACTCCTCGCTGAGGTCGGCGATCAGCTCGGTATAGTCCTCGAACAGAGCCGTCGAGCGGATGGCGCGGGCGTTGGTGAAGCGATCGGCATCGCTCGTCTCCGGCGGGATGCCGCCTTCGGCGGCGGACGGGAGATCGTCCCTCGGCATGGTCCTATCCTTCGCGGGTCCTGTCCCTTGGGGCAGTGGCGGCCGGGCTGTCCCGACGCGCCGCTTTGATGACGCGGCACTCTATGCAGCCCCGGCTACGTTTTGCAATCGCCAATCAAGGGCACCCTGCCGATGGAACCAGACGCGGCCCGGCAGATTTAATTGCAAGTTAGTCGCAACAAGCTTGACGGGAATGTAGCACGTGCTATATTTCAAAGCATAGGTAACCCAGGTGATCGTGATGTCCGTCATTTCCCAGTCTGCCCTCGGTTCGACGTCTACCGGAATGACGCTCCGCACATCCGTCGCCATCGGCGAAGCGCTGGCCGGCCGTCTCAAGGGGCCGCGGGCCATGCTGGCCTTCGTCGGTCCGGCGGTGATTGCCTCGATCGCCTACATGGACCCCGGCAACTACGCCACCAACATCGCCGCCGGTGCCGGCTACGGCTATGCGCTGATCTGGGTGGTGGTGATGGCCAATCTGGTTGCCATGCTGTTTCAGGCGCTGTCGGCCAAGCTCGGCATCGTCACCGGCCGCAACCTGGCCGAAATGAGCCGCGACCATTTCCCCTTCCCGGTGGTGATCTTCATGTGGATCGTCTCCGAGATCGCCGCCATGGCCACCGACCTCGCCGAGTTCCTGGGCGGGGCGATCGGCCTGTCGCTGCTGTTCGGCACCTCGCTGTTCACCGGCATGGTGATCACCGCCGTGGTCACCTACGCGATCCTGATGTTCGACCGTGGCGGCTTCCGGCCGATGGAACTGATCATCGGCGGCCTCGTCGGCGTCATCGGCGTCAGCTACCTGATCGAAATGCTGATCGCCCCGATCGACTGGACCGCCGCCGCCGCTGGCGCCATCACCCCGCAACTGCCCGATGCCGGTGCGCTGACGCTGGCCGTCGGCATCATCGGCGCCACCGTCATGCCGCATGCCGTCTACCTGCACTCCGGCCTCACCCAGCACCGCGCCCCGGTGCGCAACGAGGGCGAGCGGCGCAAGGTGCTGAAGTTCTCCAACATCGAGGTGGTGGCCGCCCTGGCCGTCGCCGGTATCGTCAACATCGCCATGGTGATGATGGCCGCCTCGGCCTTCCACGCCGGCCACAGCGACGTCGCCGAGATCGAAACCGCCTATCACACCCTGACCCCGCTGCTCGGCGCCGCCGCCGCTGGCGTGTTTCTGGTGTCGCTGATCGCCTCCGGCATCTCCTCGTCGGTGGTCGGCACCATGGCCGGGCAGATGATCATGCAGGGCTTCGTCCGCTTCGAGATCCCGGTGTTCCTGCGCCGCCTCATCACCATGGTGCCGGCCTTCGCGGTGGTCGCTGCCGGTGTCAACGCCACCGATGCCCTGGTGGTCAGCCAGGTGGTACTGTCGCTGGCGCTGCCGGTGCCGATGATCGCCCTGGTGCTGTTGACCCGCCGGGCCGATATCATGGGTCCTTATGCCAACGGCCGGCTCACCGGCGGGCTGGCCATTGCCGCCACCATCTTGGTGCTGTCGCTCAATGCCGTGCTGGTGGCGGGCGCCTTGGGGCTGAAATTCCCCGGCTTTTCCGGCTGATTGCCCTTCGCCGGACGCTTAGTCGCCATTCTTTCGGCTAGCTCCGCGAATCGTGATGGATGGCTTCTTACCCTGTGAACGCACAATAGGCACATTATGACTGTTGCCAAGAGTGGCGATTGTCGTCATTCCTGTCGTATCGTCGTGCGACAAGCCCTGCGAGTTCAGCGTTCCGATGTCCATGCCCAACCGCCTCATTCCGAACCAGCCGGTTCCCCCGCTCCGGGTGAAGACCGTTGGTGGTCCGTGCTGGCGGCTGTGCGACCAGAAGCCCGAGCATTTCACGCTCGTCCTGTTCTACAGCGGCCTGCACTGTCCCTTCTGCAAGGCGCAGCTGCAAGCCTACGAGGCGCGCTACGAAGAGTTCCGCAAGCTCGGCGTCCGCGTCCTCGCCGTCTCGGCCGATGATCGTGAGCGGGCCGAGCAGACAGTGCGCGACTGGCATCTCGATGAACTGACGGTCTGCTGGGGGCTGACGCTCGACCAGGCGCGCGACTGGGGCCTGTATCTCAGCGAAGGAAACGGCAAGGTCTTCGACGGCATCGAGGAGCCCAACTGGTACGTCGAGCCCGGCTTGTTCTTCATCAAGCCCGATGGCCGCCTTTATGCCGGCTTCGTCCAGACCGTGCCGGTGGCCCAGCCGCGGATCGATGATGTCATCGCCGGCATCCGCTTCGCTGTCGCCACGGCGGCCGAGCCGCCGGGCGGCGCCGATGAAGAGGCTTGCCGCGGGGACGGCTGCGGCTGCGCCGAGCCGGTCAAGCTGCAGGTCGTCTGCAAGGGCTGAGCTAACGTGTCCGATCTCTATGTGAGCCGCCCGAAAGGTTTATGACCTCTCGGGCGGATTTGTTTGTCGGGCATCCGCCTATCCGAAAAGTCTCCCAACTTTTCGGGCGGATGCTTACCTCAGCTCCACCGCGTAGTCCTCGACCGGCTTCACCGTCTTGATCAGGCCGGCGTCCTTCATGAACTGAGAGAAGCGGGCGGTGCGGCCGGCATCGAGCGCCGCCGGGCGCTTGGCAAAGCGCGGCAGCGTGTCGGCCCAGGCGCGCCGGTTGAGCTCGTCGTCGAGATCGGGATAGGCCTTGACGAACAGCGCCCAGGCATCGTCGGGGTGGTTGGTGAGATAGATGGTCGCTTCCTCGACGGCGGCGAGGAAGGCCGGCAGGCGCTTGTCGGCAACGAGGTCCTTGCGCGTCACGTAGATCAGCTCGTCATAGGCCGGCATGCCGTTTTCTTCCGGGTAGAAGGCGAGGCCCTCGTGCCCCTCGATCTTCATCTGGTTGAGTTCGAAGTTGCGGTAGCCGCCGACCACGGCATCGACCTGGCCGGCCAGCAGCGACGCCGACAGCGAGAAATTGACGTTGATCATCTCGACGTCGTCAATCTTGAGACCGGCGCTCTTCAGGAACTGGCCGAGCATGGCGTCCTCGAAGCCGGACACCGAATAGCCGATCTTGCGGCCCTTGAGGTCGGAGAGCGTCTTCACCGGTCCGTCCTTCAGCACGATCAGCGTGTTGAGCGGCGTCTCGATCAGCGTGCCGAAGCGGACGAGCGGCAGGCCGGCGTCGACGTCGAGATTAAGGCTCGGCTGGTAGTGCAGCGCCACGTCGGCCTGTCCGGCGGCGACGAGGCGCGGCGGCGCCGACGGGTCGGCCGGGGCGATCAGGTCGACGTCGAGGCCGTGGGCGGCGAACAGGCCCTTTTCCTTGGCCACCACCAGCGGCGCGTGGTCGGGATTGACGAACCATTCGAGCAGCACGCTCAGCTTGTCGGCGGCGGCGGCCGGTGTGGCGGCGAGCACAAGGGCGGCGGCGAGGGCGGGAAGAAGGCGCATGGGCGGGTCCTTTCGAAAGGTCAGTCTTTCTCGATCCAGGGAATGAGGCGGAGCGTCAGCCGGTCGACGGCGATCTTGATCAGCAGCGTCGCGGCGGCCAGCACGCCGAGGGCGGCGAACAGCAGCGGCGTC
>Ga0316604_10001038_pt1 | contig 26985 bp, 26 predicted proteins | sample OWC_soil_day20_C_FD_207650 | JGI IMG/M metagenome (GOLD analysis project Ga0316604, IMG submission 207650) | Wetland soil microbial communities from Old Woman Creek delta, Ohio, United States - OWC_soil_day20_CT | ecosystem: Environmental > Terrestrial > Soil > Wetlands | place: USA: Ohio...
TTAAGTGACCAGAAAGGAGGGGCTCAAAATGGGACGTTGTTTCGGCGGTTGTGGCGGCAATGGCATGGTTATTGCTGTTATAATCATCATTCTTCTCCTGCTATTCTGTTCGTTTGATGACTGTTCCAGTTCCCCTTGTTAGGTTAATGGTAGATCAATTCTCCCTTATGTGCCTCCTTATAATAAGAAGGTCTGGGCCAAATACATAGCTCAGACCTTCAATTTTATTTTCCTTCTAAAATGTTGTTCTATTTTTTATGGTAACATTAATGCTACTTTTCACATAACCTGAATTAGGTAAACAGAAAAAACTACTCCAACACGACTGGATTAATATTCACCTGTTTACCTAACCTCCGCCCATATTTTACCTCCTATCAGATATGAAGGCCAGGGCCACGTAGCCAGGCCTTCTATTTTACTTTTCTATCAAAGAGCCACGCCGCCAGACGCTTGATCGGTATCATTATTTGGATATAGGGTAACTTCACTCGTCTTTACCTCCTGCAACGCTTTATATAAATCCGCTGACGTAATATCATCGGCATATACCTCAGGTAAAATCTCCAAACCACCAGCGCGGAGAATTCTAGTCACAGCCTCTGAACAATGCACGGAACGTGTGCCATTTCCTCTAAGCTGCAAACCAAACAAACTTTTAATGCCCGAGATAATGCAATCCCACCAACCATACGGCGTATATAACAAATTTTTAGCCTCCAACCTTGCGTGGCTAAGATTCGGCACGTCCACTTCAACTAGGGTATGCTTAAACGCGTCATACGAATTTAGCGGCGATTTAACAAAGCCATTGGCCAATGCTTCAAATATCTTTCCATATAATATAATCCCGGTGTGACTTGGCTCTCCCTTGCCTTCAACGGCTTCAATTAGTTCGCCGAGTGGTGTAGGTGTACATGGATAACTAAACAATACTTTTACTATTGCCAAAAGAATCTCCTCCCCAATATAAAGAAACAGCCCGATCAAAGCGACCGGGCCAATAGCAATTATATTATAGTTTACTTTTTACCCAATCTGTCCCCTTTGCAATACCAACAGTGGCTAAACCGATTTCAGCGATATTGCGAATTCTCACCCATATATTGTTGGTAGTTTTGATTTCATCCAGCAATTCAGTAAGCTGGATGAACCTGTAGATGTGGCAGTGGTAAGAATAGTTGTTGCCGCTTCTGCAACGGCGTCCACTACATCATCTAGGCTGTCCGCAGAGGTCGCGGTTGCTATTGCCGAACTCAGCGCTGTATTAAGAGTCGTGGTATCCGTGGTAGTGGTTTCAGTGGTCAAAGTAATCACTCCATTCACAGTTTCAGCGGCTACAACCTCAACATCAACATTACCGCTGGCATAACCATCTTTAGTGGCTTCAAAAGTGTAAGTACCAGCAGGTAAATCACTAACAGCCAATTGACCGGACGAATCGGTTTCACCATCACATGTGGCCGAATTAACAGTATAGGCTAGTCCTACTTATAGATTCCTTCCATAAAGAGAATTCCGTTTGGAAGTATCTCTTTCATCATCTCAGCACGCCCTCTCTCACAATAATAAAATAATTAGCATATTATGTAACAGACCTGATTAAATAAAGGCGGTGAATTGTGCTATGCTTCGAGATGAAGACTGGGATGCCCCGGACATAGAAGACTATGACGATGAGTCTATGGAAAGTGAAGATCGCCAATGTGCTCCTCAACAACAATGTTCCCCTAGACCTTGTTCACCTCGTGAATGTAATCCTCAACAATGTTATCCTAGACCTTGCTCACCTCGTGAATGTAATCCTCAACAGTGTTATCCTAGACCTTGTTCACCCAGACAATGCAATCCGCGTATTTGCTTACCTAATCTTTGCTCACCATTCAGCTGCTTCCCTAGACCATGTTATCCTCGCGTATGTTTCCCACGACAATGTTATCCACGCAGAGAAGAATAAATAGTTAAGGAGGTACCATGACAAAAATAAAACAAACATGCCCTGTTGATTTTGATAAAGATCAAATTTGCAAAATTATTGAATGCCTTAATGTTTATCTTGCGAATTTAAACATTATGTATATTAAACTTCATAATTTACACTGGAATGTAGTTGGTAAAGGGTTCTTTGATTTACACAGCAAAACTCAAGAATTATATGAGAAAATAGCTGAAGAACTGGACTTAGTCGCAGAAAGAATAAAAGCATTAGGCTCTTTTCCGCTTGCTTCTATGCAAGATTACCTACAAGCTACTACCATCTGCGAGATTCCAAGCAAACCATATAGTAGTTCTGATGTACCCCAAATAATCATTGACGACTTTTGTTGTACATTGAATCTATTACGAGAAATTGAGACCGTCGCGAAAGAAGCCTCTGATGAATGTACTGTTGGTTTGTTAGCATCATCGATGTGTTTCTTCCAAAAACATATTTGGATGATGGATGCTTATCTAGAACGTTGTTAATTTTACCTAGTAACCCTGTAACAGGTTGTTCAAATTCCTGTTATGGGGTTATGGCTTTACACCTAAATAATATTCGATCTACAGTCTGCCAGCTTACAGTTACAGTTGTTAAGTAAGACATCAGTAAGACATCCGCCTCCTTTTAGAGCATTATAAAAGCCCCCTGGACAACCAGGGGGCTTTAGCAATCACCCATATGGTCGAAATGCCCATATGATTAATATAGTATTAGTGTTTGGCAAAACAAACCATTAAAAACTATTTTTTTATCCATGTACTAGGACCATTACTATCACACTCCATACTTACCACCCCCTTTTTTCAAAGTACATAGAGAATGCTCTTCAATGTTTCCAAATATGTAAAGCCGCAAAACCAATAAAAGCAACTCCCGTAAAAGTAATGTTTTTTTATTTAAGCGACTAGAGTTATCAATATTCCAAATTTATCACCAGCTACGGTGAAATAGAATTACATTGTATCCCTCAAGTTAATTGACAATAACATTTTTTATAACAACTTTTTTTTCTTCCAAACTCACGTTTTAATCTTGAGGCAACTTCCCACTAAGATTTCAATAGAATTTTTTGTTTACAACTGAGAATTTCTCATTTTATCGTCAAACATAACTTTAAACTACAGGAGTGAAGTAATCCTGTTAGCATTTTGCCATAACTACTGATATTTCCTATTTATCTGCCAATAATAAGCCGTGTAGCCTTTTTCTATTTACATGATTTTTTTTGTACACCAACCTATCTAACTCATCTTTCTATAAGGTTCCCTGCTATTAATTGTTCCTCAACAGCCCGCCATGATCGCTTTGCAAATATCAACGGTATTGAGCGCGCTTTCGCCACACATTTAACGTTTTTTGCCGTACCATGATTTACGTAGTCAGTCAAAACCACTATATACGCCGTAGCTTTAGGCACCCTAATCTTATTTTGATCAAGTGCTTTCCGTCCAGTTACATGAACCAGTTCCGTTACCCCTAAAGAATATAGTTTTTTTTCGATTCCCCCAAGATAGTCACCACCAACTACAACAACCGACATTCCATTCACCTACTTATCCAAATTTATTAAATAACTGGCACCGCTCGTCGCTTCAAATACTTCATTTTAAACAACCGGCAACTTACGTTATATAAAATTGCCGATTGTTTAAAACTATAAGGACTTCCCCAACTAAAACTTTTCGGTTTAATACCCTAGCAAAAGACCAATTCTATATACTCCAAAAGATACAATCCAGGCTAATGCCACGGAATAGGTAATAGTAAATGCCGTCCATTTCCAAGAATTCGTCTCTCTGCGTACCACAGCCATAGCTGCTACGCATGGTGTATAAATCAGCGAAAACACCATCAGAACATAGGCAACTAACGGGCTAAACGCCGGATCTTCAACCAAAGCTGTTTGCAATTCAGTGGTATCATCTTCCACTTTACCCATGCTATATAAGGTTCCCATAGTGCTAACTACAACTTCTTTTGCCGTAAACCCAGCAAACAAACTTACACCCATTTTCCAGTCAAAGCCTAACGGTTGAATCGCTGGCTCAATAAGGTGTCCAAACCGTCCCGCATAACTGCCCGCTAATTTTTCAGCCGCTTCTTCCTCATCCAGTTTTTCCACTTCTGCCTTGCGCTCGCTATCGAGTGTCCAATATTGTATAGCGTAAGGATAAATTTCAGGGTTAACTTGCTGCAATTCAATCAATTTCGGATCGTCTGGCAAATCAGCTGAGTCTTCACTATCCACAGCAGCCTCAGTTTGTCCAGCCTCTTTATCGGCATCTTTTGCTTCTTTAATATCGCTAATCTGACTAATTAAAGCCGACAAATCTCGACTATCTTCAACCTTCTCCAATTGCAAAGGTTCCAGTACCTTTTCCGTTACTGCCGTTTGAAAACTTTCTTCCGTGTTTGCTTTTATCTGCTCAAAATTCTTGCTATAGGAGACATCACTCGGATAACTAATAAAGAACCAGACCAATATGGAAACTGCTAAAATGATCGTTCCTGCTTTTTTTAGGTATAAAGCACTCCGTTCCCACATATGCGTTAAAATGCTGCGCATAGTTGGAATATGATATAACGGCATTTCCATAGCAAAAGGTTCGCTTTCTCCTGGGAACAAGAACTTTCTAAATATCCATGCCATAATGATAGCTAATACAATCCCCAGAAAATACAAGGAAAATAAAACCGTACCCGCGTAGCTCTCAGAAAAGAATGCCGCAGTCAATAAGGTATAAATGGGCAAACGTGCACTACAGCTCATCAGCGGTGCCACCATAATAGTCACTAACCGGTCCTGCGGATTTTCTAGCGTCCGAGCCCCCATTATTGCCGGTATATTGCACCCAAATCCCAATAGAAGCGGAATGAAGGCTTTACCGTGTAGACCAATAGCTCGCATGGCACGATCCATAACAAAAGCCGCCCGTGCCATATACCCGGTATCTTCCAATAGCGCAATTCCTAAGAATAAAAGTAAAATCTGTGGCAAGAAACTTATAACTGTTCCTACGCCCCCAATAATGCCGTCTACCACTAACGACTTAAGATCACCATCAGCTAAATGTGCACTAATCAGATCACTTAACCAAGCAACACCATTATTAAGCCAATCTTGCGGGTAAGCTCCCAGCGTGAAAACCAGATTAAACAACAACCACATAATTGCAAAAAAGATAGGTAATCCCAAAATACGATTTGTCAATATTCTATCAAGTTTATCCGATGTCGTTTGGGCCAACTCATTTCTATTAACCACCACTTGTCGATATATTTCACTAACAAAATGATACCGACGTTCCGCAAAAACCACTTTTATCTCTTCATTAAAGATATTTTTCAATACTGCTCTGGCTCTGTCCGCAACCGCTAGAATTTTCTCTCCCCCGGAAATAGAACGAACTGCGCTAATTACCTCCTGATCATCTTCAAGTAATTTTACAGCCAACCAACGGGCAGGATATTGGATTTCAGTGAGTTCTTGAATAGCTTCCATGACTTGGGTAATTTTCGTTTCGATTTCAGGTCCGTAATCTAAAGAGAAAGACGATTTATTTCTTGTTTCAGCCGTATGTACTACCGCTTTCAATAAACTATCTATACCCCGGTTACGATTTCCAATGGTTCGAACTACCATCGCACCTAATTTATGACTTAATGCCTGGTCATCTATTTTTTGCCCCATTTTTTCAGACATATCAGCCATATTTAAAGCAAGCACTACAGGCCTTTCTAGCTCCAACAGTTGTATTGTCAAATACAAATTTCTTTCCAGATTAGATGCATCAAGGATATTTACAATAATATCCGGTCTGTCATTTAAGATGACATTGCGCGCAACTAACTCATCTAAAGCATGTGCAGTTAAACTATATGTACCTGGTAAATCCACAATTAAAAAATCTTTATCCTGAAAGTGCCGGAACCCTTCCCTCTTCTCCACTGTTACACCAGGATAGTTTCCTACATGTTGGCGCGCCCCAGTTATATTGTTAAATATTGTTGTTTTCCCTGAGTTCGGATTGCCCGCCAACGCTACTGTTAAATCTCGAGTCGCCATTCCATAATCTCCTTCATATAGTAATAAACTCTTACCTTTTCGCTTTCCTTTTTCCCGCCAGTTAAAAAGAATTAAGATGTTGCTTCCATTTGTACCTCAATGATAGCTGCTTCTGTTTTACGTAACGATAAGTTAAAATTTTTCACTTTAATTTCCATCGGGTCACCAAGCGGAGCAAGCTTTTGCACATAAATTTTACTCCCCGCCACGATCCCCATATCTATAATCCGGCTTCTTATCGGTCCGCTCCCTGTGATCTTTGCCACAATCCCCATCTCTCCGGGCTTTAATTGATTAAGCGTTTTAAGCACAACACCACTCCCTCATCGCTTTGATAATAATAATCATTCTCAATATTATAAAATAGTAATACCTTCTATTTTTTTCTAAGCATAGAACATACGACGACATATTCTATGCTTAGAAAATATTTATGATATTGGGAATCATTATCGTTTAAATGATAGTTTAAAAATTTCCCTTTGTCAAGCATCTTTATTAAAATTGTTACTTAAGAATTAAACGATACTCTTACACCTTGTTTTTCAAGAATGCTTGTCATGTCGAATAAGTATTCTTGACCATTTTTACTAATGTAATATGTAGTGCCAAGCCGGATCTCCACATCTTTTATCCCCCGGCGCGCATGAAGTAAAGCAATTTCCTTTATACTTTCCGCATGTTCATCATAAATATCGCCATCAATATATAGACCTACTCTTTGTTCCTGAGATACTATTTTTACCGTCACAAAAACTCCCCCAATTGTTTTATTACTTTTAAAAATCTTGAAGTGAAAAATATTCGCCGCTTTTTGACATAATTCACATCTATTTTATTCACTATGCAACCTTAATGGCTGACTGAGTATCCAGATCGAAAATAGACACACAATTTCGCCCATTCGACTTAGAATAATAAAGCGCTTGATCAGCATACCGATACATTTTATTTCCGTCAAAATTAAATACCTGCGACATTGTACAAATACCTATGGAAACGCTTATAGATGTTCGTTGACCCTCTCCTACTTCAAATTTCCAACTCGATATGGCAGTTTTAATTCTATGAGCTATACCTATCGCCTCCTTTGAACATACATTGGACAATAAAACGGTAAATTCTTCACCGCCGATCCGTGCGGCCAGATCGTTCTCACGACAATACTCATTAATAATCAAAGCAATTTTGCATAACACGCTGTCGCCAGTCTCATGTCCGTAGTTGTCATTAATGGCTTTAAAATGATCCACATCAATCATGAGTAATGAAACAGGTCGATAGCCGCAAACTGGTAACCTCAATTGTCTTTCTAATGTATCAAAAAAACACCTCCTGTTTGCTATTGTCGTAAGGGAGTCCGTTAACGCCATCAATTGCATTCTTGCTAACGCATCTTCTAATTCAAATGTTCTATTATTCAGCTTTTCCTGGGTTATCAGCAAGTCTGCATTCATATTGCTCAAAGATTGGTTTTGTTTTTCAATTTGCTGGCGATAATCCCGCAATTCGGTTATAGCCTTTTTCAATTCTTGTTCGCGCAACTCAATCTGCCTCGCCATCCAGTTCATATCGCGCATCAGGCTTAATATAATATCCTCATCCTCTTTATCTCTTGGTTCATTAGGCAGCACCAGCCTTGTTTGATAGTTTCCCTGTTTAATCATTGAACAAAAGAACTGCATTTTCTTTAAAGAATTACCAATTAACCAGTTCATTGCCGCTCCAGGAGTTGCCAAGGCTAAAAGTAACGCGCTCACAACTGTAACAGCTTCAATTTGGCTAAACCATTTATTGAAATTTGCACCTGAATCAGCGGCCATCCAAAAAGTTATCCCTTGCGGTATCATCAAAAGGACAATAAATAACACTCGAAGCTTAAATAGCAGATATATCCCCCCCCTTAAATGCAAAATACTAATATCTGCGGAACGTTTATCTTAGGGACGAACTCATTAAATGATATTGGGAATCATTATCGTTTAATGATAACAAATTACTCCCCACATGTCAATACACCCAAGCTTAAAAGAAACCTCATTAGCTTCTCGGGCAACATATAAAAAATTGGTCTTTTCCCCAAGCTTATAAATTTTGTTCCTGTAATATTTTATTTATGTAACAAGTTTGTATCGGTCCGTGCCCCCACCGTCACTTATTATCAATAAGTTCAGCCATGTTTAGTTGTTTTTATCCGCCCAGTTTGCGCCACATTATAAAAATCGGGTGGTTAGTAGAACTTACTAACCACCCGATTTTTATAATGATATTTTTGGTTATTAAAAACTGTGCGTAACAGTCGCTTCTAGCTTAGTGTTCTTCTGTCCGGTACTGATATACCGCTGATCCTTAAATACTACTTCCATGCTGTCAACCTCGCTAAGCTTGTGCGTTACACCATAATAGATGCCCTTATTGTCATTATCAAAATCACTTTGTTTTCCCATGTCGCCATTGGCTTCAACCCTGAAGCTGGTAACATAAACCGCCGTCCGGTCATCTCCCTCGTAGTTCCAGGTTGCAGCATACGCTGCATTATCCGTATTGCTGCTTGAGGCAGTATACTCTCCGGTTACACTACTCTTACCGAATTTGTACGTGCTATCTACCGCCCAATGATTCGTGCTGGCATTTACACTGTCTCGATAACTCGCCAGTGTCAAACCCCAATCTAGGTTCGCCGAAGAATTAACTCCAGTACGAATGGCATATATCTTATTATCCTCTGCCCCAGTATTATCTTCCCGAACAACTGCACCTGCAAGGTCGATAATTCCCATCGTTCCGGAAATCGTGAGACCATCTACAAAACTATTCTTGCCAATATTGCTGTCGGCTCTGCTATAAAGCAAAGCAGTTCTACCAACAGCTATATCTTGACGCCCTAGCTTATAAACCAAATTTTTCTTTTTGTAAGTCAAACCAAACTGATCAAGAGCAATTACCGATTTTCGATCAGAATCGTAAGAGCTATCAATATTATAATCGGCAAGTTCTGGCTGTGTTGCATATTGAGCTCCCAGACGGGCATACGCCCCCCACCCATTTCCTAGTTCCGCCTCACCTTTCAATTTAAGAGTATATAAAGAGCCAGAGCTAGAGGATTCCCCGGAAGAAGTATCCTTGTCGTATTTTACCGAAACATCTCCACCTAGCGTAATCGGTTCCGCCGCAAAAGCGGATGACATCATCGTTAAACTCATTCCTGCCAATATTGTTGCTAATATCTTTTTCATCTCAACAAAGCCTCCATATTACCATAATATCTCGCTGTTGTTACTATAATTTGTAATGTTATTCCAACAAATGTAGTACCTCCTACAAGATCTTTTCCAAGTTCTCTATCTCCACTAACGACTGAACCCCCTCTGCTATCTTTATAATAAAAATTCATTTTATTGAATTTTCCCTAAGCTTATAAGCGTTTTTTCTATATTGGTTCTCAATTCATCTGTAACAACAAGTTCTATTAGAGTGTCAACAACGTCCGGATCAAACTGCGATCCCCTGCAGCGCCGTATCTCATCCATAGTCTCATACAAACTAAGAGACGACCGATAGGTCCGGGAACTAGTCATTGCATCAAAGGCATCAGCAACCGCCACAATTCTGGCACCCAGTGAAATTTTCTCCCCACACAATCTATCTGGATAGCCGTTGCCATCGAAACGTTCATGGTGATGATGCACAATATCAGCTACCGAATGCAAAACTCTGACCTTTCCCACAATATCATTCCCTATTTCAGGATGCTGACGAATTATGGCATATTCTTCTTTTGTTAATTTACCCGGTTTATTAAGAATCGCATCAGGAATACCGATTTTACCTATATCATGTAAGTGAGCACCAATATGAATTCGCGTTTGCTCATTCCTGGATATTCCCATACGCTTCGCCAACAATAAAGATAGCTCCGCGACCCTCTCAGAATGTCCGCTGGTAAATGAACTTTTAGCATCCATTGCGGTGGCCAGTGCTTCAACAATCTCGTGCAAGTCTTCCGTTGATAAACGGCTCATCATAAAAAAATACCTCACCCTCTATCCATCTCCATAATCCATTTCTCATTTTCAGCGTAAAAGGTCGATTATCAAAATTAAGATGCTAGTCTTAACTCATACGCCTCAGATGAATTAATCTCTGGGAACTAAAAATTATACACAATTAGAACAAAGACCATATACTTCAACTCGAGTATGTAGTATTTTAAAATGATTCTTTCGCGCCCATTTATTTTGTAGTACCTCAATTTGAGAGTCTGTATCTTCTATAAGCCGTCCACATTTTATGCATATCAAATGGTTATGACATTCTTTTTCGAGTTCATAACGAAAAGTTCCATCACTATGTTTAAATCCGCTAGCCAAACCACATTCACACAGCAAATTTACAGTTCTGTAAACAGTAGCCATACCGATGTTAGGGTGTTTCTGAACAGTTTTCTTATACAATTCTTCGATAGTTAAATGTGAATTAAAATGGACAAAAATATCTAAAATAGCTTTACGTTGTTTTGTTAATTTCCGATCTTTCCCCTGTAGATAATTACACAAGGTCGCTTCGAGCTTCGGAAGTTGCATATTACAAATCTCCTTATTCAACCTTTAAATTGGATATAATACAAGAGTCAGTACACAAGCGATACTTACACTCTCAATCAAAAGTTTACCAACTTCACTTAGTTGAACCTTAGTCATACTACTCAACTCCATTTTTTATATATACCGTCTTCAAGAATGTACACTTTATTATACAATAAATGATAATCAATATCATTTATTGTATAATAATCCCTTTATGAGCTTGGTCTTCACAGAAAGTAGTATGAAGAATTTGTAATTTTGCAGATAGCTTATAATACGTAAAAAACGCTGTGGCGACAGCGAGAATTTACCTATACCTCACTGCCGCTACTAACTTTTATTCAAACAACAGAAACAACTTTTCTTTTATCTTACACTGAGCTCCCAGTAATCACCTCTTCAGATCTTTTTCTTTATTCCAAACTTCAAGCAGCAATTACTAATAGTACGCAAAAAAGTAGTACAGTTAAATCGACTCTAGCCGTCATTCAGTCTCCGAATTTAAAAGTCTTAGACAAGCCTACAGACGTCATCAATCCATTAATAATCTGCAAACCAATAACAAAGAAGGACACTAATTCCTTATGTCTAAATCCATGTATGTAGAGGTGTACACACCGCTGCAATCTTGCGAATTTCACCTTACATTTTGTGTCGCAGTTCCTATATAAGAGTCTTGCAATAAGCGTGCAGAATTCAATACAACCAGAATAGCACCGACATTATGTACAATTGCAGCAGCAACAGGCCCTAATAATCCGCCGGCAGCCAAAATAATCGCGATAAGATTAATAGCATTTGCTATTATGATATTTTGCCAAATCGTACGGATTGCTTTTCGGCTTTTTTGTATCAGCTCAGGTATTTTTTTTAAGTCATCCGAGAGTAAAACTATGTCGGCGGCTTCTATTGCTATATCGGTTCCTGTATATCCCATGGCAATCCCAACATCAGCCTTCGCCAACGCTGGAGAATCATTAATCCCATCTCCGATCATGGCAACTTTAAACCCTTGCTTTTGATATTCTTCTACATATTTAGCTTTGTCTGGCGGTAATAAATCTCCATGCACAATAGGGATATTCACTTTGGCTGCAACTGCCTTTCCCACAACTGTCGTATCACCAGTCAGCAATGCAATATGTTTTATATTTTCCCCTGATAACGCTTCAATAGCCTTTCTAGAATCTTCTCGTATCTTGTCTTGTATAGTAATAATTCCTATGATTAGGTTGTTAACGGCAATAAAAACAACTGTTTCACCTACAGTTTGGTGATCGAAATAATATTTTCTTTGTTCCTGAGATAAAAATACTTGTTTATTTTCCATTAACGCGTAATTGCCTAATAAAAAACTACTTTCCTCTTTTTCTGCTGTTATTCCTTGCCCTATGATTGGTTCCCAATGGGTTGGCTCGATAAAAGATATTCTTTTTTCTTCTGCTGCTTGTATAATTGCTTTCGCCAAATGATGCTCCGACCGTTTTTCTATTCCTGCTGCAATGGCTAATATTTCCTCTTGTTGCCATCCATTATAACAACAGCTATCTTTCAGAGAAGGTTTACCTAAGGTAATTGTCCCTGTTTTATCTAATAACACCGTATTTAATGAACCTACTTTTTCTAGTGTTTCGCCGCCTTTTATTAATATTCCGCGTCGGGCGGCAGCACCAATAGCCGCCGCTACAGCTGTTGGGGTACTTAATAACATGGCACAAGGGCAAAAAACGATTAAAATGGTTACACCTCTCACAATATCGCCGGTAATTAAATAAACCAAGACAGCAATGATTAAACTAAGTGGTACAAACCAAAATGCCCAACGGTCAATAATCCGGGCACTAGGAGCTTTACTTTCTTGAGCTTCTTGCACCATTTTTATAATATGACCTAAAGCCGTATTCTGGCCAACTTTTGTTGCTATAAATTCAATACTTCCCATCGTTACTATGGTTCCGCCAAAAACATTGCTTCCTGTATAGCATTCAACAGGTATAGATTCACCGGTTATTGTAGATTGATCAACCGTCGCACGTCCTGTAGTTACTATTCCATCAACGGGAATTTTTTCTCCCGGTTTCACTAATAGCGTGTCCCCGGTTTTTACTAATTCTGCCGCTATCTCTCGTTCGACTCCCCCCTCTACTATTCGAGCTTTTAACGGTGCTAATTCCGCGAGTTTTCTTATTGCAGTATTTGATTTTTCTAGAGTAATGTGCTCCAACAGTTCCCCAATCGTCATAATAAGCGCCACTTCAGCCGCTGCAAAATATTCACCAATAGTAATAGATGCGATGATTGCAATACTTACTAACAAACCTACTTTGGTGTCCCCATTTTTATAAATAGCAATGGCAGCTTCTTTTATAATCGGCACACCACCAACCAGTGCTGCAATAAGAGCTGTATTTACACCAAAAATCTCTGGCAGCAATTCCAGCCAATAAGCAATTATTAAAACAAAGGCGGAGACAATAACCAGATAATCCCGTGTATGACTTTCTGTTTCGGATTCACCTCGTTCTTCCGTTATTCCACTCTTTTTGCTATGTACATTAGGCAGCAGCTCTTCATTTTCCATACTTAAAAAGCCTCCCTATTAATTTTTTGGAGAATTTTTAGCAATTGCTCATTTTCGTCATTAGTAAGAACTGAAATAATTTGTTCTGTTAAATTATAGTGATACTGATGATGTTCGGAAAAAGCGCACTGGCCTTTTTCAGTTAATGCAATCAAATGAACCCGCCGGTCCTCCTTAACTGCCTCCCGACGTGCATATTCTTTCTTTTCCAATCTGTCAACAGTAACCGTAGTAGTACCTGTAGTTACTCCTAAGTGCTGAGCAAGCGTCTTCATATTCATTTTTCCATACTGTCCTAATACTTCAATAGCGTGAGCTTCTGAAACAGTCAAGTCACTAGTTTTTATAACAGAGTTTTCCCACGAAGAAAAACCATTAAAAAAAGTAAATAATTCTTTTGTTAATTCGTCTAAAGATTCCATAACCCAATCTCCTTTGAATTTAATAATATCATATATTCATAATGTTTGATCTTCAAACTAATTGTAATTCATCTACTTTCTCTTGTCAATTGAACATCCGAAGAAGAAAATAAGCGTAGGTGCCTGTACACTACAACTGGGTGTACAGCACCTACGCTTTATAGTACGAAATGTCCCTACACAACACAACGAGTGGTCATCTTCAGAGATTGATTTCTTCCAGGCTGACTCTTGATTCAAACCAGTTAAAAGAAAATGTATACATGCCACACCCCCTTAGTACTGCTTATGAAAATTAGATGCCTAGCTATTCATTAGCTAGGCATCTGAATGGAGGAGGATATGACACCTTCCTAAGAAGGAAATTCGTTAGGTCAGTATTTTTTAGTTTTATGCGCAATGGGTTCCCATTATCTTTCCATTTAGAATTTCATCTGGATACATGCCACGTGTAAGTAAAAACGAAATATAAAAACGATCAGCTGTAAACTTCTCCATAATACTTCGGGACTCATTAGGATCTCCATAAACATACCAGGCACCTTTGTAAGTCAACGGTAAATCCGTTTTATCCATAAAACCCAACACATCTTTAAGAGGTATTCCAAGAAATATTCCAATCTCATGCGGACAATACGTACGATAACGCATTTGAAGCAAAGACAGACATCTATCAACACCAGCTTCGACACAATATCCTAATCCTTCTAAAAAGCATTTGTTTTGGCTGTCCTTAAGATATTGATCCAGTATGTCAGTACGATAAAACAATATAATTTCTTTAGTTTCCGACTGTCTCATCCGCAAAAACCGAATCATACTGTTAGCAACCAACTCGCTTCCGCACTTCCGCCAAATCGTTAATAGTTGACTACTCTTCGAATTCGCTAATGATAAAATAGTTGCCGGCTTACTACCAAGTAAGATTGGAGCAAGCTCAACAGTCAGCCATTCCATAAATGCTCGTTCGGGTTGAAGAAAAACTCCTTTATTGACTGTCTCATGATTTATACCATGCAACCAACTGTCTATGCACATATCAAGCGATACTTTCGGTAAGCTTTTTGCCAAGCTTCTGGCATTGTGCTAAGCCATTTTGCTCAGGTGTATTTTGAATAATTAGCCCCGGACTTACCAATTTTGCACCATGCTTATTCATTCGCTCTTCCCAATCTCTCATCCACTTTCCATCACCCCAATCATAAGAACCAAAAAGAACAACAGGCTTACCTTTTAAACTTCCATCTGCTAATGAATCAATAAAAGGCTCCATTTCACTTTCTTCCAAAACTTCATCCCCCATAGCTGGGCACCCAAAAGCTACAGCGTCAGCTTGCAAAATATCATCTCTACTTGCTTGCTCTACTGAAAGAAGACTTAAAGAGGCCTCCGTTGATAAAACCCCTTGTGCAATAGCTTCCGCCATCATATTGGTATTGCCGGTTCCACTCCAAAAAATAACTGTAACTTTCTTCATGAGATTATCCTCCAAAATTTAGTGATATTTTGAAAACCACAAATATGAATCATTGTTTTACGTGTAAATGGTAATGGTTATCATTATCATTTACACGTATGATTTTACTTTCTTTCTCACTTATTGTCAATACAATTTTTAACACCTCCAACGTTCATCAAAAAAGAAACAATCTTTACACGTAATCAACGTTATCCTGGAAAAACTTACGGTTGAATATTAGCTAACAGGTCTTTTCTGCTCATTAACCTAGAAAAATACCCCAAATCTCCCTACACAACTATTAAAGATAATTTTACTAGCATTTTTTTGTGCTAAAATACTTGGACTTGGATACATCTCGTCTCATTTACAGTCTTATTTCCTCTACAATGAACTGCTGGCATCACCATAGAAGCATTTTTCTAATGACCATTATGGTTGACATACTAGACTTTTGCTTTTTCTGGAAATTCCTACTCATCGCTGTAAGCTCTTTGAACCCCACGTCTAACGTGGGGTTTTCACATACAAAAAGGAGCCTGTTTTTAAACAGGCTCCTTTTTGTAATGTCATAATAATATACCTTAATTACCTTAGTCAAACTCTTTCCGAATTTACAAAGTTGCTAACACACAATTATTTCTAAAAGCATCACCATCCTGGATCAGCCTGCTGTAGCAGGGTACTTAAAGACCTCCGTTTTAAAGTACCCTGTCTTTTTAATGTGCAACTTCTACATGCAATTCAAACATTCTATTCCATGGGAAAGAAACTTTAACTTTTTCCGGTGGCAACCAAAGGTGCTGTTCGGTAAATGCTTCTACCTGCTTTTGCGCCTCGGCCGTTAGGACCGGGTTGAAATCATTAAGGTATACTCCATTCTGCTTGGCAGGCAAGAGCATTTGATCCGTTAAGCTTTTTCTGATATTCGCTTCATAAGCCCAATCATCCAGATAACGAACCGCCAGCAAGCGTTTACGGTTTTCATCACTAATTGCTCCTGACAGCATACCCTGTCCAATGGCATATCCCATCGTATTACTCGCTGTATTCCAACCGGAATAAGAACTTAACTTATCCAATAAATTTCTTTTGGATAATTCGGCCATAAGCGCATTATCCGCTCCATTAGCGAAGGAAATATCAGCTATCGTCACTTTTCTTCCCGCCTGCAAGTGTGCTTCAATATCGTCAACAAACTTTGCAATTCTCGGAGTTAGTGCTGCTGTATTTTTTAACGAACCAGCCTCAAGGGTTTTCCCCGTTTCTGGGGTATTGACTGCTATTACTAAATCAGGGTGCTTAGGTTTATCCATTACGATTCCGCCGGCTGCCGTGATGTGATCGGCAATGGTTTTTCCTACTTTCTGATCTTCATAACTAGGAACCGAATCGCTACCCGTTCCAGGGGCAAATTGTACTTGTACAATAGGTATTTGCATATTTAAGTCATTGTACGCCCGGACCAACATAACCATACTTAATTGATCGGCTCCTGGAAAGGTTTGAAATCTATGAGGAGGTAAATCAGCTGCCAGTTTTACAAATTTCCGGCCTTCTTTATGACTTTGTGAATAAGGCGCGGTATCATCTCTTCCCAGTAAAAAAAACCGAAATATTCCTTGCCTATTCATATCAATTAGCGAAGTATTGATATCAAAATTCTTCTGCCGCCGTTTCATCCAATCCTCTAAAAAGGCCGGGGGAATATCCGATAATCTCACATCCAGTTCTTTTTCTTCTTTTTCCGTAAGTCCGGTAATCTCTTGTTTATCCCGTAAAGCTGTTACCCTGAAAATGGACCAACCATATCGTTCATAATACTCCGGCTCTACACCTCCTTCACTGCCTTGAGGTGTTCGTAAAACGGTGGTATAGACATAAAGTCCGGTATCAGGAAATGCTTCATGAAGCTCATTAAAGCGCTTCAATCTCTGCTGCAGTATCTTTTTATCAAAGTTATGCGTTCGTGAATCCACTAATCCCCCATACACCAGGGAATCACCTGCCAATACCATAGCATCCGCTTTCCAACCATTATCCATAATCCATTGCCACAATTTGTCTGGGTCGCCTTTTTTCCCCCTGCTAGCGATTATGTTTTTCGGCGGTACTACTAGCTTAATATTTGCGGCTTTGGCGGTATCCGTAACATAGTCGAGACTGACCGGGCGGTCATCCTGCGGTACATACAAGATAGTGCTGGCTTGAACAACAGAAGTACCTAGCAGATATAATAATGCACTAATCAGTATTAGCATCTTATTTATTACCTTCATTTGTTACCTCCTTCATTAACTTGCGTTAACGATCATGTTTTTAATTCTTGGATTACTCATAAAATCCTGTAATTTTTCAATAGTTATTTTTAGGGAAAAATATATCTTTATATAATAATCAACAAAACCCAATATAAGTGCTTTAACCAAAATAATAGCAATTGGTTAATATCGGGAGAATAGGGAATAGTTTTGTTATTATACATATTTCGCACCAGAACCCAATAGTTATCATCATTCCACTATCTTCATGTTTTAAATATGACATTGAAACATTCATGACCCTGGGGTTAGTCATTACAAAGACACTGTCAATATTCTCCAGAAAGAATATTGACAGTGTCTTTCCATGTTTCTGAAAACATTATTTCCCTCTCTATGTGGAATATGTTGGATAAAACACCGAGTAAAAATTCTACAATTTTGAAATACAAATAAGACAGTTGTATTTCCACCATCATATTATAACTATCACTATTTCAAGCGAGGTTCATTTTTTATGATTAATCAAGTTTTTATAAGAAGTTTGGAACTTGAGCCTCTAGATATTAACATAAAAAAAGATATTGACGATCAGCTTGAAGTATTTTTGTACACAAACCTTAGCAGAATAGTTTCTCCTAACCCATCTGTCTTATTGACCCCTGAGTTTCATGCCTCTCTTTTGGCAGCATTAAACGGTGTCGGCATCCGTCACGACCCATTATTACCTAAAGACCTTAAAGATATATTGGACGTTTTTATTATTATTAACGCTAATATTATATCCACAGATACTATTGAAGAAATAAACGATTTTAGAGTTTCTCCCGTCCCACCAAGGACTAGACCTAGAACCTAAGTACTTAGATTTATGAAAAACGCCAGTCCTTTTATTCTCCAAACGTTAGACCACAAGCTCAGCGTGTGGAGCTTTAATTAGTAGCGATTACCCTTAAACTTATACCAAAAACCTGGTACCATCATATCAGGATAATAATAACCTCAAAAAATCCTTTCACTACTAGTGAAAGCAGGATATATAGTATATTATCATTACAAATCATTTTCTATTTGTAACGCTCTAATAATTAGTTAATTATTTCCATCTATTTTTCACCATTACTAAGCAAAATTCGATAATGCTATACAAGAGCTTCAGCATATACTTCGTTAAGAATATATATTTGGTAAGAAACGGAGGAATAAAAGTGATACTGGGTTCGCCGCTTTTAAAATTGGCGGCAACGCGCCTTAAGCCCATTGGCCCAGAAAAAGCTATGGAGTGTGCCGTTGGGGTAGGATCAATATTGGCGCATGACTTATCTTCTGATGAACAAGAAACTATCGGCAATGCTTTTGTCGTAATTGGAGCAGTTTTATTAAAAGCATCCAATACTCAAAGAGACAAAGTATGGAATCAAGCGACAGATATTGAGCTTGCTGAAATTGAAATGGAAATACTTCTGTTGCAGAAACGTATAGATAAACAAAAAGAAGAACTTCAAAACAAGAAAACCAAACCGAGGATGTACAAAAACAGATTCAACAAATTTTAAAAGAGAAAAAAAGTAATAGCAATTAAAGTGCTACTCATCAATATAACGATAAATTATTATCAGCAAATTTCTCAACGAAAGATCTAATGCCTAGCCACGTTTTGTGCCGTAATTTTGTCGTGGGAGTCTTGTAATAAGCGTGCGGAATTCAATACGACTAGAATGGCACCGACATTATGGACAATTGCAGCGGCAACAGGCCCTAATAATCCGCAAGCAGCCAAAATAATCGCGACAAGATTAATTGCATTTATGGGTCTGCAACGAATTTTGTGTAAATCGGAAATCCTAAAAGCAAGAAATAGTTAGCTTTTCTTGGAAAGCAATCTTACCCATTGCTCCTTAGCCGCCCTTATCCCTGGGCTTATCGGAGGTATGCGCGTGATAGCGCGAATGCCTCCAACTGGCCTAGGGAATCGTATTTTTAGGAGCAATCAAATTGCATAACAACCTTCAAAAAGTATCACTAAGTGATTCAAAACCAATTCGCGGTAGCGGGTCTGGTAATCTGTTATTCCATTATCTAGTAACAAAATGCCCTACATTTTTTGCTGCTATTTCTCTATGTTTTTGCACAGACTGATGTGTATAATATACTCACTTTTCAAAGAAAAACTTACCCCTAACTGCCTCTATTTCTACTGCTATTCCGTTTCACATTCCATATCTGTACCATCCAGTAAACTCACAATTAATCGCCCGCCATCAAAAACTGTCATCTTCTCCACCATCGTAAAATACAAATCTACGTCAAATTCATTCAAGGGCTTGGCATTCATTAAGATTCCAATAAATTGCCTCGCCTTATATCTTTGTAACGAATTCCCATTTTCTAAACGTTGTTGCCACTGTTCAAAAAAAATAATCTTTGTTTTCAACCAGCGCATTAAACACATTAATAAATGCCTGATACAAAACCTCATTATCAATATGCCTACTTGCGCAGCCTTTTTCTCCCTTCGCCGGATACTTACCATTACACCGCCAAATAATCCTTCTAAGCCTTTCATCGGTAGAGTTCCATACCTTCCTGCCAAAAATCTGCCCGCAAGAAGCGCCTTCGTAATTAACGTTCTTTCACAATAGACAATAATACTTTATGCCTATTACATTCAATAGGACATAAAGTATTATTGATGTATCATTCTTACATTTTTCGTGCCAAAATCCAAAAATTCACAGTAATCGAACCTTATCACTTCGCAATCAAATGATCAAGGTATACACTCTACACATGCTCCAACCAAAACATTCAAAAAAGACTATCGGAGCGTTTTCGGGTTTGAATTTACAGTTTTTTCTGCAATTTCCTCATTATACAAATCAGCCATATCCTTATGGGGTGGGAGATTAAACGCCGCCTCAAATATTTTCCTGGCAATCGGCCCAGCCGAATCTGAACCGTAACCACCCTGTTCTACAACAACTGCAACTACAAGAGTAGGATGATCGAATGGACCATAGGCTACAAACCACCCATGGTCATCCCCATGTGGATTTTCGGCTGTGCTTGTTTTTCCAGCAATTTGCATAGGAAAGTTTTCGAATATATATCCTGCAGTTCCTCGGGGCGAAATAACATCTCTTAAGGAGTCTCTAACAGTTTTTAAATTTTTTTCGGAAATATTAACTTTACCTAATTCTTCAGGCTCAAAAGTCTTTATTACTTCACCGCTTGGCGACAATATTTTACTTACAACATATGGTCGATAACGATGACCACCATTGGCTATTTGAGAAACAACACATGCCATCTGCAGGGGAGTGACAAGCTGAAATCCTTGTCCAATTGCCGCATCAAAGGTTTCAGATAAATACCACTCTTCTTCGTAAACTTGCATTTTATATTTTCTATTAGCTACTAATCCTTCCGATTCACCGGGTAAATTAATTCCGGTTGGTGACCCTAACCCGAAATTACGCGCCCATGTTTCTAATAAATCGATACCCAAACGATTTCCTAATTCATAAAAATATACATTATCCGACTTAGCCATTGCAACATTGAAATCAATCCAGCCCAGAGCCATATTATGCGCATTACCTTTAGGAACCAACCAATGTGTTCCACTATCCATAATTTTTTCTTCACTTGTAACCTTGCCAGCTTCCAAAGCGGCCGAACCGGTTACGATTTTAAACGATGAGCCTGGTGGATATTCTGCGCTAATTGTTCTGTTTTGCATTGGATTAAAGGGATTGTCGTTTATTTCTTTCCAGTCTTTAGAAGATATTCCGCCATTAAAAATATTTGGATTAAAAGCGGGTCGACTTACCAGAGCAAGAATCTCTCCAGTCTGCGGATTCATAACTACCGCAGCAGCAGCTTTTGCATTCGGGTTGCCAAATCTATCTTGTAAAAACCGCAATCGATCATCCATAGCTTTCTCTGTAGCTTTTTGTATTTTTGCATCAATAGTTAAAACCAATTCATTACCAAGTACAGGTTCTTTTTTCCCAATTATTCGAGTCGGGGTTCCTTCAACATCAACCTCTATTTGTTGTCCACCATCTTCTCCCCGTATTTCTTGATCATAAACTTTTTCAAGGCCAAATTTACCAACAAGCGAACCTAGAGTATAGCCTTCAGTCTTTTTTAGGTTTAATTCAGCAGTGCTAATTTCACCAACATACCCAAACAAATGTGCAGCTAAATCTTGATTTATATAGTTTCGGACGGCTTGAACTTCTATGACTACCCCAGGAAATTCACTTTGTCGTTCCGCAATTTTGGTTAAAATTTCTTGATCTACATCATCCTTTATCCGAACCGGCGCTAACACATTATTCTGCGTTATCTTATTTTTTATATCATTTGGTTTCATCCCCAGCAAAGGTGCTAAACGATTTATAACATCATCAGATATAGGCTCGTTTATCGGCACAAGAGAAACAGAAAACCCCGGGCGACTAGTGACGAGTGGAATTCCGTTTCGATCATAGAATGTGCCACGGGGAGCAGTAATCGAGAGGATTCGAATTCGATTGTTATCAGCTTCTCCGCGGAACTCTGCACCAAGAAGAAGTTGTAACCATACAAGTCGCAGTATAATAATGGTGATAATTAAAAAAATTACGGTTTCTAAAATCTTCAGTCTTTCTTTGCTAAGTTCGTTAGTAATCAAATAAATCCCCCCCTTCCCTACACTTGTTTTATAAAAGCCATTCTATTATCACAGCTTAATTGCTCATAAGCCATTCCATTCTACCAAGTATATATACCTTTGTTCAACAAACAGATTTTAGCAACATAATAATAATATTCGCTTAGCCCAAACCAAAGTCAAGCTTGTACATATCCGCATCTGGTACTGAGCCTCTGATTTCTGCACAAGTTATCCGTCTAATATAATTCGAAAAAGCTTACACATTCTTAATTTTTACAAATGCACTTCAGCCAGGGTTTGATACCCCAGTAATAGCTTCGGCATTATGTCGAATTGCAGTGGCAAACTGCTATTTACTTTTCAATTATTTTTCCATCATTGCTACCATGATGTCATTAACAAACAATAGGAAAGGAGCCGCTCTCATTTTGAGCAGTTCCTTTCCTATTGTTACGCCATGCAACAATTATAGGAATTATAGAATAGTTGCATCCTACCATACTGGATGATTTTATGAAATGCGCTAATATAGGTTTGCACGCAATTATAGTTGCTATTTTTTTTGGCGAAAACAGCTACCTGTCTCACTTTTCATCTTAGAGTTTATTCCGACAATATTTTATTAAGCAAAACATACTTCCAGAATATCCAAAATAGCAAAACTGAAAAAGCGAAATAATGATATGGCAGTAAACCGAATAGTAGATACGTTTTGTATATAAAATAAAAGGAAGGTATTATCGGTATAAAAAGAGAAAGTGTTGCAAAAAAAAAGTTGAATTCTTGATAAACTATAACAACTGTCCAAATGTGCAGAATTATATATCCTATCCAAAATATTTTTTGCATAATGACTCCTTAAATAAAACACTTTTATCCCTAGAAACAAACAATTTATTCAACTTCCTATTAGTTTTTACATATTCACATTTATTATACCATTACCTAGATAGGAATAGGGTGAAGTATACCCCACCCCACGAAATTCCGATATTTGTTCGAATTTTTTTGAATCAAAAGCTTTGCCCTATTATACAAACGCTTAACCCATTCATTTTTCTCATTTTCAAAGTTAATTACCTAATCCAAAGAAAACACACCGCAACTATTATATAAACAGCCAATAACTGAAGTCCTTCTAACCAGTTCGATTCATTATCCCCTGCTACGCGGTTGACAATAATAACAGCAACTATAAGGGAAGCAATCTCAAAAATATTAAATACTAAACTCATGGTTTTATTAATGAGTGCTCCTGCAATAACCAGGCAGGGCATTACAAATAATGCAATTTGAAGACTAGAACCAATAGCGATTTCCGTTGCAATATCCATTTTATTTTTCATCGCCATCCAAACAGCCGTACTATGTTCGGCAGCATTACCAATCAGAGGAATGAGAATGATCCCCACAAAAAACGGATTCATGTTTATACTCTGGGTCATAGGTTCAATAGCTCCTACCAATATTTCACTTTCCCAAGCAATAAAAAGGGTAGCACCAACAAGAACACTAATCGCCTTGCGTAGGGACCATTTGGGCAATACTTCTTCATGTCCTTTGGTTCCAAATAAATCGTGGTTAGTTTTAAAAGAAAAATACATTCCCATTAGATAAATAATCAGCATTACCACTGCAATAAGCAGACTAAGCGGTTCATATTCCCAAGTATCCACTAACTCAGGTCGGATAGAGTAAAGAAATATTGCAGGTATACATAAGCCGATAACGGAAAAAGTAAGCATGGTGCTTGAAAAATCCACCGTTTTTTTACCAAAACGCTGCACTCCATTTTTCAGCCCTCCAGCAAACATACTAGCCCCCAGTACTAACAGAGAATTCCCCAGAATTGAACCGGCTATGGATGCTTTTACGACATCAAACATCCCTTGTTTTAAAGCAAAGAAAGCAATAATTAATTCGGTTGCATTCCCAAAAGTCGCATTTAAAAATCCTCCAACTTTAGGATTCGTGTAAAGGGCGAGTTCTTCCGTAGCAAATCCCATGTAAACAGCTAACGGTAAAATAGCCATTGCAGCTAACAAAAACTGCGCCACAGGTCCCCAGTGTAAAATTTCGGCAATAATACTTAGAGGTATAAACAATAATGTAACCGGTAAAAATCGTATCATTTTACGTTTCTCCCCCCATCTCTAACAAGTAAATATACATAAGCTAAATACTAGTAATGACTTCTAAAAGACACCTGTTATTCGCTCTTTATTTTCTAATTTCTCCCTACATCTTAATTTTTCCTACATTGAAAAATCAATGTAATCTTTTTCTTGATTGAAACTTACGTAAAATCAGATACTTTTCTTTATCGTTTTTCATTGGCAAAAGATCAGGTTTTTTCTTGGAAAGTATTAACCGGACAGCTTGCAAAACTTCATTTACAGTTAGATTACGTAAAGAATGATCTCTGCCTTGCAATGCAATTTGATTAGGTAGGTCACGCTGATAATACTTAGCACTGGTAATTCCAAATAAAGCTACCGTAGGTACTTGTAAGGCTTGAGCAATATATAACGGTCCAGTATCGCCACTAATAAAAATACCCGCTTTTTTAGCAACGGCTCCTAACTGCTTGAGTGTCATCGTTCCTGTTACGTCAATGATTGGGTGATTCATGTACATAGCAATGGTTTGCCCTATATATTTATCACTAGTATCTCCGAAAATGACTATAGGAATTTTAAACTCATTCGCTAATAAATCACCTAATTGAGCGAATTTCTCCAATGTCCAGCACTTAGATGGCCAGCTAGCTGAAGGATTGAATATAATGAAATTGTGGGCTTGAAGGCCATGTATGCTCATAAAATCTTGAGCATACATTTCATCTTCTACTGTTAGAGGCATTTCCATAATCGGTTGAAACGTTTCAATACCAAAGTGCAATAATACACTGAGAAATCTTTCGTATACATTGGAAAAAGCCCAACTTGGAGTATGAATATTTGCACCAATGCAGGGCTCAGGAGGATTGGGCAAACAAATACGGTGTTTTGCACCACTAACGAAAGAAATAAAATCGCTGCGATACATACCCTGAAGATCAAGCACAATATCAAAATGCTGGTGCCGAATCTGTGAGAGAAAATGCCAGTTACGTTTAATAAGTGTATAATAATCCCTGGTCTTTTTTGCTTCTAACTCCCACTCTTTTCGTGGCCAAACAAAAACATGTTGAAGATTACTATTCCCTTCAATAACGTCTTTTGCTTTGGTCTCCACAACCCACGAAATTCTTGACTGAGGGAAGGATTTTTTTAGGGCTTGTGCAACCGGTGAAGCTTGGAGCACATCTCCGATGGCACTTAGGCGAATTATTAATATGCGTTCGGAATCTCCTAGCTTCTTCCACATCGAATTCTCCTTGTACAAATGATTAACATATAAATTTTAAGCCACCCGTAACGGCCCGTAACGGGTGGCTTGCACTTGATTGTAGTCTTAGCCAGAGCCTAAAGGGTGCTGACTTCAAATTATACTTTCACTTTATTTCTCAATATCACAGCTATTTTTAGGATACAAAAGTATGACAGTTGGTTTCTCCCATTATCCAGCCTTGTTACCATTTCCATCAACATTAACTTCGATTTCTGAAGCAGTACAGACTTGACCATTTCCCAAAAATTCGCAGTTCTCAATAGTTCACATAACATCACGTGCCATGTGACTCACCTCATCAGTATTTGTCAATACTTTATATAGATTTTACTATATATGAAAGAATATACGTAATAATTTAATGGTGTCCTAACCAATTTCTTGATTATTTATTCAAGGTACACCCAAAGGCAACTTTTTTCATTGGAAAATTGGAATGAACTTTCCCCTGATTACAGACAGCCATTACTACCCGTATTAAATTAGCACTGTAGCGGCATGATCTCCATAAAATACTTTTTCGTTTTAATGCCACGTTACATAGTAACATGCTGTAATATAATGACATAAAATAAAATAGAATAGAATCTTACTAAGGAGTTGAAAATATATGTCTGATTTCCGTGATGAATGGGAATCTCCCGAAATGGCGGACTGGGAAACTGACGACACTAAGAGTGATGACCGCCAATTTTTCGTGGGAGCTGGATTCGGATTCCCCGGAATAGGCTTTGGTATTGGAATCCCAATAAGTTGTTACCCACGCCAAGCATTTTATCCCTATTATGGATGCCGTCCAAGATACTACGGTTGTCGTCCTAGATATTATGGTTGCCGCCCAAGATACTACGGTTGTCGTCCTAGATATTATGGTTGCCGCCCTCGATATTGGTGGTAATTTGAATCACATTTTCCATTCCTTCTCATATAATATATTAAGGACATTCACAACACCCCCTAAAGAACGAGGTCATTCAGGGTTGGCCTTGTTCTTTGTTTCTCTACCCCTTACGAGATTTTTGATTTTTTTACTAGTCGAGCAAACGCTTTTCACAGCTGATAAGAAATCTAAAGTCAATACTCGAGACTGTTTCGGCACAGGCCTAATACAGATTAACCAAATGACAGATTATAAAAAGCCGATCAAGGAGATTTAACTTTTACCACCCCCTCAACCGGCTTCGTTTCTACTTCTATTTAAGTTCACACTCAACATCCGCACCATCCAGTAACCTTACAATTAATCGCCCGCCATCAAAAACTGTCATCTTCTCCATCATCGTGAAATACAAATCTACGTCAAATTCATTCAAGGGCTTGGCATTAATTAAGATTCCAATAAATTGCCTCGCCTTATATCTCTGTAGCGAATTCCCGTTTTCTAAACGTTGTTGCCACTTTTCAAGAAAATAATCTTTGTGTTCAATCAGCGCATTAAACACCTTAATAAACGCCTGATACAAAACTTTATCATCAATATGCCTGCTTTCACACCCCTTTTCGCCCTTCACCGGATACTTACCGTTACACCGCCAAATAACCCTTCTGAGTCTTTCATTAGTAGAATTCC
>Ga0316604_10001040_pt1 | contig 26967 bp, 23 predicted proteins | sample OWC_soil_day20_C_FD_207650 | JGI IMG/M metagenome (GOLD analysis project Ga0316604, IMG submission 207650) | Wetland soil microbial communities from Old Woman Creek delta, Ohio, United States - OWC_soil_day20_CT | ecosystem: Environmental > Terrestrial > Soil > Wetlands | place: USA: Ohio...
TATACCTTGTCGGTCCAGACCCTGTTGTTTCTTTCTGCGCTCAGTTTCCTGCCGGCCATCCTGCTGATGATGACCGCTTTTACGCGGGTGGTGATCGTGCTTTCCCTGTTGCGCCAGGCTCTGGGGGTGATACAGGCACCACCGAATCAGGTGGTGATCGGACTTTCCCTGTTCCTGACCTTTTTCATCATGGCGCCGGTATTCGACAAGATCCACCGGGATGCGTATCAGCCCTATTCCGAACAAAAAATCAGCTTCAACGAGGCGCTGGACAAAGGCTCGATCCCGCTGAAAGAATTCATGCTCAAGCAGACCCGGCAGAAGGATCTGGCGTTTTTTATCGAGGTCTCGGGCGCGCAAAAGCCCAATGGCCCGGAAGATGTCAGCCTGCGCGTGCTCGTGCCGGCTTTTGCGACCAGCGAGCTGAAAACAGCCTTTCAGATCGGTTTTCTGGTGTTTCTGCCGTTTTTGATCATCGATGTGGTGGTGGCCAGCATCCTGATGGCCATGGGTATGATGATGGTTTCGCCCGTGGTGATTTCCCTGCCGTTCAAGTTGATGTTGTTCGTGCTGGTGGATGGCTGGACCTTGCTGATGGGCTCGCTGGTGCAGAGTTTTCTGCAATGAGGAGTGTGCGATGACGCCGGAAAACGTGGTGACAACCATGCAGCGTGCCATGGAAGTCATGGTGCTGCTGGGTGGCCCGCTGCTGCTTTCCACGTTGGTGATTGGTCTCGTGGTCAGTATTTTTCAGGCTGCAACCCAGATCAATGAAGCCACGTTGTCATTCATTCCCAAGTTGCTGATGGCGTTTCTGGTGGTGGTGGTGGCAGGGCCGTGGATGCTGCAGGTGATCACGGATTATACCATTCGCCTGTATCAAAGCATTCCGCAGCTCGTGGGTTGATGTTTACCTTTACCCAAGGCCAGATCAATGCCTGGCTTGCGCTGTTCTGGTGGCCTTTCCTGCGCATTTTCGGTTTGTTTCTAACTGATCCCTTCTTTTCCAGCAGGGTTATCCCAGTTCGTGTGCGAATCGGCTTCTCCATCATGCTGGCTTTGTTGATCGCGCCCGGATTGGTTGATGTGCCGGTGGTGTCGGTGGTTTCCCCGGAAGGATTGCTCATCGCCCTGAAAGAGCTGCTGATTGGTTTGTCGATTGGCTTTGTGGTGCGCTTGGTTTTTACCGGAATGGAAATGGCCGGGCATTTGTCAGGCTTGCAGATGGGCTTGGGATTCGCCAGTTTCTACGATCCGCAGCATTCCACCAATGTTCCCATCGTGGCGCAGGTGCTTAGCCTCTTCATGTTGCTGGTCTTTCTGGCGTTCAACGGGCATTTGATTGTATTGCGAGCACTGTTCGAGAGTTATGCCCAGTTGCCGATCAGTACGGGGTTGCCCGGCGCGGGCGGGCTTCGCTTGATGGCGGATTATGGCGCGATCGTTTTTCGGGCCGGAGTCATGCTTTCCCTGCCGGTGGTGGCGGTCTTGCTGGTGACCAATCTGGCTATTGGCGTGATGACTCGTGCGGCGCCACAGCTCAATGTGTTTGCCATCGGTTTTCCGATCACGCTGGGGATTGGCCTGGGCACGCTGTATCTGCTGCTGCCTTTCCTGGTGCCGCACGTGGACGCATTGCTCGGCGAGATGACGCGCTTCTGGATCAAGCTGCTGCATGCCTATCGAGTGTGAATAATTCTTGATAGTTCCACTCGACTATTTGCTGCGGGTATAATTTCCGCGAACCCCTAATGTGAGATTTTTCTTATGGTCGCTGCGATTGCCGATGTGCAAAATTCGCCTGATATCCGCAATATTGCCATTAACAAGGTAGGCATCAAGTCGATCCGCCATCCGATCCGGGTTTCCGATCGTGCCGATGGCGAGCAATACACGGTTGCCATCTTTGACATGTTCGTGTTCCTGCCCCAGCACTTCAAGGGCACCCACATGTCGCGTTTTGTCGAGATTCTGAATAGTCACGAAAAAGCGATTTCGGTCAATTCCTTTGAAGCCATCCTGCGTGAAATGAGCGAACGGCTGGAGGCGGATGCCGGCTATCTGGAGATGCGTTTCCCGTTTTTCATCAACAAGGTCGCACCGATTTCCGGTGTGAAAAGCATGATGGATTACGATGTGACGCTGGTGGGCGAGATCAAGTCCGGCAAGTTCGAAATGAGCCTCAAGGTGCTGGTGCCGGTAACCAGCCTTTGCCCGTGCTCGAAGAAGATCTCCGATTACGGCGCGCACAACCAGCGCTCGCACGTCACGGTGACGGCAACGCTGGCCGAGCATGTCTGGATCGAAGAGATCGTTGATCTGGTGGAAAAGGAAGCCTCGTGCGAATTGTATGGCCTGCTCAAGCGGCCGGATGAAAAATATGTGACCGAACGCGCCTACGATAATCCCAAGTTCGTCGAGGATATGGTGCGCGATGTGGCGGCGCGATTGAATGCGGACGCGCGCATTGCTGCGTACGTGGTGGAATCGGAAAACTTTGAATCCATCCACAATCACTCCGCTTACGCGCTGATCGAGCACGACAAACGCCAGAAGTGAGTGCGCCGGGTGCATATCGTGCTGATCGGCTATCTTTTCGTGATCGCGATGCTGGCTGCTGCAAGCGATAGTCTGCTGCGCGGTGGCCTGGTTTTGCTGTTTCTTGGGGCTTTGCCGTGTTGGTTGCTTGTGTGGCGATTGCGACGCAAGCAATTGAAACGAGTGCAAAAATAACAAAGGGCCGGTTACTCCGGCCCTTTGTTATTTCAGGGGAATGAGAGTCGAGGTGGTTTACTCCAGCCAGATCAGGCTGGCCATTCGCCCGGTTGTGCTGTCGCGTCGGTAGGAAAAGAAGGTTTCTTCCTCTGTGAATGTGCAGCGGTTGCCGCCATAAACCTGCGTGACGCCGCAGGCTGCCAGTCGCTGGCGGGCGAGCTGGTACAGGTCGGCCAGCCATTTGCCATCGTGCGTGCTTGGGCGGAAGGCGCTGGTAGCAGCGAGGGCGTGGGCGATGAATGCCGTACGGACTTCCGAGCCGACTTCAAACGCATCCGGTCCGATGGCCGGTCCCAGCCAGGCCATGATTTCGCCGGGCGGGGTTTGCATGGCCTTGACCGTGGCTTCGAGAATGCCCGCATTCAAGCCACGCCAACCCGCATGTGCAGCGCCCACCGCGGTGCCTTGGGTGTCGCAAAACAGGACGGGCAGGCAGTCGGCGGTCATGATCGTGCAGATGCGGTTGGCCATGCGGGCGATTGATGCATCCGCCTCAGCATGCGGACAGGTGCAGGCCGCGTTGACGACCGTGGTGCCGTGAACCTGCGTCAGCCACAGTGGCTCCATCGGGAGATGTTGACCCAGTAGGGCCCGGTTGGCGATAACGCTTTGCGGGTCGTCGCCTACATGACTGCCAAGATTCAATGCAGCGTAAGGGCCGGTGCTGGTGCCGCCGTGGCGTGTGGTGCTCAGCGCCTTGACGTTGGCGGGCGCAGGCCAGTCCGGGGTGATCAATTCAAGCTCAGTCTTTGACATAGATGACCTCGCAGTCGTCCTCGTCATCCCAGTCATCTTCGTTGTCCCAGTCTTCTTCGCTCATGCCCGCGTCGGCGCGCAGGGCGAGCAACAGGGTGTCAAAGTCGTCCGGAATGGGTGCCTTCCAGCTCATGGTCTTGCCGCTTTCCGGGTGCTGCAGCGAGAGCTTGCGTGCATGCAGCGCCTGACGTTGGAAGTCTTCCAGTGCCAAATTGAGTTCGGGCGAGGTCAGGCGGGGGCGGCCGCCGTAGACCGGATCGGCGGCGAGCGGGTGGCCGATATGTGCCATGTGGACGCGGATCTGGTGGGTGCGCCCGGTCTCGAGCCGGCACTCGACCAGCGTGTGCGCAGCAAATTGCTCCAGCGCGCGCCAGTGCGTGATCGCCGGCTTGCCGCTATGCACCACCGCCATTTTGACGCGGTCGCGCGGATGCCGGCCGATCGGTGCGTCGATGGTGCCTTCCCCGGTCAGCTTTCCTTGCGCGACGGCCAAGTAATGGCGTTTAACGCTGCGCGCCTGTAGTTGCTGCACCAGGTTGTTTTGGGCCTGCAGCGTGCGTGCAACGACCATCAGGCCACTGGTGTCCTTGTCGAGCCGGTGAACGATGCCGGCACGCGGGATGGTTTTCAGTTCCGGATAAGCAAACAGCAGGCCGTTGAGCAGCGTGCCGGTCCAGTTGCCGCTGCCGGGGTGGACGACAAGTCCGGCGGGCTTGTTCAGGACCAGAATGCTGGCGTCTTCGTACACCACGTCGAGCGGGATGTCTTCGGCGATGAACGCCGTTTCTTCCGGATCGGGCTGGGCCAGCACGGTGATGCGCTCGCCCCCCCAGACTTTGTCCTTGGGACGAGCGGGTTTCTCGTCTGCAGTGACCAGGCCCTCCTTGATCCAGCTGGTCAGGCGGCTGCGGGAAAATTCAGGGACCAGCGTTGCCAGGGCCGCATCCAGACGTTCACCGGCCAGGTTCGCAGGAATCGTCAGAACACGTGCTTCGGCGAAGTCGCTATAATCGTCGAGTTCAATATTGGAATTCATCATGAACCAGATTCTAACCCGAATCCTAGCTGTTGCCTGCCTGGCCCTTTTTATTACCGGTTGTTCTGCGACGCCGGACGAGCAAGATCTAACCCGCGGATGGAGTGCCGAAAAGATTTACTCCGAAGCCAAGGACGAGCAGGCAGCTAAAAACTATGACCGTTCCAACAAGCTGTTCGAGAAGCTTGAAGCGCGCTTCCCCTATGGCCGCTATGCGCAGCAGGCGCAGCTTGAAATTGCCTACAACTACTATAAGGACATGGAGCCCGCGCTGGCCCTGGTAGCCATCGATCGCTTCGTGAAGCAGAATCCTACCCATCCGAGCATGGATTACGCGCTGTATCTGCGCGGGCTGGTGGCTTTCAATGAGGCGCAAGGCTTCATGTCGCAACTGGCGCGGCAGGATATGTCTGAGCGCGACCCGAAAAATGCCAAAGAATCGTTCGAGTCGTACCAGGAACTGGTCAACCGCTTTCCCGATAGCAAATATGCCCAGGATGCCCATCTGCGCATGGGATACCTGATTGGCGCACTGGCCACCCATGAGCTGCATGTGGCGCGCTACTACTACAAGCGCGGCGCCTTCCTGGCGGCGGCCAACCGGGGCAAATTGCTGATCGAGACCTATGGCAATACCAAGCAGGTCGAAGGCGCGCTCGGCATCATGGCGCTGGCCTATGACAAACTGGGCATGACGCAGTTGCGCGATGATGCCAAGCGCACACTGTTCAAGAACTATCCGGACAGCAAGGCGATGCGCGAGGATTTCCTGTCCGATCCGTGGTGGTGGTCGCCGATCTGAACGGCTTCTCCGGGTGTGCTGCCGGGGTGCGTTGAAGGAATTAGGGTTTTCCGGTAGAATTCAGCCAATTTTGCGCAATGAAAACGGGATGGGATCGCCTGTCCCGTTTTTCTACATGCGCACCCGGAAAATCATCTTTTGGGGCGCAATGCCCAGGAGCCGCCAGTGTCCAAACCAGCACTTCTCGCACTTGCCGACGGCACTTTGTTTCACGGTACTTCGATTGGCGCCGATGGCGAAACCATCGGTGAAGTTGTTTTCAATACCTCGATGACCGGCTATCAGGAAATCCTGACCGATCCGTCCTACTGCCGCCAGATTGTTACGCTTACCTATCCGCATGTTGGAAACTATGGCGTGAATTCGGAAGATGCCGAATCGCGCGATGTTTTCGCCGCCGGCCTGATCATTCGCGACCTGCCCCTGCTGCATTCCAATTTCCGCGCAGACATGAGCCTGTCGGAATATCTGGTCCAGAACAAGACCGTGGCGATCGCCGATATCGATACCCGCAAGCTCACCCGTATCCTGCGCGAGAAGGGTGCACAGCCGGGCTGCATCGTGTCGGGCGACAATATCGATGCAGCAGCTGCTGTCGAAAAGGCCAAGTCCTTTGGTTCGATGTCGGGGCAAGATCTGGCCAAGGTCGTATCCTGTGATAAGTCCTACGAATGGGATATCCGTGAATGGCGTCTGGGTGTGGGCTACCCGATCCAGTCGCATCCGAAGTTCAAGGTGGTTGCTTACGATTTTGGCGTGAAGCAAAACATTCTGCGCATGCTGTCCGAGCGTGGCTGCCACTTGACGGTGGTTCCGGCGCAAACGCCGGCCAGCGAAGTGCTGGCGATGAATCCGGATGGCATCTTCCTCTCCAACGGTCCCGGCGATCCCGAACCGTGCGATTACGCGATTGCGGCGATCAAGACCTTCCTCGAGAAAGATGTGCCGGTGTTCGGCATTTGCCTCGGCCACCAGTTACTCGGTATCGCCGTGGGCGGCAAGACCAGCAAGATGAAGTTCGGCCACCACGGCGCGAACCATCCGGTGCAGGATCTCGACAGCAAGCATGTGATGATCACCAGCCAGAATCACGGTTTCCAGGTCGATGAAGCCAGTCTGCCGGCCAATGTGCGCGTGACGCACCGCTCGCTGTTCGACGGCACCGTGCAGGGTATCGCGCTGACCGACAAGCCGGCATTCAGCTTCCAGGGACATCCGGAAGCCAGTCCAGGTCCGCACGATGTGGCGTATCTCTTCGACAAGTTCATCGCCGCAATGGCCGCGCGCAAGTAAAGGTTAAGCAATGCCGAAACGTACAGACATCAAATCCATCCTGATCATTGGCGCGGGCCCGATCATCATCGGCCAGGCCTGTGAATTCGATTATTCCGGCGCGCAAGCTTGCAAGGCGCTGCGTGAAGAGGGTTATCGGGTCATTCTGGTCAACTCGAATCCGGCCACGATCATGACCGATCCGAATATGGCGGACGTGACCTATATCGAGCCGATCACCTGGCAGATGGTCGAAAAAATCATCGAGAAAGAACGCCCGGATGCGATTTTGCCGACCATGGGTGGCCAGACCGCGCTCAATTGCGCGCTGGACCTGTGGCATCACGGCGTTCTCGACAAGTACAAGGTCGAAATGATCGGCGCCAAGCCGGAGGCCATCGACAAGGCCGAGGATCGCCAGAAGTTCAAGGCGGCGATGACCAAGATCGGTCTCGGTTCTGCCCGTTCGGCGATTGCCCACACGCTGGAGGAATCGCTGGCAGCGCAGGCGCAGATCGGCTTCCCGGCCATTATCCGTCCGTCGTTCACCATGGGTGGTTCCGGCGGCGGCATTGCCTACAACATCGAGGAATTCATCGAAATCTGCACGCGCGGTCTGGATCTGTCGCCGACCAAGGAGCTACTGATCGAGGAATCGTTGCTGGGCTGGAAAGAGTACGAGATGGAAGTCGTGCGCGACCGCAACGACAACTGCATCATCGTCTGCTCGATCGAGAATCTGGATCCGATGGGCGTGCATACCGGCGATTCGATCACCGTGGCTCCGGCGCAAACGCTGACCGACAAGGAATACCAGATCCTGCGCAATGCCTCGATCGCGGTGTTGCGCGAGATCGGCGTCGATACCGGCGGCTCCAACGTGCAGTTCTCGGTCAATCCGGACGATGGCCGCATGATCGTGATCGAGATGAACCCGCGCGTGTCGCGCTCTTCCGCACTGGCTTCCAAGGCTACCGGCTTCCCGATCGCCAAGGTCGCGGCCAAACTGGCGGTGGGCTACACGCTCGATGAACTCAAGAACGAAATCACTGGCGGCAAGACTCCGGCATCGTTCGAGCCGTCGATCGATTACGTGGTCACCAAGATCCCGCGTTTTGCCTTCGAAAAATTCCCGCAGGCCAATGACCGGCTGACCACGCAAATGAAATCGGTCGGCGAAGTGATGGCGATCGGGCGCTCGCAGCAGGAATCACTGCAGAAAGCGCTGCGCGGCCTGGAAACCGGCATGTCCGGCTTTGACGAAATCACCACCGATCGCGCCAAGATCGAAGCTGAAATCGTCAGTCCCGGCCCGGAGCGCCTGTGGTATGTGGCCGATGCTTTCCGCATCGGCATGAGCATGCAGGAAGTCCATCAGCTCACCAAGATCGATAACTGGTTCCTGGTGCAGATCGAGGATTTGGTCAAAGAAGAAAACGCCTTGCGCGGCAAATCGATCGAGCAGATCGAAGCTGCGACCATGCGTCGCCTGAAGCGCAAGGGCTTCTCCGACCGCCGACTGGGTACCTTGCTGGGTTGCGACCAGAATGCCGTGCGCCGTGCGCGCCATGCCTTCGGTATCCGCCCGGTTTACAAGCGCGTCGATACTTGCGCGGCCGAGTTTGCCACCAATACCGCCTACATGTACTCGACCTACGAGGAAGAGTGCGAGGCGCAACCGACCAATGCCAAGAAGATCATGGTGCTGGGTGGCGGCCCGAACCGGATCGGTCAGGGCATCGAGTTTGACTACTGCTGTGTGCATGCCGCGCTGGCGCTGCGTGAAGATGGTTATGAAACCATCATGGTCAACTGCAATCCGGAAACCGTTTCCACCGACTACGATACGTCCGATCGGCTGTATTTCGAGCCGTTGACGCTGGAAGACGTGCTGGAGATCGTCAGCGTCGAAAAACCGGTTGGCGTAATCGTGCAGTACGGCGGTCAGACCCCGCTGAAATTGGCACGGGCACTGGAAGCTAATGGCGTTCCCATCATCGGTACCAGTCCGGACATGATCGATGCGGCCGAAGATCGCGAGCGCTTCCAGAAGCTGCTGCACGAACTTGGCCTGCGTCAGCCTCCGAATGCGACCGCGCGCAACGAAAAAGATGCGCTGGTGCTGGCGGCAAATCTCGGCTATCCGCTGGTGGTTCGTCCGTCCTACGTGCTGGGCGGCCGCGCGATGCAGATCGTGCATTCCGAGGACGACCTGACCCGCTATATGCGCGAAGCCGTCAAGGTGTCGAACGACAGCCCGGTGCTGCTCGATCGCTTCCTGAACGATGCGATCGAAGTCGATGTGGATGCGTTGTCGGACGGCGAAGAAGTGCTGATCGGCGGCATCATGGAACACATCGAGCAGGCCGGTGTGCACTCCGGCGACTCGGCCTGTTCCTTGCCGCCCTATAGCCTCTCTCAGGAAATCCAGGACGAGCTGCGGCGCCAGACCGTTGCCATGGCCAAGGCCCTGAATGTGATCGGCCTGATGAACGTGCAGTTCGCGATCCAGCGACTGAACGGCGAATCGATCGTCTACGTGCTGGAGGTGAATCCGCGCGCTTCGCGCACCGTGCCCTATGTCTCCAAGGCCACCAGCATGCCGCTGGCCAAAGTCGCGGCGCGCTGCATGGCTGGCCAGACGCTGGCATCGCAAGGTGTGACCAAGGAAATCATTCCGCCGTATTACTCGGTGAAGGAGGCGGTCTTCCCCTTCGTCAAATTCCCGGGCGTCGATACCATTCTCGGGCCGGAAATGAAGTCGACGGGCGAAGTCATGGGCGTGGGCGATACCTTTGCCGAGGCCTTTGTGAAGAGCCAGCTCGCTGCCGGTGTAACGTTGCCGACCTCGGGCAATGTGTTTATCTCGGTGCGCGAGAGTGACAAGTCGGGTGTTGTCGAGTGCGCGAGCATTCTGGCCAAGCTTGGGTTCAATATCTACGCCACCAAAGGAACGGGGTCGACGATTGCCGCGGCGGGCGTTACGGTGCATATCGTGAACAAGGTGATGGAAGGGCGACCGCATATCGTTGACATGATCAAGAATGGCGACATGGCCATGATCATCAATACGGTGGATGAGCGCCGCCAGGCGATTCAGGATTCGTACTCGATTCGTCACGAATCGCTCAAGGCCAAACTGCCGGTGTATACCACGCTGGCGGGCGCGCGCGCTGCGTGTGTGGGTATGCGCGATCTTGGCGAAATGCGCGTTTACGACGTTCAGGGCTTGCACGCCCGTATCAAAGCCTGATAACGTAACGCCGATGACAACAGGCCGCCGTCCTAAGGGACGGCGGCTCTTCTTTTGGCGCGGGGACGGACACCCGCGAGGAGCAAAACGATATGATCAAGATTCCGCTGACCGTGGTCGGTGTAGAAAAACTCAAGGCTGAATTGCAGCGCTTGAAAAGCATTGAGCGCCCTGCCGTGATTGCGGCGATTGCCGAAGCCCGTTCGCATGGCGATATTTCCGAAAATGCGGAATATGACGCGGCCAAGGAAAAGCAGGGTTTTATTGAGGGGCGCATTGCCGAGGTGGAAAGCAAGCTTTCCAATGCGCAGATTATCGATCCGGTTGCTTTGGCGGTGACGGCAGAAGGGCGCGTGGTGTTCGGCGCAACGGTCGATCTGGAGGATCTTGATGCGGGTTCGCATGTAACCTACCAGATCGTCGGTGATGACGAAGCGGATCTGAAGGCTGGGAAAATTTCGGTTTCCAGTCCGATTGCGCGCGCCCTGATCGGTAAATACGCCGGCGATGTGGCCGAGGTGCAAGCGCCGGGCGGCATTCGCGAGTATGAAGTACTGGATGTAAAGTACATCTGAGAGAGGGATAGGCGGTGAAGGGCGGGGTGTACACTACGCCTCACGCGAAACTCCTCATGCGGTGCATATTATGGGTAATGGACTCAAGAATCTTCTGACAACGCTGTGGGTTGGCGGCATGTGGGTGATCGGCATCCTGGTCGCCCCCATCCTTTTCAAGTCGCTCGATAACACGCTGGCCGGCATGGTTGCAGGCAAGCTGTTCCATGCCATCGGCTGGATAGGCATTGTCGCCGGCATTTACCTCGCAATCTGGTGGATCTGGGTCGATGGCTTGCGTGCTTGCCGTTCCGGGCGGTTGTGGCTGATTGTGGGCATGCTGGCATGCACGCTGATTAACCAGTTTGCTGTTTTTCCGATTATTGCCGGCTTGAAGCCGGCAGTCAGTAATGCAACGGAAGGCATGTTTGGCGGTGGATTGTCCAGCTGGCATACGATTTCCAGCCTGATTTACCTGGTGCAAAGTGTGCTGGGATTGTTGTACGTGTGGGGCGGAGAGAGCAGGTAAGAATGCTCGAGGAGGGGTAGGTGTGAATTCCTACCCCGGAATTAATTACTTTTTCTTCGGCAGCACAATTTTTCGTTTGTCTTCGAGGCCTGGGCGGTAGATCAGCAACAGTTTGCCGATGTGCTGAACCGGGGCTGCACCAAGGTCAGTGCAGATTTGCTGCAAATATTGCTCGCGCAAGGCACGGTCGTCGCCCAGTACGCGAATCTTGATCAGTTCGTGCGCATCGAGATTGACGGCAATTTCGCGAATGACGGCATCGGTCAGGCCGTTATTGCCGATCATCACGACCGGGTTGAGATGGTGGGCAAGACTCTTTAGATGGCGGCGCTGATCTGGCGTCAGTTCGATCATTTTTCAATTCCTTGATTAAACGGTGAATTCTACCTGATGGCACGCAGCAAGACCAGCAACGCTTGGTTGCAAGAGCATGTAAACGATCACTATGTCCACCTTGCGCAAAAGGATGGTTACCGCGCCCGCGCGGCCTACAAATTGCTGGAGGTCAACGAGAAAGATCATCTGCTGAAGCCGGGTTTGTGGGTGGCGGATCTTGGCGCGACGCCGGGCAGCTGGTCGCAGGTTGCCAAGAAACTGGTGGGCGATTCTGGTCGGGTGTTCGCGCTCGATATCCTGGAAATGCATCCGATTCATGGGGTTGAGTTCCTGCAGGGTGATTTCCGCGAGGAAGAGGTGCTGGCGCGTTTTACCGAGATGCTCGGTGGTCGACAATTGGACCTTGTGATTTGCGATATGGCGCCCAATATCACTGGTAATGCGGTCACGGATCAGGCGCGAAGCATCTACCTGTGTGAACTGGCGCTCGATTTTTCGCAGCAACATCTGAAACCTGGCGGCAATTTTTTGGTCAAGGTATTTCAGGGTTACGGTTTCAACGAGTTCATGGCGGCGATGCGCGAGCAATTTTCCGCCGTGGTATCGCGCAAGCCCAAGGCCTCGCGTGATCGCAGTAATGAAATTTATCTGCTCGGCAAACAGAAAAAAGCCTGACGGAGTAAAATCAGGCTTGAAACTGCCCGGTTGTCGGGCAACAGGAGTGAAGGCGTGAACAATATTGGCAAGAATGTCGCCATCTGGTTGATAGTCGGCTTGGTGCTGATGACGGTGTTTAACCAGTTTACCAAGCGGCAGGATACGGCCCAGGTGGTGGCGTATTCGCAATTCATGGTGGAAGTGGAGACCGACAAGGTTTCCAGTGTTTCTATCGAGGGTTACCCGTTGCGCGGCCAATGGATACGCGGCAAGCGTACCGATGGCACAACCTTCTCCTCATTCGCTCCGTTCGATTATCGCTTGGTTGATACGCTGCTCAAGCACAACGTGAAGTTTGAAGCCAAGCCGGAAGAAGAGCCGTCGCTGCTCATGAACCTGTTTGTGAACTGGTTCCCGATGCTGCTCTTGATCGGTGTGTGGATATTCTTCATGCGCCAGATGCAGGGTGGCGGCAAGGGTGGTGCCTTCAGCTTCGGTAAATCCAAGGCGCGCATGCTGGATGAATCGACCAACTCGATTACCTTTGCGGATGTCGCGGGTTGCGATGAAGCCAAGGCTGAAGTGGCCGAGATCGTCGATTACCTGCGCGATCCTTCCAAGTACCAGAGCCTAGGCGGGCGCATGCCGCGCGGTATCTTGATGGTCGGTTCCCCGGGTACCGGTAAAACCTTGCTGGCAAAAGCCATTGCAGGCGAAGCCAAGGTGCCGTTCTTCTCGATTTCCGGTTCTGATTTCGTTGAAATGTTCGTCGGCGTGGGCGCGGCGCGCGTGCGCGACATGTTCGACCAGGCCAAGAAGAATGCGCCCTGCATCATCTTTATCGATGAAATTGATGCCGTGGGCCGTCAGCGTGGCGCTGGTCTCGGCGGCGGCAACGATGAACGCGAGCAGACCCTGAACCAGATGCTGGTCGAGATGGATGGCTTCGAAGGCAATTCCGGGATTATCGTGATCGCCGCTACCAACCGTCCTGACGTTCTGGATCCGGCCTTGTTGCGTCCGGGGCGTTTCGACCGCCAGGTTGTAGTGCCGCTGCCCGATATTATCGGCCGCGAACAGATTCTGGGTGTGCACATGCGCAAGATCCCCATTGCCAATGACGTGGATGCCAATGTGTTGGCGCGCGGTACGCCGGGTATGTCCGGCGCGGATTTGGCCAACCTGGTGAACGAAGCTGCGCTGTTTGCGGCGCGCCGCAACAAGCGGCTGGTGGACATGGATGACTTCGAGTCCGCCAAGGACAAGATTTTCATGGGCCCGGAACGGCGCTCCATGGTGATGACCGAGGACGAGCGTCGGGCCACGGCTTATCACGAGTCTGGTCATGCGGTGGTGGCGTATGTGCTGCCGGGTACTGATCCGGTGCACAAGGTGACTATCGTGCCGCGCGGGCGTGCGCTGGGTCTGACATGGCAGTTGCCGGTGCGCGATCGTTTCAGTCTGTACAAGGACCAGATGCTGAGCAGTATTGCGATCATGTTCGGTGGGCGGGTTGCGGAGGATTTCTTTGTGCACCGTGTTTCGACTGGCGCCAGCAATGACTTTGAGCGGGCTACGTCGATGGCGCGCGACATGGTTACCCGGTACGGGATGTCGGAAAAAATGGGTCCGATGGTCTACGGCGAAAACGATGGCGAAGTCTTCCTGGGTCGCTCGGTGACCACGCACAAGAACATGTCCGAAACCACCATGCAGCAGGTCGATGGCGAGATTCGTCGCATCATCGACGAGCAATATGCATTGGCCGAACAGATTCTTCGCGACAATAGCGACAAGGTGGAAGCCATGACCGCTGCGCTGATGGAGTGGGAAACCATTGATGCCGAGCAGATTGGCGACATCATGCAGGGCCGTCAGCCGCAACCGCCAAAAGGTTGGGTGCCCAAGCCGCGCCCGGTCAGTCCGGACAACGACGAGCCTAGCGGCAGTGCGCCTGCGATCACTCCGAATCCGGCACCCGAGGTCTGATTTTGGCAGATTGAACCAGGGCGGCGCTTCATGCGCCGCCTTTTTCTTTGGAGGTGTTAGCTGATGCGGCAGTTGCAGTGCGGTCGATTCGTCTTGTCTCTTGACCGTCCTCTGGTGATGGGGATTGTCAACGTTACTCCCGATTCATTCTTTGATGGCGGGCGGCATAATTCCAAGGATGCGGCAATTGCTCATGCGCGAGCGCTCTTGGCGGAACGGGCTGACATTCTGGACATCGGCGGTGAATCAACCCGCCCCGGCGCCCCGACTGTTTCGATTGACGAGGAGCTCGACCGGGTTATTCCTGTGTTGGAGGCTTTGCGCGATTTGGGTGTGCCGCTCTCGGTGGATACGCGCAAGCCACAGGTGATGCGCGCGGCTCTGGCTGTCGGTGTCGATCTGGTTAATGATATCGCCGCGCTCGAAGGCGATGGCGCGCTGGCGCTGATTGCCGCATCCCGGGCGGCGGTTTGCCTGATGCACAAGCAGGGCGATCCGCAAACCATGCAGGCTGCGCCGAGCTATGTTGATGTGGTGGCGGAGGTTGCTGACTATCTGGCCCGGCGCCGGGATGCCGCGCTGTGCGCGGGGATTGTTCCCGAACGCATTCTGCTTGATCCTGGGTTTGGTTTTGGCAAGACACTGGAGCACAATGCGGCGGTGTTTCGGGCGATGTCGCGGATGCGGGAGGAGTTGGGTTGCCCGTTGCTGGTGGGTGTATCGCGCAAATCAATGCTGGGGCAGATCGCGGGCCGCCAGGTGGGTGAGCGCATGCCGGCGAGCATTGCTGCTGCCGTTCTTGCCGCGCAAGCCGGTGCCGCGGTGATTCGGGTTCATGATGTGGCTGAAACGGTGGATGCGCTCAAGGTTTGGCAGGTGTTGGGAAGTCGCAGTGATTAAATCGGTCATTAAATTGTTGCCCAAAAGTGGAATGGGTTTTGACAATGACAATGCTTTGCGTGATAATGCCACCCTTTCCGCACAGGCCCCTTGTTGGGGCGTTTGAATAGATACAGGATTCTCAATGCCTACCGTACGCGTCAAAGAAAACGAACCGTTCGAAGTCGCCATGCGCCGTTTCAAGCGCACGGTGGAAAAAACCGGCCTGCTCACCGAACTGCGCGCCCGCGAGTTCTACGAGAAGCCGACTGCTGAGCGCAAGCGCAAGCTTGCTGCTGCGGTAAAGCGCCACTACAAGCGCCTGCGCAGCCAGCAACTGCCGACCAAGCTCTACTAAGAAGCGCTTCGGTTTGCTGAAAGGCCGCCTCTGTGCGGCCTTTTGGTCTTTCTAACTGCCTGCTCTGCTGTAAGGAATGCGCGCTATGAGCCTCAAGCTCCGTATCCAGGAAGACATGAAATCCGCCATGAGAGCCCGCGAAGCGGAGCGTCTGGGCACGATTCGTTTGCTGCTGTCGGCCATGAAGCAGAAAGAAGTCGATGAGCGGGTCGAGCTGGATGATGTTGCGATTACTGCGGTGATCGAGAAAATGCTCAAGCAGCGCAAAGACAGCATCGAGCAATACGATGCGGCGGGGCGGGCCGATCTGGCGGACAAGGAACGGGCCGAAGTCGCCGTGCTGATGGATTACATGCCGCAACGTCTGTCTTTGGAAGAAATTGCCGCTGCGGTTGATGCCGCGCTTGCGAATCATGGTGCGACAGTTGCTGCCATGGGCAAGATCATGGCGGATCTGAAGGTGCAGCTTGCCGGTCGCGCCGATATGAGCGAAGTCTCGAAGCTGGTAAAAGCGCGCCTTGGTTGAGTCGGGCGGGTTGAGCGTTTTGTACGGCGGGACATAATCGCCCCATGGCGCGCATTCCGGAATCTTTCGTTCAGGATCTACTCAATCGTGTCGACATTGTCGAGGTGGTTGAGCGCTATCTGCCGCTCAAAAAGACCGGCCAAAACCTGTCCGCCTGCTGCCCCTTTCACAAGGAAAAGTCTCCCTCGTTCACGGTGAGTCCGACCAAACAGTTTTATCACTGTTTTGGCTGTGGTGCGCACGGTTCAGCGGTGAGTTTTGTGATGGAGTATCAGGGCGTCAACTTCCCTGATGCAGTGCGCATCCTGGCCGAGGGTATTGGCATGCAGGTGCCGGTCGAGGAGGGTGCTCCCAATCCGGCCGAGAAAAAGGGTCCAGGCTTGCTCGATGTGTTGGCGGAGGCATCAAGCTTCTATCGGGCGCAATTGAAATTGGCCCCTGCTGCCATCAACTATCTGAAGGGGCGTGGCGTGGCTGGCCTGACCGCAGCGCGCTTTGGCATCGGTTTTGCGCCAGGCGGCGACGAGTGGCAGGCGCTCAAGCAGGTTTTTGCCGATTATGACTGGAACAAGCTGCTGCCTGAGGCGGGGCTGGTCATCGAAAAGGAAGAAACCAAGCGCCGCTATGACCGCTTTCGGGATCGTGTATTGTTCCCGATCCAGAATCAGCGCGGGCAGGTGATCGGCTTCGGTGGCCGGATCATGGGGGCGGGAGAACCCAAGTACCTCAACTCGCCGGAAACGCCCGTGTTCGAAAAAGGGCGTGAATTGTACGGATTGCCCCAGGCGCGTGCGGCAATCCGTGAACGCGGCCGGGTATTGGTGGTCGAAGGCTACATGGATGTGGTCATGCTGCACCAGCATGGTGTTGAGTACGCGGTGGCTACGCTGGGAACGGCTTGTACGCCGGAGCATGTCAAGAAGCTACTCAAGCTCGCTGACGAGGTGGTGTTCTGCTTTGATGGTGATGCGGCGGGCCGGCGTGCTGCATGGCGTGGACTGGAAAATAGTCTGCCGGAAGTGACCGATGGCAAGGAATTGCGCTTCCTGTTTTTGCCAGTTGAGCATGACCCTGATAGTTACGTGCAGGAATTCGGTCGCGAGTGTTTCGAAGATTTGCTGACGCAGGAGGCGTTGCCGCTGTCGCAATACCTGCTGCGTGAATTGTCGGCGCAAATTGATCTGACCAAGGAGGAAGGACGGGCTAAGCTGTTGCATGTGGTGCGGCCTTACTTGGAGCGCATGTCGCATGCGCCAGTGTTGCAGATGATGTTGAAGAAGCGGCTGGCTGAATTGTGTCGGTTGACTATGGATGAGATGGCGGCGCTTGAGCCGCAGGTGCGTAGTGCCGAGCCGGCCGGGCAGGGTGAATCATCCTTTCGGCGTGAAGGGCGGGAAGGGCGGGAAGGGCGGGAACGTGGCGAATCTTCTTTCCGGCGCGAGGGGCGGGAGCGTGGCGAGAATTGGCGTGAGGGTGGTGAGCGGCGCTGGTCTGAGCGTTCCGAGCGCAAGGGCTCGCAGCGTGGCGTGGTTGGTAAACGCAGCCCACCGACTGGCATATTGCAGCGATTGTTGCGGTTGGCCTTGTACTCACCATCGCTAGTGGCGAGGAGCGAGCCGTTTTGGCTTGACTGGGCTGTCGATGGTTTGGCTGCCACAGTAGCGGAGGTTTTGTCGGCTGCGCGCAATAATCCGGATGTCTCGGGTTTGTTATTGCTTGAATCGTGGCGGGAGCGCCCAGAGTTTCCGTTGTTGTCCGAATCGTTTCGGGTGGCATCCGAATTGCTGGCGGGCTCGCCGCAGGAATCGTTGGACCAGGAGTTCGCCGAGACCTGCATTGCGGCCGGACGTGTGGTGGCGCAGCCGAATGCGCAAGAGCGCAATCGGGAGCTGGCGTTTCGCGCCGCCAATGGCGGTTTGACCGAAGAGGAAAGGGCTGAGTATCTCGGCCTGATCGCACGGAAGTGATTGAATTAATTGGGTGGACGCCTGTTGCGGTAGGGACAGCGCGGTCCGGTTGTGGCATAATCGGCGGTTTCGCTATTTAAACAGAGTGTTGCACCGACATGGCAGCAGATCACGAGTTCGAAAAAGAAGACTTGGATTTCAAGGAAATCAATCGGGAACAAACTGAAAAGATTGATCCCGAGGTACGCAAGGCGAAGTTCAAGCTGTTGATCGTGCTCGGCAAAGAGCGCGGTTACCTGACTTATGCCGAGGTCAATGACCACTTGCCCGAAGACATGCTCGATGCCGAGCAGATCGAAGGCGTGATCAGCATGATCACCAACATGGGCATTCAAGTCTGCGATGTAGCGCCGGATGCCGAAGAATTGCTCATGTCGGATGCCCCGGCTACGGTAACTGACGAGGATGTGGTCGAGGAAGCCGAGGCCGCGCTGTCGTCGGTGGATTCCGAGTTCGGCCGCACCACGGACCCGGTGCGCATGTACATGCGCGAAATGGGCTCGGTTGAGCTTCTGACCCGCGAAGGCGAAATCGAAATCGCCAAGCGGATCGAGGAAGGCCTCAAGCACATGATCCAGGCGATCTCGGCTTGCCCGACCACCTTGGCACAGATTCTCGACATGGTCGACAAGGGCGTAAGCGGCGAGCTGCGCATCGATGACATGATCGACGGCATTATCGATCCGAACGCGGTTGAAGAGCCTGAACCGGAAGAATTGCCGGAAGAAGAGCTTTCAGAAGAAGAGGAAGGCGAGGAAGAGGATGAAGAAGGCGCCGCTGCCGCAGTGGCCAGCGCTAACCTCGAATTGCTGAAGAATCAGGCGCGCGAGCGTTTTGCCATCGTGCGTGCGCATTACGATGCGATGCTGAGGGCGCTGAAAAAAGAAGGCGTGAACGGCAAGGGATATCACCAGGCGCACGAAGCCATTGTGGCCGAGTTCCAGCTGGTCCGTTTCTCTGCCCGCCAGGTTGAAGCCTTGTGCGACCAGTTGCGCAGCATGGTCGACGAAGTGCGCAGCCAGGAACGCGAGATCATGGATATCTGCGTGCAGAAGGTGAAAATGCCGCGCGAGCATTTCATCAAGACCTTCGTTGGCCATGAAACCGATAACACTTGGGTGAACGACGAAATCAATTACGGTCACAAGTACTCGGCCATTCTGGCGCGCTACAAGCATGCCATCATGGAAAAGCAGTCCAAGCTGACCGAGTTGCAAGATAACGCGATGTTGCCGATCAAGGAGCTGAAGGAAATCAACCGGCAGATGTCCACCGGTGAAGCCAAGGCCCGCCGTGCCAAGCGTGAAATGATTGAAGCCAACTTGCGTTTGGTGATCTCGATTGCCAAGAAGTACACCAACCGCGGTTTGCAGTTCCTCGATCTGATCCAGGAAGGCAACATCGGCCTGATGAAGGCGGTGGACAAGTTCGAATATCGTCGCGGCTACAAGTTCTCGACCTATGCCACTTGGTGGATTCGCCAGGCAATTACCCGCTCGATCGCGGACCAGGCGCGCACGATCCGGATTCCGGTGCACATGATCGAAACGATCAACAAGATGAATCGCATCCAGCGCCAAATCCTGCAGGAAACGGGTTCTGAAGCCACGCCGGATCAATTGGCTGAGAAGATGGAGATGCCCGAGGACAAGATTCGCAAGATCCTCAAGATCGCCAAGGAACCGATTTCGATGGAAACGCCGATCGGTGACGACGACGATTCACATCTGGGCGATTTCATCGAGGATTCGGTGACCGTGGCCCCGGCCGAAGCGGCGATCTACGCTGGTTTGCGCGAAGCGACCAACGAAGTGCTCGATACCCTGACTCCGCGCGAGGCCAAGGTACTGCGCATGCGTTTCGGTATCGACATGAATACCGACCACACGCTGGAAGAGGTCGGCAAGCAATTCGATGTGACCCGCGAACGTATCCGCCAGATCGAAGCCAAGGCCCTGCGCAAGCTGCGCCACCCGACGCGTTCCGAGCGGCTGAAGAGCTTCCTGGAAAGCGTGTCCAACGAAGGCAGCGGCAGCTAAGCTGTTTTTCCAAGGCAACAGAAAAACCCTGCACTGAAAAGGCAGGGTTTTTTGTTGCTTGTAGGTTGTGAGCTTAAAGCGTGCGCAGCGTATCGAAAACCAGTTTGGCGAGCAGGCTCATGGCCAGAATCAGGAACAGGCGGCGAATCCAGGCATTGCCGCCGCGCAATGCCAGATGCGTACCCAGCCAGGCGCCGGCCATGCCCGCAATGCCCATTGGAATGGCCAGTTCATAAATGACCATGCCGGCGGGTATGAAAAAACACAACGCCGCCAGATTGGTGGCCATGTTGACCACTTTGGCACAGGCCGATGCCCGAAGAAAATCAAAGTGGAACATGCGCACAAACAGAAAGATCAGAAAGCTTCCGGTTCCCGGCCCGAAGAAGCCATCATAAAACCCTATTGCCATGCCTATCAGCAAGCCGGACAGGAGTTCCTTGCGCGTAACCGGACGGCTATCGTCCTGGGTGCCAAAGGTGGGACGGAACCAGGTGTAGGCCAGCATGACCACCAGTAACACGATCACGCCGGGGCGAACCCAGTGCACGGGCAGAAAGGCAATGGCGCGAGCGCCGGCATAAGCGCCAATGAAAGCGGCCAGTGCGGTTGGTAGTACCAGCGACCAGGGAACGGCAAGTTGCCGTGCATATTGACGGATGGCGAAAGCGTGGCCCAGCACGGCCGAAAATTTGTCGGAGCCCAACAGCATGGCGGGCAGGATGCGTGGCAGCAATGCAAACATCCCGGGAACCACAATCAAGCCGCCGCCCCCGACGGTGGCGTTGATCAGGCCGCCGGCAAAGGCAATGGGAATCAGGAATAATAGTTCATGCGTCATCGGAGAGCGCCAGCAAGAGAATGGGCTGAATTGTGCCAGTTTTCTGGCCTAGCCAATTGACCATTGTTTTGCGAATACAGATTGCGGGCTTTGACGTTGCCACGGCGGTGCTGTGGTGAAAATAAAAATGGATCGAGAATTTTCTGATGGCTCAAAAATCCAGACTGATTGCCTTATTCCAGCCGAAAAAGCTATTTTTGGATAGTGAGTTGGCTAATAAAGCTATGTTTCTTGTAAAACGACCCGCCTAGAATCAGTTATCGCCATAGCCAAAAATTACAAAAACAGGTGGCTGCAAAAAGTCATATTTTGATAACCCCAGGAGGTGGAACCGTGATTGCAGAACGTCTTTCCCAGGATCAACTCACCAAGATGCACGCCTATTGGCGCGCCGCGAACTACCTGTCCGTCGGGCAGATCTACCTGTTGAACAACCCGCTGTTGAAAGAACCGCTGAAGCGCGAGCACGTCAAGCCGCGCCTGTTGGGCCACTGGGGCACCACGCCGGGCCTGAACTTCATCTACGTGCACCTGAACCGCGTGATCAAGGAACGCCAGCAGCCGATGATCTACATCACCGGCCCCGGCCATGGCGGACCGGGACTCGTGGCCAATACCTGGCTCGAAGGCTCGTATTCCGAAATCTACCCGGACATCGACAACAGCGCCGAAGGCGTGCAGAAGCTGTTCAAGCAGTTCTCCTTCCCCGGCGGCATCCCCTCGCACGTCGCGCCGGAAACGCCGGGCTCGATGCACGAAGGCGGGGAACTCGGCTACGCGCTGTCGCATGCGTTCGGTGCCGCGTTCGACAACCCGGACCAGATCGTGGTTTCGGTCGTCGGCGACGGCGAAGCCGAAACCGGGCCGCTCGCCACCAGCTGGCACTCGAACAAATTCATCCACCCGGTCAACGACGGCCGCGTGCTGCCGATCCTGCATCTGAACGGCTACAAGATCAACAACCCGACCGTGCTGGCCCGTTTGTCGCACGACGAACTGACCAAGCTGTTCGAAGGCTACGGCTACAAGCCGCACTATGTCGAAGTCAGTGGCAATGTCGACGACTACGCCGACATGCACCAGAAGATGGCCGCCACGCTTGACGTGGTCCTGAACGAATTCAACGCGATCCGTGAAACAGCGAAAGCCGAAATGGCCGCCGGCAAGCCGGTCACGCGTCCGCGCTGGCCGATGATCATCCTGCGCAGCCCCAAGGGCTGGACCGGCCCGAAGAACATCGACGGCAAGAAGGTCGAAGACTACTGGCGCAGCCACCAGGTGCCGTTCTCCGACATGACGCCGGAACACGTGGCCGAACTGGAAAAGTGGCTGAAGAGCTACCAGCCGGAAGAACTCTTTACCGCAGCCGGTGCCTTCAAGCCGGAACTGGCTGAACTTGCCCCGACCGGCCTGTTGCGCATGGGCTCCAACCCGCACGTGCACGGCCAGGTCACCCGCGACCTGAAGATGCCGGATTTCCGCGATTACGCACTCCCGGTCGAGCAGCCCGGCGTCAAGAGCGCCGAGATGACCCGTGTCATGGGCAAATTCCTGCGCGACGTGATGAAGGCCAACCACGAAGCCAAGAACTTCCGCGTGTTCGGCCCGGACGAGAACACCTCCAACCGCCTCTCCGATATCTACGCCGAATCGGGCAAGACCTGGCTCGCCGACTACAAGGACGAGGATGCCAGCAACGACACCCTGGCGCAGGACGGCCGGGTGATGGAAATCCTCTCCGAGCACACCTGCCAGGGCTGGCTCGAAGGCTACCTGTTGACCGGGCGCCACGGCTTCTTCAGCTGCTACGAAGCCTTCATCCACGTCGTCGACTCGATGTTCAATCAGCACGCCAAGTGGCTGAAGACCACGCGCGACATCCACTGGCGCAAACCGCTGCCGTCGCTGAACTACCTGCTGACCAGCCACGTCTGGCGCCAGGACCATAATGGTTTCAGCCACCAGGACCCGGGCTTCATCGACCACGTGGTCAACAAGAAGGCCGAGGTAATCCGCGTCTACCTGCCGGCCGACGCCAACATGCTGCTCTCGATCACCGACCACGTGCTCAGGAGCCGCCACTACGTCAACGTCGTCATCGCCGGCAAACAGCCTGCATTGCAGTACCTGACCATGGACCAGGCGATCAAGCACTGCACCAAGGGCCTGGGCATCTGGGACTGGGCCTCGAACGACCAGGGCGGCGAACCGGACGTGGTCATGGCCTGTGCCGGTGAAGTGCCGACCATGGAAGCGCTGGCCGCGACCGACCTGTTGCGCCAGGAGTTCCCGGAACTGAAGATCCGCTTCGTCAACGTGGTCGACCTGATGACGCTGCAGCCGCAGAAGGAACACCCGCACGGCCTAAGTGATGCGGAGTTCGACTCGATCTTCACCACCGACAAACCGATCATCTTCGCCTTCCACGGCTACCCGTGGCTGATCCACCGCCTGACCTACCGCCGCAACGGCCACGACAACCTGCACGCGCGTGGCTATATCGAGGAAGGCAGCACCTCGACGCCGTTCGACATGGTGGTGATGAACAAGGCCGACCGCTTCAGCCTGGCGATCGACGTGATCGACCGCCTGCCGCAACTGAAGGGCCGCAGTGCCTACGCACGGCAGAAGTTCGAGGACAAGCTGATTGAGCACAAGCACTATATCAACGAGGTCGGCGACGACATGCCCGAGGTGAAGGACTGGGTGTGGCCGTACCAGAAGTAAGCAGTAAGACGAAGCCCGCAGCCGAACCGGTTGCGGGCTTTTTCAGTTGATACGCAAGGAGAACCATCCGTGACAGACCTGCTTCAGATCGCAGGCAAGACCTACCAGTCCCGCCTGCTGGTCGGCACCGGCAAGTACCGGGATTTTTCCCAGAACCGTGCAGCGGCCGATGCCTCCGGCGCCGAAATCGTCACCGTCGCGATCCGTCGCGTGAACATCGGCCAGGACGCGAGCCAGCCCTGCCTGCTCGATTACCTGCCGCCGAGCCAATTCACCTATCTGCCCAATACCGCCGGCTGCTACAGCGCCGACGAAGCGGTGCGTACCTTGCGCCTGGCGCGCGAACTGCTCGACGGCCACAAGCTGGTGAAGCTCGAAGTGCTCGGTGATTCAAACACGCTTTTTCCCAATGTGCGCGAAACGCTGAAGGCCGCCGAAGTGCTGGTGGCCGACGGCTTCGACGTGATGGTGTACACCTCGGACGACCCGATCGTCGCCAAGGATCTGGAAGGGATCGGTTGCTGCGCGATCATGCCGCTTGCCAGCCTGATCGGCTCCGGCATGGGCATTCTCAACCCGTGGAACCTGCGCCTGATCATCGAGCAAAGCAGCGTGCCGGTGCTGGTCGATGCCGGCGTGGGCACGGCATCGGACGCCGCGATTGCCATGGAACTCGGCTGCGACGGTGTACTGATGAATACCGCGATCGCTGCCGCGCGTGATCCGATCCGCATGGCGCGGGCCATGAAACTCTCGGTCGAAGCCGGGCGCGATGCCTTCCTCGCCGGCCGCATGCCGAAGAAGCTGTATTCGGCCGATCCGTCCAGCCCGGTCACCGGCTTGATCGGCGCGGCATAACGGCGGGCACTACCGCACAGCGGAATTGAGTCAGAAGAAAACCAACACGTTTCCACCGAGGGGGAGTTATGAAAATCAAGAGTTACATGGTCATCGTGTTTTCGGCGCTGTTTTTGTTCAGCCTGGTTCCGCTGGGGGTGAGTTTCGTCGACAACATTCAGCGCAAAAGGATGAGCGAATCGCTGCTGTTGCTGAAGAATTACAACGATGCCTTGGGGGCCGTCGGGCTGCAGATCCGCGGCATCCAGAATGCCTTCTTGCGCGCCACGCTCGATAGCGATCACAACAGCCCCGGGGTTGAAAAGTCGGTCGAAATCTTCCGCAAGCGCAACGATGATTTGCCCAAGTACATCGCCGATGCCAGCGATGCATTTAAAAAAGCCAGCGACGCACTGCTGCTGGTTGACGGCAAGGAAATTGATCCTGCGAACTACAAGAAGTTTGCAGAAAAAGCCAATGGCTACCGTCAGGCGATTGATGGAATCATTCAGGGGAAATTCTATTCGCTGGATGCCATCGACAAGGTCGCCGTCTATATCAATGAAGCCCTGGCCGCGACCAAGCAGGAATTGGATTCATCGAATGCGATCCTTGTTTCCGTCAACAATGCGGGAGCAGTTCAAGCCGATCGTTACCGCCTGTTTTACCTGGCTGCCTTCCTGTGTAATGCCCTGGCCATTGCCGTGGCGTTTGTCGCCGTCAACAAGCGCCTGCTGGGTCCGTTGCTCAAGGCCGTCAACATGGCCCAGGCAATCAAGCAAGGCAATCTGGTGTCCCGGGTTACCGTGGAACAAAAAGACGAGATCGGCCAGCTTTTGAGCGCGATGGACGAGATGGCCGACCAGCTCGGCATCATGGTGCGCAAAATCCGCGATAGTTCGCTCAAGGTCACTGACGATGTCGCCGGCCTGCATGCTTCATCCGAGGAAGTGCTGGGTGCATCGCGCCAGCAATCCGAAGCGGTCGGCCAGGTGGCGGAAGCGCTTTCGCATATCTCGGCAAGCATCGCGCGGACTTCCGGCACGATCGATACCCTGCTCCAGCATTCCGGCTCCAGCCTGGACCGGACTCAGGAAGGCATCGCGCGCTTGGATCAGCTGGTGGTGGAGGCGACGACCGCGCATTCCGCGATGGACAATATTGCCGTCTCCGTGATCACTTTCCTGGAAAGCACCCGGCAAATTGCCTCTTTGACGCAAAACGTGCGGCAAATTGCCGAGCAAACCAACCTGTTGGCGTTGAACGCAGCGATTGAAGCGGCACGTGCCGGCGAGCAGGGGCGCGGATTTGCCGTCGTGGCCGACGAAGTGCGCGTACTGGCAGAAAAATCCAACATGTCCGCCCGCGAAATTGATCGGGTAACCCAACAGCTGAGTGAGCAATCCGCGCCGGTGGAGCTGTTGATTTCCACCGGGATCGACGCGATTGAATCCAGCGTGGCCAAGATTCAGGCGGTTGAAGAATCGTTGTCTGCTGCAATGGTTTCAGCCGAAGGCGCCAATGCCGGCGTATTGGCGATCACCGAGGCGGCACGCAGCCAGCAGCGGACCCTCGACGAAATCGGCGCGCGCATGCAGAAGGTGCGAACGCTCGCACAAAGCAACAGCAGCGTGGTGGAAGGCACGGCCAGCAAGGCCAAGCGGATCGCGGGCGAAGCGGATGATCTATCGCAGGCGGTTTCCGTGTTCACGGTTTGATGGCCTGATCGACGCAGGTTCTGTCGGGTGAAATTCTTCGCGCAGGGGAATGGGTCATGGAGAACGACGTCGTTTATGTGAAAACCGCAAAAGGTCTGGAAGAAATCGAACGGCGCACCTGCAATTTGCCCCGAAGGTTGCGCAGTGCATTGATCATGATCGATGGCCATGCATCCGGCGCCTTGCTGCATGAACGATTCGGGGTGCTGGGCGATCCCGGCTGGATCATTGAATGCCTGCTGGCGGAAGCCTTCATCCGTCCTGTCACAGCGCCGGCGGCCGGCAGGCCATCGGCGCCGGCCCATGCCTTGCCACGATCCGCCGAACGGGTAACGCGAAACGAAGCTGAACTGGCATCATCCGGCTCCGCAGTTCGCGACTTGAAATGCGCACTGAACCTGAGCCGCTGCACGCGGGAAGACTGCGTGATGAGCCGGGGTTGCCTCAAGTTCAATTCACTAAAATGACACGCTGTGCGTGGAACAGATAGACGGGAAATACGTGATGAGCTACCGCATGATTGCGCTTGATCTGGATGGCACGCTGCTCGATGGAGCTAACCGGATCCGGGAAGAAACGCTCGGCGCTCTGAAGCAATGCCTTGCCCGCGGCCTGCAGGTGGTGCTGGTTACCGGGCGGCACCATGTGGCGGCCTACCCGTATTATCACCAGCTCGGGCTGGATTCTCCGGTGCTCTGCTGCAACGGCACCTATGCCTATGATTATCAGGCGCACAATGCGTTGTTTTCCAATCCGCTGACCAAGCAACAAGCGCGTCAGGTGCTGGAAAAGATCCGCCAATACGGCGTACACAGCCTGATGTATGTCGACAACGCCATGACCTATGAAACGCGGGAGCCCCATCTGGATACGCTCCTGGCGTGGGCCGATCCCCTGCCCGATCATGTCCGGCCGGCGATTACCCGGGTGGATCGCTTCGAGGCCGAAATCGAGCGCGTAGCCATCGTCTGGAAATTCGCCATTTCGCATCCGGATACGGATGAATTGCAGGCTTTTATTGCCGATGTAGAAGACCATATCGGCTTGAGTTGCGAGCGCTCGGGCCATCACCGCTATGACGTGGCACAGACAGGCAACAGCAAGGGCGGCTTGCTG